>Ga0272442_10008577_pt1 | contig 12920 bp, 11 predicted proteins | sample SSMForm2O_FD_200262 | JGI IMG/M metagenome (GOLD analysis project Ga0272442, IMG submission 200262) | Marine sediment archaeal communities from Little Sippewissett salt marsh, Falmouth, MA, United States - SSM-Form-2O | ecosystem: Environmental > Aquatic > Marine > Wetlands > Sediment ...
GGCCGTCAAGTCGGGGCGTGCGAACCCTCTGGCTGAACCGCCACGCGCTCGGCCGCAGCATGGCACCAAACAGAAAATAGTAAGGCGTCCCCGGATATCCATGGCACCAAACGGAAAATAGTAAGGCGTCCCCGGATATCCCTGCCCATGGTCAAAGACGGCGTGACAACCTTTCCCATGGGCCCTGAAGAATTCGCATCGTTCGTTCCGCAACTCATCGCCACTGGGGCCGACTTTGTCGGCGGCTGCTGCGGATGCGGACCGGAGCACATCCGGGCGATACGAAAGGCGTTAGTCGCATGAACAATCTCCCAGAATCGGAAGAACTCTTGGCGAAGCAGTATAGGGACGCATCTAACCTGAATGCACGAGCGCGGCTGCACGTCGAATTCAGCACGAGCAAGTGCGGCTGGATGCGATGGGTATTCGACCAGTTCGACCTGCCCGAGCGTTGCCGGATACTCGAGCTTGGTTGTGGGCCAGGCTGGTTGTGGAAGCAGAATCTCCAGCGGATACCGATCGGCTGGGATATTACGATTTCGGATTTCTCGCCTGGAATTATCACCAGTGCAAAACACGCACTTGCCGATGCCGAACGGACGTTCTCATTCGAGGTAATCGACGCTCAGGCGATCCCGTTAGCCGATGAATTGTTCGACGCTGTTATCGCCAACCATATGCTTTATCACGTCCCGGACTTGGAAAAGGCCCTAGCGGAGATTCGGCGTGTTCTCAAGGACGGCGGGCGATTCTATACAACTACAAACGGCGAGAATCACATGAAGGAACTCGCTGATTTGGTGCGGCCGCTGGCTCCGGAGCTCCCGTTTGTTCAGCGGGCCAATTCAAAGGTCTTCGGCCTAGAGAATGGCCAAACGAAACTGGAAAGGTATTTTGATAACATCTCTCATCGCCGCTATGAAGATTCGCTCGAAGTCCCCGAGACTGAACCTTTGGCGGCGTGGGTTCTATCCATTCGCGGAGCAACAGAAGCGCTCACCGATAAGAACGCCGCAGAGCTCCGACGGCTGATCGATGTGCGAATCGCCAGCGAAGGTTCCTTCCATGTAACCAAGAGCGTTGGGATGTTTATGGCAAACCGGCCGGCGATGTAGTTCCTGGCCTGGCCAACACTGCGTCAGGCAGCAGAGGGCAATGAAAGCAAAACTGCGACAATACGAGCCGAAAGAAGACTTCTCGCGGATTGGCGGTTTTCTGGTGAGAACCTACCGAACCACGGGCGGGCACATCAACTGGCTGCAACCGCGATGGGAGTCTATGCACTTCCACCCCCTTATCAAGAACGTCGACCTGAATAGCATTGGCGTCTGGGAGGCAAAGGGCGAGATCGTGGCTGTCGTTCATCCGGAACATGGCCCGCGATATCCGGGGACGCCTTACTATTTTCCGTTCCGGGACTTGCTGCGGCCGTGCCCCGGCCGGTTCGGCCGGTTCAGCCGGAGGGTTCGCACGCCCCGAGTTGACGGCCCGCGTCCCGCGCATGGCCGGGATTCTCGCGCGCGGGCGGGGAAACGACAAGGGCGCTCAACGCGGAGATCGCCGAGGCGGAAATCCGGGGACGCCATGCCACCAAGTGATGGACGCGGAATCCGCGGTGGACAGCAGCGCCTCGTCGTTCTAGATCGGCGGCGGCGCGCGACGGCCGCGCCTGGCAACCAGCCACACGACCAGGACGACCGCCAGCGCCACGATCGCGCCGCCCAGGCCAACGACCAGCCAGAGCCATACCGGCCAGCCGCCGTCGCCGGATGAGCGCCTCTTCTTCCGGCTCGAGTCGGCCTCGTCCTCTCCGCGGGTCCCGGTCGGCTCAGCCGCCGGCTCGCCTTCAGCCCTGAACGTCCTGCTCTGGCCGCCCTGGCGAAGCGTCATCTCCCGCACGCCCACCGTCGCCCGGTCGCCCGGACCGATGGTCTTCGTGGGCAACTCGCCGTGCGTGGGGGTGACCTTCACCTTGCCGTCGGCTACGTCCACGGTGGTCAGCTTGTCTATCCGGTCGTACTCGACGGAGAACTCCGTGCCGTCCGTCGTCACGCCGGCCGTGGGGGTCAGGACGGTCATGCTGCCGCCCGAATCGCCGAAGTCGGCGTCGAGCACCAGAAACCCCCAGTGCAATGCGCTGCGTGGCCTGCCCGGGCCCGTGGGCGGCCTGATCGTCGCCGACGACCCCGGGGCCAGTCGCTGGGTGGCCTGGGTGACCGGCTCGCCGGACGCGCCCTCGGTGCGGTACTCCAGAACGGCCGTGCTCCTTTCGGCCGTGCGGAACGCCACGCCGCCGCCAATCCGCACGCCCTTGGTCAGCTTCCGCCAATTCCCGCCCGGCACGCGGACCTCGGCCGTGCCGATCACGCGAGAGACCGTCCAGTACATCCTGGCGGGTTCGCCGATGGTTTCGCCGGCCCGGAGGGGAGGGCCCTCGGCGTTTTCGGGCACGTTTGGCGGGTCCGGCGGCGTGGGGGGGGCGGGATCCCCGCCGCCCGAGGTTCGCCAGAGGATCGCCCAGGCGTCGATGTTCCCCTGCTCGATCGCCTTGACGGCTGACGCGAGCGCCGGTCGTGCTTCGCCGCCGCTGGGGGTGGGGATGTCGTAGAGGATGATGAAGTCGCGGCGGAGTTCGGGGTAGCCCGCGACGGTCACGTCCGTTCCCTTCCACACGATCCCCTTGAACCAGCCATCCCTCGGCGTCGATTCGCGCCCGTCGAGGCTGCGGACCTCGCTGTACGCCCCGTGGATGAGTGACACGCCTCGCAGCGGGCCCTCGAGGTACGCATCCCTGTCGAACTTCCCCTCGAGATCGCGTCGAATCGTCACCACGGAAGTGGTGCCCTTCACCTTGGGATGGGGGGCCTTCTGGTCCGTGCGAAACTCGATCTTCATGCGGCCGGTGACGGCGCCGCCGTCGGTGTGGAGGGTCAGATCCGCCGAGCTTTCGAGGATGGTTCGCTTCCCGCCTTCCCAGGTGTCCACGTCTTTGGGGCGGATGAACGCCATCTTGCCGCCCATCCAGAGGGAGGGCAGGCCGGAGTACTGGACGGTCTGGTCGGCGCGAGAGACGGCCGGCGTGAACAGCGCGAAGAAGGCCAACAGAACGGCGAACGTGCGTGGAGGTGCATTCATCTTTTCACCCCGGATCGATCCGGCGGCCGGTGCTGGTCGAGCCGCCTGTGTCCGGGCTCCACTGTGCAGGTCATCGATATGCCGGAACCATCCGGTCCCGCCCGGATGCTCGCGTACCCGCGTCCGGCGTGAACCGCGACTGTAATTCTAGCTCGCTCCGGCGTCAGGGCAAGGGGCGCAGGCGGCGGGGCCGGGGCCGTCCGCCCACATCGGCGGGGTCAGCGCAGCGAGAACGGCGAGAGGCAATACTGCGTGTTTCCGTGCCATAGTGCGTTCTCCTTAGGGGGCGTCGCCCGGATGGTGATGGAGTTAACCGCTTTAACAAAGATACTTCTCGGAAGGTGCGGTACATCCGAGGCTGGTTCGTTTTCAATACCGACACGCCGGCCGGTGCGCCGGGCAAGCGATGCGCTGTCGGAGAGAGAAACGGACAGGAAGCGTATGGTCATCGGAACACGCGGTCAAGCGACGCTGGCGGTTCTCGCCGTCCTGCCGGCCGTCGCGCAGGCGGGACTGCGAATGCCGCGCTTCTTCAGCGACGACATGATCCTCCAGCGCGACGAGCCGGTGCCGGTCGCCGGGCGGGCGGACGCCGGCGCGGAGGTGACCGTCGCGCTCGCGGGCAGGACGGCGCCGGCGAGTTCGTATCCGCGACGGCGGTGATCGACGGCAGCGACGTTGTCCTCTCGGCCGACGGCGTGGCGAAGCCCGTTCGCGTGCGGTACGCGTATTCCTGGCGCCCGACGTGCGGCCTCGTCAACAAGCAGGGCCTGCCGGCGAGTCCGTTCGTCACCGAACTGGGAAGGGACCCGGCCAAGAAGACCGGCGGCGAGTCGAGCGAAGACTGACGCCGCCGAAGGAGCCCGCATGATGGACATCAGACGAGTGCTGCCTTCGATAGCGGGGATGATAGCCCTGGCCGCGGCCGCGGGGGCCGCCCAACGCGCCAAGCCGCCGGCTGAGTTCATCCCCGGCAGCGGGTCGCCCACGCCGTTCATGCCCGAGCGGCAGATCAAGTGGGAAGAAACCGTGGACGCCCCGGGCTACGTCGAGGCGGCGGCTCACGCCCCGAAGTACGACCCCAAGCGCTGGCCGGGCCTGACCGGCGACGAGCCGTTCTTCACACGCGAGTGGCCGGCAGGCCGGCTGTACGTCTGGGCGACGCCCGGCGAGGGCTCCCTGGGCGGCCGCCGCGGCCGGGAGGTCGTCAAGAACATCGCCGACCCCAAATGCTGGCTCGACGCCGACGGAAAGCACCCGGACGAGATCACCTTCGACGAGAAAACGGACCTCGTCTTCCCGCCATCGGAGAACCCCTACACGGTGACGTTCGCCCATCGAAAGGTCCCGGGACCCAGGCTCATCGCCCGGCACATCACCGTCGGGCGAAACGCGGTCCTTGGCGGGGGAACCGCGCTGGTCCATGGGAATATCTGGGTCAAGCACGGGGGGCACATGGGCGTCACCACACTGCGGACCGGAGGGAAAGGAGCGCGGTTCATCCGCAACGACCACCTGCGCTACGGTGATCGCATCTATGGTCGAGATATTCCCAAGGTCTCGGGGCTCTCGCACTACGCGCATTTCGGCGGCGAGGGTCCGCTCTGGATGCTGGGCGCGAACCGCACGAACGACGAATTCACCATCCGGACCGAGTTCATCGTCGGCCCCGACTCGATCGTCCAGCCCGGGCGGAACGCCTGGCCCAAGATCTTCGAGGGGGCCAAGCTGGTCCTTTTGGACGGGGCCTACTTCGGCAACTGGAGCAGCACGGTGGGCCGGCCGGACCTCGAGTGCGAGGGCGTCATCCAGGGCGGCCTGCCGGACAAGCCGCTCAAGCGCAAGGCAATGCTCGGGCTGCACTTCAAGAACTACTCGGGCAAGCTGCACCCCGAGCACGCGAAGAACCCGGATATGAGCACCCCCTACTCCGGCTCGCCGGAGAAGGCCTCGCAACCCGTTCCCACGCTGATCCTGAAGCCGGGCAGCAGTATCCTCGCCTATACCACCGACCCGCAGAACGCTCCGCTCCTGATCGGCTGGACCGGCTTCTCGCCGAGCACGAACATCTTCGGCCGCAACCCCAATGTGCCCGTCGAGACGTGGTACCATCAGATCCCGCGCCGGATCAAGATCGCCTTCGGCAAGGGCGTGACCGTCGAGAACGTGACGTTCGATTACGTGCTCAAGGGCGGGCTGATCGTCGAGTCCAGGACAGACTTCGAGCAGTGGCGGAACGTCCGCTTCGGCGAACACTGCGATGGAAAGGCCGAAGCGCTCGTCACCACCCGACCGAACTGACCCTCTGCGAGCGACTGGCCTGCAATCAGGGAATTGCGCAACGAGGTGTACCATGTCAAAGCCGTGCTGTCTGCGTTTGATGGGAGTTCTTGTCGCAACTGCGGCGTCGGCGTTCGCGGGCGACACGGCGGAGGACCGGCCGCAGCCCCCGGAGCACATCCCGGGCGCGGGGCGCCCGACGCCCTTCATGCCCAAGCCCGAGATCAACTGGGACAAGACGGCCGAGGCGCCGGGATACGACGACGACGTCGCCCACGCGCCCAAGTACGACCCGAAGCGCTGGCCGGGCCTGACCGGCGACGAGCCGTTCTTCACGCAGAAATGGCCCGAGGGCCGCGTGTATATCCGGAAGGGCGGGCAATGGGTCGATGAGAACGGGCAGCGTGTCGCCAAGGCCGTCTTCGGCGACACAACCGACGTGGTCCTCCCGTCGGCGGACAAGCCCTACAGTGTGGGGATCGGGAGTTTCCGGCACGCCACCATCGGCCGGAACGCCAGCCTCAAAGGGTCCGGAAACGTCTTCGGGAACCTGTGGGTCAAGCACGGGGGAAGCTTCCGAGCGAAGACGCTGCGGACGATCGGTTCCGGTCAGCGCTTCCTGCGGAACGACAACACCAAGTACCCGGACCGCCTGTACCCGCGGCGGGTGAACCGGGTCTCGAGCCTGTCGCACTACGCCCGGTTCGCCGGCAGCGGCGCGCTGTGGGTGTTCGGGGCCAACTCGACGTTTGACGAGTTCTTCATCGACGCTGACTTCATCGTCGGCCCGGATTCCATCATCCAGCCCGGCCGGAACGCCCACCCGCACGTCGCCAAGGGCGCCAAGCTTGTCCTGCTCGACGGCGCCTACTTCGGCAACTGGAGCAACACGATGGGCAAGCCGGACCTGACGTGCGACGGCACGATCCAGGGCGGCCTGCCGGAAAAGCCGCTGAAGCGCATGGCGATGCTCGGGCTGCACTTCAAGAACTACTCGGGCCGGCCGCACCCGGCCCTCGTGAAGGACCCCAACGCCCCGGGCAGCACGTCCGGCGCACCGAGGAACGTGACTAAGGACGTGCCGACCCTCGGCATGGCGCCCGGCACCGCGCTCCGGGCCTACACCACCGATCCGGAGAGGGCCCCGTTCGTGATCGGCTGGACGGGCTTCTCGCCGAGCACGCACATCTTCCACCGCCAGCGGGATTACGAGCTGGAGGCCTGGTACCATCGCATCCCCCGGCGGCTGAAGATCGAGTTCGGCAAGGGCGTGACCGTCGAGAACGTGACGTTCGACCACGTGCTCAAGGGCGGGCTGATCGTCGAGTCCAGGACAGACTTCGAGCAGTGGCGGAACGTCCGCTTCGGCGAGCATTGCGAAGGCAAGCCCGCCGAACTCGTCACCGTCGGCGGCAAGTGACCGCCTGTCCCGCCGCCGAACGGCTTCTCGCCAGAACGAGTGAGCTCTCAAGGCCCGCCGGCCGATGGTAGCGCCGCCGCACGGCACGGGTGAAGCAGGACGGAGACCGATGAGCGAGATGCACATCAGAGACGAAACACCCGCCGACATCGGCGACATCGCCGACGTCACCGTCGCGGCGTTCCGGACGCTGGAGATTAGCCGGCACACGGAGCAGTTCATCATCGCCGGGCTGCGAGCGGCCGGGGCGCTGACCGTCTCGCTCGTGGCGGAACTCGACGGCCGCGTGGTCGGGCACATCGCCTTCTCGCCCGTGACGATGTCCGACGGCACGCCGGGCTGGTACGGTCTCGGGCCGGTATCGGTGCGGCCGGAGCACCAGGGGCGGGGGATCGGCTCGGCGCTGATCCGCGAGGGGCTCGCTCGCCTCAAGGCGCTCGGCGCCCGCGGCTGCTGCCTCGTCGGGCACCCCGGCTACTACACGCGATTCGGCTTCGCGAACGCCCCCGGCCTCACGCACGAGGGGGTGCCGCCGGAGGCCTTCTTCGCCCTGTCCTTCCACGGCCGCGTGCCCCAGGGAACCGTCACCTTCCACGAAGCCTTCACCGCCACCCGCGGCCCGGACGCCGCGGCCGAGGCGTAGAACCGGTTCGCGCGGCGAGTGGCCACCCGAAGCCGCCATCTGGCAGGCCCCCGCTTCAACGGACGTGCGGCCGCGTGCCAGTCCCGGCAACTGGCCCCGGCGCCGCATTGGAGGGTCCGGCGGCAGTTGGCCGAAATAGAATGTGCTGATGGCGTGTTTTCTGGTTGACGCGCATGCCTGCGCGCGCTATACTGCTGTTAGGTTAGAGTTAGGGAATCACTGAAGGGAACCGTGCATGACGAATCGCGGGGTACTCCTGAAGCTGCTTATGGACAAGCTGGGCGTGGACCCGCAGTTGGGGACGTTCCGCAACCGCTTGGTGCTTCAGAAGAGCGTGTACTTGCTTCAGGCGCTGGGCATGCCGACGGCCTTTGGCTACAACTGGTACTTGCGGGGGCCGTATTCGCCCGCTTTGACGGCAGCCGCCTTTGAGGAAGTCGTCAAGCCCCTCGAACAGGGGGACGATACGCCCTCTGGCTATACGCTTAGCCGCGAGACAGAAGATCGACTCGATAAACTCCAGGGCATGAAAGACCAGGCCGACAAGGCCGGTTTGGCTCCGGAGAAGTGGCTCGAACTGCTTGCGTCGATCCACTTCTACAAGCACAAGATGTACTTCCCTCCCGAAAAGCAGGTTGACAAGAACAATGCTGAGGCCCTCTACGGGCACATGCCGCCTGCCAAGAGACACGCATTCACGGCAAAACAGGCGGAGCAGGCGGCGGCAGCCCTGAATGCCGCGGATGCCTGGTAAGCGGGCTTGGCGATGGGGGCCTCCTCAAGGAAACATATCGCCGATCCGATCCACGGGGCGATCGACGTCAGGGACCACGAGTTCGACGTCATCGATACCCCGACGTTCCAGCGACTGCGGCGTATCAAGCAACTCGCGATGGCGTCACAGGTGTACCCCGGAGCGGATCACTCGCGCTTCGTGCACAGCTTGGGTGTGTTCGCCCTCACAGGAAGGATGGTCGCCAGGCTTCGAGAACTGCATCCAGACACAGTCGGTGAACGCGACGAGAAGATCCTTCGGTTGGCCGCGCTTCTTCATGACGTCGGGCACTATCCGTATTCTCACCTCCTGGAGAAGCTTAAACTCCCGGCAAAACAGGACACTGAAATTGCTCAGACGATTGAGCCCAAGGAAAATGGCCGGAAGGCAGAGCCGACACCGACTCAGTATCCGAAGCATGATGAGGTGGGAGCGGGAGTCGTCTTGGAGCGGGCGGATATCATGGGAGCTCTTAGGAGCAACAAGGTCGAACCGCAGGAAATCGCCAAGATCTTGACGTACAGGCATGGCGAGAAGCCATGGTACAATCAGGTGATCTCGAGGGATCTGGATACGGACAGGCTGGACTACCTTCTGCGGGATGCTCATTTCACGGGCGTGCCGTACGGGGGGATCGATATCGAGTACATCCTGCGGAACGTTGAGCTTGACGATGAAGACAACGTCTGCATAACGCCGAAGGCCATCCTGTCCGCGGAGCACTTCCTCCTCGGGCGGTGGTTCAACTATGGGGCAGTGGTCTATCAGAAGACTGTCATGGGGATGGAGGCTCTACTTCGCGCTCTCCTTCAGCGTATGGCCTCCAGCGGGCTGTTGCCAGATTGCCCCAAGAGAATCTGGGAGATTGTGGAGGATCCGCAGGGATTCCTGGAGTTCGACGATCATTACGTTGACGCAGAGATCAGGAAGCTTGCGTACGGGGAAGGCCCCCCGAAGGGGCCGCCGTTTGATGACGAAGCTTTGACGAAGCTCTTCGCCGTGGCTGTGATGCACCGGGTCAAGCCAAGGTGCGTCTTCGAAGCCATCCAGGAACCTGCGGGGCACAACAAGTCATACGCCCTGGAGCGATTCGACACGGAGGCGGCGAAGAAGATAGCCTCCTGGGCTTCCCAAAGAGACGTTCAAGGGGATCTCTGGTTCACTGGTGATTCGAAAGAAAGATCCTTGGAGGAAGTGCGGCCCTACGAGAGCTTCACTGACGAAGTGGATGATGAGTCGGGCGGTGATGCTCAGAAGAGGAGGAAGGGGGTAAGCAAGCTGATTCGCGTCGCAGACGGAAACGGAAAATCGAGCTTCCTCGCGGACAGGCAAACCAGCCTCGTGCACCCCCTCTCCAAGGCAAAGTTCCGTGTCGCAAGGATCTACGTGCTGCTGCCTGAGGAAGTGCTGCAAACGCTGAACCCTCCGGACAAACGGCGTTGGCGCACCAAGTACAAGAGACGGGCAGAGGAGATCAGAAGCCACATCGCCAGGGATCTTGGCCTCTGATCGAGCGACTTCGCTGGCGTCCTGCTGGTGTAGCTACTTGGCGCTGCTTCGCCGTGGTAGGCCGACCGACTCCACGCCGCATGCTTGACTGCGCCCGTGGCGCGGGCTAGGGTCTGCGGCTTTGCGGAGGGAATCGGAGACGCCAGTGAGCGAGAAGCGACCGAACATCGTATTCGTCCTGTGCGACCAGCTTCGCCAGGCGGCCGTCGGGTGCTACGGGCAGGACAACGTCGTCACGCCCACCCTCGACCGCTTCGCCGAGCAGTCGCTCGTCCTGACGCACTGCCTGAGCAACCAGCCGGTGTGCACACCGTACCGGGGGATGCTCTTCAGCGGGCAATGGCCGTGGCGGACCGGGCTCTACGCCAACTGCCACAGCGGCCGGGATATCGAACTGCCCGACGAGACGCGGTGCTTCTCCGACGTGTTTGCCGACCGCGGCTACTCGCTGGGGTATCTGGGCAAGCTTCATCTGCACAAGCCGCGGCCGCCGTTCGACTACGGCGAAGGCCCGCGTGGTGGCCCCAACGGCACCGTGTGGGACGCGTTCACGCCGCCGGAATCGCGGCACGGGTTCGACTTTTGGCACAGCTACGGCTGCAACGATAGGCACCTCGACCCGCACTACTGGACGGGCGAGCGCGTGGACGAGGGCGTCAGCCCGCACGAGTGGTCGGTCAAGCACGAGGCGGACGTGGCCGTCGAGTACCTCCGCAACACGGACGGCAAGTACCGCGACGCGGCCAAGCCGTTCCTGCTGGTCGTCTCGCACAACCCCCCGCACCCGCCGTACGCGCAGGTGCCGGATCGCTACCTCGAGCCGTTCGCCGACAAGCCGTTCGAGCAGTTGCTCAACCGCCCGAACGTGCAGGCGGACCAGGACCGCGAGGCGGCGCGGCTTCAGACGGCGCAGTACTTCGCGGCCGTGCACGGCGTCGATGAGCAGTTCGGGCGAATCCTCGACGCCATCGACGAGCAGGGGCTGGCGGACGATACGATCGTCATCTTCACGTCGGACCACGGCGAGATGATGCACAGCCACGGGCTGATGCAGAAGAACACCTGGCACGACGAATCGCTGCTCATTCCGTGGCTGATTCGCTGGCCCGGGCGGATCCGCCCGGGGCGGGATGATTTGCTGTTCAACGCCGTCGATGTGTACCCGACGCTGCTGGGGCTGGCGGGGCTCGCCGGTTCGATCCCGCCTCAGGTCGAGGGCGCGGACCGGTCGGGCATCTTCCTGGGGCAGGACGACGAGCGGCCGGACAGCGCGCTCTACCTCTGGCCGGACTGGAAGCACTACAGCCCGCGGTTCTACCCCAGCGCCCGCGGCGTGCGGACGCACCGGCACATGTTTGTCGTCGGGCGCGACGCGGACGGCCGCGAGGAAGTCGTCCTGCACGATAGCGAAACCGACCCGTACCAGCTCCGCAACGTCGCCGCCGAGCACCCCGAGTTGGTGGGGGAATTGCGGGCGAAGCTCGACGACTGGCTGGCCCGCACGGACGATCCGTGGCATAACGGGGCCGTCGAGCCGCACCTGTAGCCGTTGCGCTGCGAGTACCCCTCCGTGCCCGAAACCGAGATCGGTCTTCGTGGCACGCGCCGTGGCCGTTCAGCCTGAAAGGCTGGCATTCATCAGCCCCCCTTGGGGGCAGGCAGGGCAACGCCCTGGGTCGCCGTTGGTGTCAACGGAGAAGCCCTTCTATGAACGGACGTCCTGTGTCAAGTGCTCGTGGCAGCGGGTCTTCCCAGTCTTCTATCCGAGCGTCCTCTTGCCGAGTAGCCCAAGTGGGTGGTTTCCGAGAAGACGGCGGCTGCCCAATCTGAAGGCCGAGCTATGCGCCCACAGGGCTGACGAGCTCGCCGCCGTCTTCCGCCATCATTGGAATCTCCTGCATCCGATGCCAAAGTCCTCGAACCCAGCGATTGGCCACTGCCGCCGCGGCCACGGAGCCGGACTTGCCTGCCTCTCGCAGCCGGTGGTTCATCTCGATCCAATGCGGTTCACAACGGCCCAGCCGGTGTGCCAACTCGATCAACGTCGCACGCAGCAGGTTCGATCCCGCCTTGATCAGCCCTGCATCGGCTTGCCGCTGCCCGCTGGAAGCGTTCCACGGACTCAATCCGCAGAACCGACTCAGGGCCTTGGGACGCGAGAAGCGGTCAAAACGCCCAATTTCCGCCCGCAAGACCCAGGCCGTGACCTCTCCCACGCACGGCTCCCCCAGCAGACGCTCCACCACGGGATCGCCGTGAGTGTGCTTGCGCAACCGTTCCTCGGCTGCGTCGACCTCCTCCGTCGACTGCATCAATGCCCGCAGATGACGCTTCAGGATCCAGCGGCAACTCTCCGGGAGCCGCGCCAGCCCCTCCTCATGCAACCATCGCAACCATAGACGTGTCCAAGCTCGAATCGGTCCCCCAGGGCGCAGTCGATGTTCCCGAAGCAACGCCAACAGGCGCAGCTTGACTGATCGACGATAGTTCACCTGCTGCTGGCGATACCGCACCAGGCTGCGCAGCTCCCGCAGATAGGGCGGCGCGAGCCAGACCCGCGGCAGATACCCCACCCGCGTCAGGTCGGCCAGCAATCGCGCGTCGCTGAAATCCGTCTTGTCCGGCGACTGCTTCATCCGATTCACATAGCCGGGATGGGCCAACTCGACCGACCCTTGCTCGTGATCCACCAGTTCCTGGGCCAAGTGCGCTGCGCCCCCGCACGCCTCCATCGCGGCTCTACGAGGCATTCCCGTTGCTGCCACCGCCGACGTGATCGTCCTCCGGTCGTTGGGCAGGCTTCGGTTCAGCAGAACCTTCCCTGCCGCGTCCAGCACGCAGACCTGGACGTTGTCCTTGTGATAGTCCATTCCCACGTACACGTCGCCTCTGCTATCCTGTTGCATACTCGTTGCTCCTTCTGTGTCTGGGCAGGCCCAATGCTGAGCTCGTTCGACACAAGGGGCAACGAGTTCTTCGTGCCGGCAAACGCCGCCGCCCGTTCATACCCATCTGTAGGGGCGCGACGGGGGGATGCCGTTTCAGCCCTTCAGGCTGAGGGGGTGGGCGGCTCTTGTTCCCAGGGCGGCGCTCGCCTTCGACTCGCTCTGCCCTGCCTGCCCCCAAGGGGGGCTGGCGAATCACAGCCTTTCAGGCTG
>Ga0272442_10008578_pt1 | contig 12920 bp, 7 predicted proteins | sample SSMForm2O_FD_200262 | JGI IMG/M metagenome (GOLD analysis project Ga0272442, IMG submission 200262) | Marine sediment archaeal communities from Little Sippewissett salt marsh, Falmouth, MA, United States - SSM-Form-2O | ecosystem: Environmental > Aquatic > Marine > Wetlands > Sediment ...
ATGAACTCCTTGAAGGTCAGGCCCTTGAATGCATCTCTTTTAAATGCCCTGAACCGTTTCCAGAGTTTGCCTCGATAAAAGAACAGGTAATCGTCATACCTGTCACCCTTGCTCATCATCAGGGCCTCGCTGTTGTCGTGCTCAAACTCACTGCCGATCATGGAAACTTCCCAACCCGTATTCTGCCCCTCGAACTCCACGTAGCTGCTCTTTACCTTGCGGATCTCGGACAGCATCTTTGTCCTGAGGTTGTCTTCTTCTATGGCGCCTCTGACCTGTTTGAACCTGTCCTTGTATTCTTCCTGGATGGTTTTCTTTTTGGCGATGAAAACATCATCGCTGGACATTCCCCATGAAAGCCCCTCCATCTGTTCTGCAATGGCGGCGGAATGGGGAATCTCTTCCTTCTTCTTCTTCCTCCTTTTGCGCCGGGCATCGGCAGAAAGACTTACAAAAAACACGAGCGTGAGAACCACGATGAATATGGATTTGGTCTTCATTGTATCCTCCGATTTTAAGTTTCACTGGACCTGAAGCAATATATCAGACCACAGGTCAGTGCTCAACTCATTGATTACCAGCCTGTACCGGATATATAGACGATCGATATCAGTCTTTGATTCTTTAGTGAATGATTTTTTGACATTCCGGGCTCAATCTTGCAACCATTTGATATTAATAGAATATTTCTCCTCTTACGGCCTTCACCACAAAGGGTCCGATGAGTATGAGAAAGACACTGATGAATATAAGGGTGAGCGGGCCCAGGATTAAAAGCCCTGCCCTTGCAGCGGCCTGCTCTGCTTTCTCGGTCTGATGCATCCTGAGCATTCCTGCCTGTATGCGCAGAGTCCCTGCAAGGGGGGTCCCACGTTCATCCGCCTGTATTACAGTTGAGACAAAGCCTCTAATATCATCACAGTCCAGTCTCTCGCACATCAGGTTAAGGGCATTTTTTTTAGTGCTGCCGAATTCTATTTTCTTCAGCACAAGTTCAAACTCAGAATGAAGAGTGCCTCTCTGACAATCAAGTTGCTGTACAAGCAAGCGAAGAGCGCTGAGAAAATCCGCACCCGCACTCATTGCAAGACTTAACAGGTCTATGGCGAATGGAAGCTCCCTCGATGCATTCTTCCTGCGAAGAGCAGCAGCTTCACGTAGCCTGAAAAAAGGTATAAGCAATCCTGCAACACCAGCCGCCGCAACGACAACCGGCCGGAAAGGACCTTCTGCAAAAAGAGCAGTCGGAATCACAACGACTAATGTCAGGAGTAACGACAGACCCGCAAATTCTTCAGTATCCAGGCCGAGCGGCTCCCCGGCCCTTACAAGAAGCCGCCGAATGCTTTGCGATACACCCAGGGGCAAAAAATGACGCGTCAGCTGGCCGGTAAACCTGAGTGCGGGCTCAAGTATCCTGTAAACAGGCGACCTGTTCACGCTGTTGTGCCTCTGCCTTCCCCGCATTCCCATAAATGGAAACACGGGAAGCGGTATCTCTGTGAGCAGGTTCACCGCAAAGGCCGCGGCAGTCCCGCACATCAGAAGTGCAGCCGCTTTCAAGACATCTATTGATACATTATGTAACATCTATCGAAACCAGCTTTCTAATAACCAGAATGGCCGTTATCTCGAGAATTCCGGCTACCGCAAGAATTATCCACCCCGTGTTAGTATTCAGGAGAGGGCTGATCCATTGAGGATTGGAAAAATATAAAAAAACCAGCAGGAAGGGCGGCACGGATCCAAGAACCCACGCCTGTCCCCTGCCCTCGGCAGTTCTTGTCTTTAAAATGCCTTCCAGCCTTTTCTGCTCCCTGAATGTGGATGCAATATCCTCGAGAATTGCAGCAAGCTCCCCTCCCGTCCGCCTGCCGACAAGGAGCGCCGTCACGGCAACGGCGGCATTCCTGCTGCCGGATCTTGCCGCGAACTTCTCAAGTGCATCATCGACAGGGATTCCGAGATCGATTTCCTTCAGCGTGAACTCCAGCTCATCCCTTACAGGAGAAACTGAATGCTCGCAGACACGGCCAAGTGCCTCATGAAGTGAACCGACTGATTTCAGGGCGTCCGCAAGCCGCGATACGGTTCTCTCTATCTGGGAATCGAGTTTCCGGGCTCTCAGATCTTTAAGCTGCCTCAGAACAACAAATGGCAGAAGAATTACGGCAAAAACAGGGATGAGACAGAGAATCCCCCCTCCGGCAACAAAGAGCAGCAGGAAAAACAGGCACGTCAGAAACTCAAACAGCAAGAGTTGCGCTGCTGAAATATCCAGCGACAGAAGTGCACAACTGGAATCAATCCATGCCATGATCTTCAGTACACGGGCCCTGCCTCTGTCGTAAAAGTGCAGAACCGCCAGACCCACGCAGACGGTCCCCAGAAGATGCGCAGCAACTGCAAAGATTTCGGTTATCATGCTTTTTCCCAGTCCTTCCCGGATATGACATGAGTCAGAAAAACCCCGTCCCATCTTCCTCTGATACAAGGCCCATGCTGAAAAACATATCTAGAAAACTCGGCAGGTATCCAGTGGCAAGGTAAGTACCCCGCACTGAACCGTCGCTTGTCATGCCTTCGTTTATGAATGTAAATATATCCCGTATTTCGACCCTGGAATCCTCATCGAGCCCGGCAACTTCGCTTATCGCGCTTACCCTTCTGGACCCGTCGGAGTATCTCGCAATCTGGACAATCAGATGAATACTCGATGCAATCTGTACCCGGATGGCGTCCGCAGGCAGATCAAGCCCCGACATGAGAGCCATTGTCTCCAGCCTTGCCGCAGCTTCGACAGGAGAATTCGCGTGAAGCGTCGTCAGCGAACCGTCATGCCCCGTATTCATCGCCTGCAGCATGTCCAGTGCCTCCCCTCCCCTGCATTCGCCGACAATAATCCTGTCCGGCCTCATTCGCAGTGCGTTCTTAAGCAGGTCGCGAATCGTGGTTGCGCCCTTGCCCTCCATGTTCGCCGGTCTTGCTTCGAGCGAAACTACATGAGGCTGCAGAAGCCTCAGCTCGGCTGAATCCTCTATGGTAATGATTCTCTCATCTTCCGGAATCGCGGCGGAAAGCGCACCCAGCAACGTGGTCTTGCCCGAACCGGTTCCTCCGGAAATAACGATATTTCTCTTTGCCTTTACCGCCCGTTCGAGAAACACCGCCTGCCTCTTCTCCAGCGAATCCTTTTTCCCCAGGTCGTCCAGATCCATCCCTTTTTTACTGAAACGCCTTATTGTCAGGCATGGCCCCCTGCTGGCAAGGGGAGGAATAACAGCGTTCACGCGCGAACCGTCGGGCAGCCTTGCATCCACGAGAGGAGATGAATCATCAATGCGCCTTCCAATGGGAGCAACGATTCTTTCGATTACCGACCGGAGGGAATTCTGATCCGTAAAACACGTATCGCAACGCTCAAGCCTCCCGTTCTTCTCAACATACACGGTTCCCGGATCCACTACCATTATCTCACTTGTATCTTCGTCTCTGAGCAGCGGCTCCAGAGGACCGAGCCCCAGGGCATCATCCATTAGATGCTGTCTGACCGTGTCCACCCCGATTCCATCAGGCAGCCGGGATTTTTCGGCTTTCAGAAGCCGGTCAATCGCTTTAACTACATTCCCCCTGATACGGCTTCTGTCTGCCTGAGAATAATCCGTACGTCTCAAATCCAGGTGTTCAATGAGTTTTTCGTGAAGATAGTGCCGCAATTCGGAGGCCGTTTCCTTCCCGCTGCCGTCTCCTTCGCCGCGGTGATCACGACTTACCGAAATCGAGAATGGACCGATTGAGATAATGTCATCCATTGTCGTGATGACTTCGTTCTGAACTCTGCCGCCCCTGAGCCAGATTCCGTTGGAAGACAGGTCCCGGACAAGTACCCCTTCATGCGTCAGGTTCAGTACGGCATGCAGTCTGGAAACTTCACGATCGTCCAGAATGATTCCACATCCTGAGGATCTTCCCACGAGATGTCGTGAAGGCACCTCAACCTGCTTTTCAAGTACTATTGCTCCGCCTCTGCACACAACTACCCATGCACTGTCTGCCTCTGCCACTTTCAGTCTCCATCCTTTTCAAAAAAACCCTCGAAATCACGGTATCTTTTAACCGCTTTTTCGATGAGACGCCTCGCATTTTTCTCAATAGACTCAAAAACAGACGTCGTTATTAGAATCTGTCCTTCCGTCTCCTGATCACGCCCCGAGTCGGACCGGAAAAGATAACCGATCAGGGGAATGTCACCGAAGAAGGGCACCTTGCCGGAACTGTGGCTTCTGGACTCATGATCCAGCCCTCCAAGAAGAATGGACTGACCGAGTTCGAAGCAAACTATGGTGGAAAGCTTGGAAACCGTCCTTCCAGGCACACCGTTGACCGCATCCGTAAGATCCGAGACCTCGGCCTGAACCTCAAGGTCAGCCATGCCCTGTTCAACATCCACCCGTGGAAGTACGGAAAGTACGGCCCCGTAAGCTATGGATCTAATCTCCGCTGCAAGTGAACCTTCAACCGCCACATTGACTTCTCCCCCTGTACTGTACATGGCTTTGACGCCACTCGTCGTAATCAGGGTTGAATGTCTCCTGACCTTGGCCCACCCGCTCGATGCCATCATATCCAGATACGGCAGTGCCTGCCCCACTACCTGATAAGTAGCCCCGGCAGAACCTCCACTGATATCGTAATCGACATTCATCTTCTGCGTCTGACCAATCTGCCCGGGCCAGTGCATGCCTGCCGTGTATGAATTTCTCCTGCTGAGCTCGACAAAATGCAAATCAATACGAACATTTACACGTTTCTCAACAATATCGGGATCGATAACAACCAGACTTGTGACCTGATCTCCGTAAAGGGCCGATATACGGTCCACCTTTTCAAGCTCTCTTTCCGAATTAACCATGCCCCTGATATAAAAACGCGAACCCACCCTTTTAACTTCCAGTGATCTGCTGCTTCCTATGAGCTCACGAATTTCACCGGATACAGTATCCGGCGGACGTGCAAACACGTTGACTGTTATGGAAGCCTGCCGGCCGCCGCGCATTATCAGCAAGATTGAAGTAGTTCCCGGATTCAGAGCGGAAATAACGAGCCTCGTACCGTCCCTGGGAACCTTGACATCAACAATACCCGTTCTGCCCTCGGAAAAGGACTCTATCTGACGGGCATCAAAAACCCTGTGACATCCCACCACCATGTCCATTTCATCAATTGAAAGGGGATCCCCGGCCTGGTCTCCCTTCCTGCTCCCGGTGCACAGGGTGCACACAAGCAGCAGCAGAAATAGCTTATCCCGAATGCTCAAGTGCATAATTCCTTCCCCTTTATAGAGATCATGCCGTCACAAACGGCCACTCATCTGTATATTTATCGGAGGAAAGAAGCCTACGGTTGCATAATTTTTTCAGAAAATAATAAAAAAGTTCCCCAAAAGCGGTTTTTCAGAATAAAAACAGGACCAAATACCCTATTGTTCACCTGAAGACTCTGTACGGCGGACATTAATGACCTTGTATCCAGAGACATCCGAATCCTGTCTCGATATGATAACTATCCTGTTCGGCCCGACTTCAAGAGGTGCCTCGAATTCGAATCTGAACTTTCTGGGATCACTGTCTTTCTTGCAGGCACAGTAATATTCCTTGTTGTCGCCAACCATGGCAATCACGTCTATTATACCCCCATCGTCCTTTACCAATCCCTTTATCGGGATTTTTTTCATGGAAGTGCTCATATCTGGAGTGCTGTCCAGGATGATCTCGGGTGGGCTGTCCAGTGCGGGACTGAACCCGGAACCGGGTCTGCCACCCGGTTTCGTGAATTTTCTGTGCAGCCAGGCCTTCCTGTTTTTACCAAGGACTACCCTGAAAAAATCACCACTTGTCGCGTCAACCGCGAATGCAGCGCCCTTGCTTACAACCGCAGCCCCGGGAGCTCCCGCATCGGGAAATGCGCGCAGTACCGTATCGGACGTAACGGTTACACTTCCATCGGCATTGGATGTATTGAGCTTTTTCTTAAGAACCGGAAAAACGAAATCCCGGTTGATGTAATCCTTTACTGCAAGGTATTTTGAAGGAATCCAGTCGCTGAGGCTGAATTTGATATTTGCTTCGTCCCTGTTGAAAGCCCTGTCTATCTTGAACGTAAATCTTACGGTCCGGGTTTCACCAGGCCCGAGAAAACCTATTGCCGCCCTGCCTGTGGCAACGTCTACCATGGGAGAACCTGCTGCTATGTCCAGCTCGGCATTGAATGTGCGACCCTTCCCGGTATTTCTTACAGTAACAAACAATGAAGCTTCCTCTCCGGGCTGGAGACGACCGTCGCCATTACCCCCGTGGTCGAACATCTGGAAATGCGTCGCAAAACGGGGCTGGGAAAGACCCTGAACCGTTACCGTAGTATCCGCAGATTGTTTGATTTTTCCCGATTCAAGCATGAATTGTGCTTTTACGACATCTTCCCTGGTCTCGGAAAGAAGGGGAACTTCCACAGGGATTTTCCAGGACTTGCCGGCTCCGGGCCTGATGCGTCCAAGCAGAAATTCATGCCCGTCGAAAACGGGATTGTCACTTCTCGTAATACCCCGAAGACGATAAATGGTCTGTTCGCCCTGGTTCTGGACTTGAATTCGAACAGATGCCGTCTTTCCTGCCTTTGCAACACCCTTTCTCCCTATCCGAATTGAAGGAGTTATGGAAACTTCTTCGGGACCGGGCCCGCTGCTCCAGTCTACTTTCAGCTTTTTCGCAGCCCTGATGAGCTTCTCCTGTTCCACTCTGGTTTTCTCTGCGATCATTTTTTCGGCGTCATTCAGCATTTCCTGTCTGTTCGTACTTCCGGTACGCGCTATCAATTCCTGTGCAAACTCAACGGTATACTGATCGGAAAACGGCTCCCTGTCCGGATCGAGAGGCATACATCGCCTGAAATCCTCTTCGTCCCTACTCCTGCTGTCCGCGGGTTTCACTACATCAAGAAGCAGCGTGTCATGATAATGCCTTTTCCCTTCATTCCCTTTCAGGTGCTCCTGAAGATCCTTCTCGTGAATTTCCATGCGCTCCGGGTGAAAACGAAGATCCCTGGAATCCATGTGCAGGAATCTGAAACTCACGTCAGGTTTTACCCCCAGGGCCTGAATCGAAAAATCTCCCGGTGTCAGATATTCCGCAACAGTCAGCTTGAGCGCCTCGTTATCGGGCAGTGGCTCAACCACCTGTACAGAGCCTTTTCCAAAAGTCGACTCCCCTATGACAATCGCTCTTCCGTGGCTCTGCAGTGCAGCGGCAAGTATCTCGGCTGCACTGGCGCTTCCCTGATTCACCATGATCGCTACCGGATAATCCGGTTCGGTACCGCCGTTTGTTGCATTGCGTACATCCTGTTCCTCTTTTCTTCCAGCCGTGGTTACTATGGTCCCCGCAAAAAGGAAAAGGTCCGCTATCCTCACCGCGATCTCCAGAAGCCCGCCGGGATTGCCCCTCAGATCGATTATCAGTCCGTTCATCCCCCCATCGTGAAGTTCGACAAGCTGCTCGCGGAAATCAGTGTATGAGTTTCTCTGAAAAGCCTCGATGCTGATATATCCCACCTTCCCCTTCAGCATCCTGGAGCTTACGCTGTTCACGTGTATCTGTTCCCTGACGATATCATATTTTACGGGTTTTCGTTCGCCGCGCCTTTCAATCCACAGGCTGATTCTGGTTCCGGGTATTCCACGCAGCCTGTCCGCGGCGCCTGAAGTGGTAATATTAACAGTGGATTCATCTCCGATGCGGACTATTCTGTCCCCCACTTTCAGTCCGCTTTTAGCCGCAGGCGTACCGTCGAAAACTTCCACAATTGTCAGATGACCATTGCAGGGCGGACGTCGATCCGTCGTTATCTTGATTCCCAGGCCGCCGAACTCGCCCCTGGTCCCGATATTCAGCTCATCAAAAAGCTCCGGCTCCAGAACGCGACTGTGCGGATCAAGGGTCTTCAGAATTCCGTTAACAGCGTCGCGTTCGACTTTTTTAAGATCCAGGTCCTTTTCCTCCATTGTTGCAGCCAGAAAACCGAAAATCTCTCTCAGGGTGGAAGATACATCCCAGGGGCCTCTGGGTTCACCCGTACTGAAACGTTTTTCCCTGTCACCCACCCTGACCGTAATTTCTCCGTCATCGCCGAACTTTACCTGTATCCGGGCAAATCTTCTTTCAAGCTCCTTGAGTGCCGAAACCATCATCCTGTCCGGATCAATACGGCCGGGGTCAAAGTACTGAGACACTACTTCGTAAAGAACTCTGTCAAGCAGAATACCCTCATGAATATCCCATTCCTCATGACCTTTTCCTGCTGCATCCACGGGTGACGAATAAAGTATCAAAAGCAGTAAAAACAGGGCGCATTTATTCATTTAATTCCTCCACGTGTAAAATTCTTTTCAGACGTCATCCTAACCGTATTGAAAAAAAATGGGAAATCCTATTTATTTGCATATCCCTGTTAGTGTATTAGGATGAAAAAACAATTTATGGAACAGCCGGTTAAAACAGGCATTATTCAAAGAATCGGAGCCTGACATGTCATACGCAGCCCGACTTCTTGTTGAATCAGGACTGGTTTCAAAGGACCAGATCAGGGAGGCTGCATCAAGGCAGGCTATTGCGGGAGGCACAATCGGTCGTTTCCTGGTGGAATCCGGAGTAATTTCGGATCAGGATCTTGTCAGCTTCCTAGTGCGTCGGTTCCCGGGTAGTTATGTACCGCGTAATTTGCTCAAAAACATTAGTCTCGAAGTTATAGAGACAATTCCCAGTGACATGGCGGCGGAATTCAGGATACTTCCGCTTGAACTGTACGAGAATAATCTCACTCTTGCCATGGCGGATCCGTCCGACTCCCACGCAATAGAAGAAGTCGCCTTTTACACCGGGAGCTTCGTGAATCCGGCCATAGTCTCTGAAACCGACATGACATGGGCACTCGAGAAATATTACGGCATAAGCGATGAATTACCATCTGAAGAGCATGAACGGGAACCTGTCTCCAAACCTCAGCAACCTGTTGAACTGAAGGTAAAACCCGAAGGCAGTAGCGTTGATACGGGCATACGTCTGAAACTGAAGAAAGTACAGGTTGCCAGAGTAGTCGAAGAAGTCTCCAACCTGGTTCCCGCACAGAAATCCCCGGAAGAACGCCCTGCACAACAACAGGAAGAGGAGGCACGCTCCCCCATCGAGCTCAAATCAAAGAAGGAGCCCGATGCCATCCCGCTTGTGCAGAAAAAAAAACCCGCGTCAGAAGCCAAACCAAAGGACAAAACGGGAACATCCCCCGTCCAGCCTGCCAGAACAGTTGTTGTGGGCGACGAAAAACCAGCCGGCGCTTTAGGAAAAGCTCCCGAATCCAGGGATCAACATGCTCAGTCAAGTACGTATCACAAGACACTGGCTCCTTCTGAAAAGTCCACTATCAAGGAAGCCCTGGCGGATCGGATCCCGGGCCTCAAAACCGCGAAACAAAACGGGAATAAAACTGCCAAAGCCGGAAACGCTGCAGCAGCGGTGCAATCCGCTCCGTCCAAAGTTATCAGAAAAGATGTCATCCCTGTAGAAAGCACTCCTGAACAATCCGAACCCGCCATGACGGATCAGGATCGCGAAAAGAAGCGTAAAGAACTCATGGAGACCATAAAAACCGGCAGGGACATCGATGAACTGGTAGAAAAAGTATTCGACATTTTTGCATTATACTGCCGCCGAAGCCTGTTTTTCCTGGCAAAACGCGGGGAGATCCGCGGAAGAAGCGGAAGATACGCAGATATGGACAAAAATGCGGTCAGGACCATTGTCATAGACCGTGAATCTCCTTCAATGATACGAAGAACCTGCGATGCCGGGGCTCCATACTACGGCCCGGCCAGCACGGAAACCGCAGACCGCATGATATATAAAACACTGGGCAGCGAAACCGAAAAAGTCATGATTATTCCCCTGAAGGTGGGAAAGCGAACTGCCGGGGTCTTTTATCTCGACAACCTGTTTGAAAAACTGAAACCTCCCCTCAGTCAGACCATTGCAGCCGTGGAAGCCGCCGGTGACGCAATGGCGAGGCTCATTTACAGCCGGAAGCAGTCCGGACCGGCTTGACACTTCATTAACTATACAGATATCGTTTGCTCGTTTTCATAACAATTACTTCAAGATGAGTGTAAGGCAGAATGTCATCCAACGATAAAAAACAGGCAGTAAAACAGTCGGGGCGCGGAGTTCCGATATGGGCATGGGGCCTTCTTGCGGCAGTAGCAGCCGTCATCTTTTTCCAGCGACTGGAAGGGAAGAAAGAAGAGCCTGAAGATCCCGGGAAAAAAATCGAGGATACGGCAGAAAACAGAGGTAAAATCCTCATGCTCGGGAACCTCGATCAGGAATCATTTGATACCGAAGGCACCGACCCTGTAAAGCTGGACCCGTCTTCAGAAATCGCGAAGCTGCTGAATAAAAACAACGAGACGGCTTTTGTGCAGGCTCTTGACAGGGAGGGCATAAATTCCGTGGCGGTGGATACTTCAATCGCCAATCCCGCCACCCTGCCCGCAGTAACGCTGAAAACCAGGATGTCGCTGTTCAAACCCATGGAGCAGATGCATCCGGTGTACCTCTGCCCTGCTTATGCAATATATACCCGTTCGAAACCCGAAACCGTAGCAGATGAGACGGGCCGGGCGCTCGTTACCCTGGCAAGGCAGATACTGCTCGGTCAGAATCCTTCTACATCATCGGTCCCGGCCGAGGCGCTTTCGAAGAAAAAGAGCACGGTTGCCGTATCTATACAGGGACTTTCACCAATAGTGAACGAGAATACGACCAGCACGAACTGGAAGCAGTTCAGACGTGACCTTTACTATGCACATGACGGCGAAAGTCTCTACGATGCAACACTGGGAGCCGCAAGAGTCATAAGGGAGCGCTTTATCAAAGGCCATGAAGCCAGGGAAGGCAGGCTCGAAAGCGCCATGCAGCGGCTTCAGGTGGAAATTGAGATCTTCAGGAAACCAACGCGTGTAGCCAATCTTCAGGGCACACTGTCCGACCGGGAATACGATCAGTACCTCTGGCGCGCGATCGAGATGGGAATTCACGGCGTCCGCGGCAGGACAAAAGAAAAGGATCGATATCTTCTTCCAAGCTCGGCTATTTACTGGTCAAGGCCCACTGTGTCCTATTTTCTCAGCAGGCTGGGAAGAATTCTCTACGGAAAAGAAGGCGACAACCGCTACAAATTCAAAACCGATCAGTCACTGGTGCTTCAGCGATTCAGGACATTTCATTTCCTCGAACTTGCCCCGGGCGGGAAAATCGTCCGGCTCAGGCGGTCCGTCCCGCCCGTGGACATGGATTACGTTACCCGCGACATCCTTAAGGACAGGATCTCGTGGGCCGTTAAATGGCTTACCGACAATCTGAACCCGCGCACAAACGAATTCAGGTATAAATATTATCCCTCGCAGGACATTTATCTGTCAGAAAAAAATGAAACCAGTGACAAATACAATTCCGTAAGGCATGCACTCGCCGTGTACGGCATGTTCATGGTCTACAGCGAACTGAAGGAAAAGTGGGTCATGGACGGAGCCATGCAGGCCCTGAAGTTCATAACGGACAGAATCGTGATAGGGCCCGACTGGCATAAACCGGCAAATGCCGGGAAACTTCCGAAAGAACTCAAATCACACGATTTCGGACCTCCGGCGGCCGGCGGGGGAACAGGCTCCGCGGACATCTGGCGGGGACCAGACGGAAGAGATCTCAACATCCCGGGTGACATGGGTTACCTGAGATACGACAACAACGTGAAAATGGGTGGAAACTCGGGCGTAGTGCTTGCATTGAGCGAACTTATTCTCGTTCATGAAGGCGCCGAAAAGAAAAAGCTGATGGAATACTACCGCAGCGTACTAGAAGCACTCGGGCGCTTTCTCGTATTCATGCAGAAGCCCAACGGCTCTTTCTACCACTACTTTGTGGCGCCCGGCCATCGCTTCTACAACACTACTACCACCATTTATCCCGGAGAGATAATGTTCGCCCTGGCCCGTCTCTATAAACTCCTGGGCGATGAGGCCTTTGCGGAAACCTTCAGAAAAGCCCATTATTTCTATAAAAGCTGGTTTCTGGAAGAGATAAAGAAACACCGGCCAGACGGAACATATGAAGAAGCCCGCAGGATAGAGCTGGTACAGGCGGTTCCCTGGATCTCCATGGCCGAGAATGAAATGTACAGCATGGTCAAGGATCCGGATTACGCCGATTTCGGGGTTTTTATATCTGAATGGATGGTTGACCATTTTCAGTTCAACGACGGCAGGACATTCTATCCCGCATATCTGGGCGGGTATTACAAAATTGACACGGAAATGCCCGCAATGCACGGCTGTGTCTATACAGAAGGAACAGCCGCGGCATACAACCTTGCAAGATCCGCGGGCTACGCGGACCGCGCAAAGGCAATGGGAAGGTCAACTCTTCTGGGCTGCCGTTTCGCGATACAGCAGATCTTCGTGCCCGGCTTCAATATGCATTTTCTTTCACATCCAGAAAGAGCCACAGGCGGTGCAAGATACGCCATAAACCGGACCAAACTCAGGATAGACTATACCTACCACACTCTGAGCGCACTGGTTCAGGCTCTGCGATATTTTGACGCCGGCATGCTCCCGGAGAAAAAGAAGTGAATAAATACAAAAAAACAATACAGAAAATGAGAGAACCTTTCAGGCTCGCTGCACTGCTCCTGCTGGCAGTCCTCGTAATACTCACGCTTTATGCGGGAATTTATTTCATCACCCGCTACAGGGCGCTTCCCGAGCCAGCCGTCATGAACCAGGCCGAAAACATCATTCGCAGCAAGGCTCAACCCGA
>Ga0272442_10008579_pt1 | contig 12919 bp, 13 predicted proteins | sample SSMForm2O_FD_200262 | JGI IMG/M metagenome (GOLD analysis project Ga0272442, IMG submission 200262) | Marine sediment archaeal communities from Little Sippewissett salt marsh, Falmouth, MA, United States - SSM-Form-2O | ecosystem: Environmental > Aquatic > Marine > Wetlands > Sediment ...
CCAAAAGTGTCAACAGAGTTAAATGTTGTTGGTTAAAAGAATCATTTATATCCTGCGGTCTTCCATCAAGAACCTCTTCATTAAAAAAGCTGTGGGCGCCAACTCCAAGTCTCATTAAAGCATCTCTGACAGAATACCCTAATTGACGCCTTGGCGCAAGCACTAAAATTTTTCCTGGTTGTACTTGAGTAGTATTAATTCGATTGTGTATAAATCTGGCAATTCCCAGAGACTCTTCTTCTAGTGAGGCCCATTGAACGATGTTAACGTCTCCTTGAACATTGCCTGCCAAACAAGTCAAAGTACGAGGTGATCGCGATAAATTATGGCTAATTAAATCATTAGCTATATCAACAACCAATTGAGGGCATCTCCGGCATTCTAATAGGGTTTCATCAATAGTATTTGAGTGATAGTTTGAAAAATCTGCAATCCCTTCTGGATTTGCATGTTTGAAAGAATAAATAGATTGATCCTCATCCCCAACAACTGTCAATGCACCATTTTCTGAAAGTAAATCAAGTATCAACTGCTCTGCCTTATTAAGATCTTGATATTCATCAACAAGAACATGTTCATAAGTAGTTCTTTCAGGACAGGTAGGGTTGTTACGCAAGTAATTGTAAGCCTCAGGAATTAATTCTCCAATGAGCATACATTCGTGGAATTGTAACCAGTTAATTAATCCATTGTGAAATGCTCTGTCATTAGGGTCTCTAGGCCAACCAGGCTCTTCTGTCTGTAATCGTGCCCATGCTGCATTAAAAGCCTCAAGACGTTTTTGGCATTCCCTTACACCTCCTAAACCAATTTGATTTAAATCTCGGAGCATAAATCGTTCTTCATAATTTAATAGGGGCCTTGGAGTTCTCCCTGTATGATTAAATACTTCTGACTTTGACAACAAGCGAAAACAAAAAGCATGTAAAGTCCCAGCTGTTATTTGAGTTGAACCATTTGCACCGAGATTTGCTATTTCTCGAGATAAATCGTCTGCGGCTGTTCTGGTAAAAGTTGAAACTAAAATTCTTCGAGGTGCAACATTTTCTTCAAGCAAACGAGTAACACGACGCATTAGCGCAAATGTTTTCCCCGTTCCCGGTCCAGCAACAACTCTCAGTGGAGAATCATTACTACCAGCGATTCTAAGTGCTGGTCCTTCTAGCCCTTCATTCCAAGACATATTGTTTCCTCTTTCTAATTTAATTCGAAATCTTATTCAATCGAACTCAAAAAATAAGTGTCTCCTTGGGTGTTCCTTCTAATGGTGTCAATTTATATTTCCAATTTCCAATTTTCGATTTTCAATATTAATAATTACTAGTACTCTGTCCGCGTTAAATTGTCGGGTATAGTTTCCTTAGTTTTATCCGCGCGTCATCTGTTGTGAATCGCCAGTTGATTCCGGTTTTCTCTTCATTTCTCGATTTTTCCCACGCCGCAATGGCATCGGCCAACTGCTTGATGCTTTCAAAATAATTGTTCATACACTGACGACTCAAAATACTCAGTTCAATTTCAGCCATATTCAGCCAACTGCCATGCTTGGGCGTATGATGGATTTCCAGCTTTTCCGCCAACCGCCATGCTTCACACGGCTCAAACGCCTCGTACAGGGAGGCGACGTTGTGCGTATTGAGATTGTCCATCACCAAAACAATCTTCTCCGCATCCGGATAAATGGCGTCACATAACTCGCGAACTACCTTGGCAAAATCAATCCGCTTACGCTGCTGACGCACACGCACATGACGTTGTCCCTCCAGCGGGACCGTCATCATAAACACACTGGCGGTGCCGCAGCGACGATATTCTGCGTCCACCCGTTTGGGTTTGCCCGGTTCAACCGCAATCGACGGCCGTGTTTCTGCGACGAGTTGTTTAGACGCCTCATCCAGACACACCAACGGACGCATTGGATCATACGGTCGCTGATAAACCTCTAAAACATCTTCCATGGCCGCCACAAAGGCCGCGTTCGCCTTGGGCGGAATGCACCAGTACTTGTTCAAGTGAGGCTTAAGTTCATTTTTTTAAGCGTAGCGTGAACCGTGCTCTTACCGCATGAATCCACGATACCCAAGGCGACCATTTCTTTGGCCAACAAACGAACCGTCCAGCGATTGCGGCCTTCAGGGGCCGATGAACAGGCGGTGGCAATTAAATGAGCCTCGGCAACGCCATCCAGCTTCTTGGCACGGTAAGCACCGCGATTACCATGTTCCAAAGACGCTTCAAAGCCCTGTTCAACCAACCGCTTGCGGAGACGTTCAACGCTTTTGATCGTACAATCAAAAGCCGCGGCGATGTCAGCGTCTTTCCAGCCGGGACCCGCAGGGCCTTGATCGGCCTTGAGTAATACCCGGGCATGATGTCGCTTGTGAGCTGCCATTCGCTCTGCCTGAATAATGTCTGCCAGTGTCTTACGTTCTTCACTTGTCAATTCTACAATATATTTCTTCATGGCGGCCTCCTTGCCAAAATAAGGGTTATAAAAACCTTATCGGCAAAAAGACTCACCAGACTTTATTTCTCGGACTATATACTAGCCTTTCCGTTCCCTCGACCTTGCTCGGGACAGGCTTTAGTCCTCAGGGGAACTACCCCCTCCATTACTGTCGGGGCTCTGATTTCTCAACAAATAAGTGTCTCCTTGGGTGTTCCTATATTCTTGATTCCAAATTATACCCATTCTCTATCGAGTTTCAATAAAAAACCTCGAAATTTCCATAAAATCCCTTGTCCGGCATAGCTCAAAGAGCGACGCCGGATGACCCGCTATAATATAGAGCGAATGGGAACGCCAAATCTTGATGGTAAAATCCGAAAAATTTAAAAAAATTTTTAAAACCCTTAAAAAACTGCGAAAAACCGTGAAAATAATATCATCCCGCTTTGTCCCGCCGTAGCTCGAAGAGCGAAGGGGGAACCGACCCGTTCAATCAATGGAAAAACGCATCTTCTATACCCATCATGTCTGATAAAAAATCCTTATTATTCATGCAATTCGTGTTAATTTGTGGCTAAAATTTTTATTTGTTTGACATTTTTCAAACTCATGGTATAATACCCTAAAAAAGGAAGGAGCAAGCCATGACAACAACCGCCCCCGCAAAACGAAAACGCCTGTCCCAAAAGCAGTTAATCTTCCTCAACGAGGTCTTCGAGATGGGCGGCGCCGTCACCGACGCCCTCCGCAACCTCCGCATCCGCCCGTCCACCTTCGACCGCTGGCTCACCAACCCGCTCTTTCTCAACAAGCTCCGCATGTACCTCAACCAGTACTACCTCCAGGCCCGCATGGAACTGGCCCGCAGCGCACCCCTCGCCGTTTCCGGCCTGGCCCTGCTCAGCGAACGATCCATGAAACCTGCCGAACTCCGCAAGGCCTGCAACGACATCCTCAACATCCACACCCAACTCGCCAAGCTCTCCCCCTGCCAAGGGCCAGTACCCCGAAGGGGGGAGGGGGTTAAACAGGTACAAGATGGCATCACGGTGGATAAGTTTGGCGCGCTTTTGGCACAGTTTGGTGTCATTTTGGACAACAATGGCAGCGTTTCGGACAAACTTGGCGACACAAACACCCCAAAAAACCGCGTTCTTTGCACCAAAAACGTGGAAAACACAACAATTTCACATAAATTACCTCACTCCTGACTGTCCCGGCTGGTGATAATCCGAAGCTGGAAGCTTCGCCCACTCTGCCGGGGGATAAATTATCATGGAATCATGGAAAAACGTCGAAAATGATACTGTCATGCCTCTTTTTGGGGCGGTTTGGGTCGTTTTGGAAATCTGACAGGTAACAGGAGAATATATTGAATTACGGCAGAGTCGTCATTGCGTGCGTGGTTGGTTTATTGTCGCTGGCATCGTGTTCGAATCCGGACAGGATTGTCCGGCGTGAAATCGCGTTCGATGAGGCCGAGCCGGGCGTGGTTCGGGTGATGACTTTCAATATCCGCTATGGCACCGCCGACGACGGCGAAAATCACTGGGCCGGCCGGAAGCGGCTGGTGTTTGATGTGCTGGCGTATCACGCCGCGGATGTGATCGGCCTGCAGGAGGCGCTGGATTTTCAGATACAGGAAATCAAACGCGCCCTGCCGCAGTACGGGGTTGTCTGGGCGGGCCGGGACGACGGCCTGCAAGCAGGCCAGGCGTGTCCGGTGTTGTATCGCCGGGACCGGTTTACCCTGGCCGATTCCGGCACGTTCTGGTTTTCCAATATGCCGTGGAGGCCGGGATCGAAGCACTGGGGCAACGAACTGCCGCGGATTTGCACGTGGGTTCGCCTGACCGAAACCACAAGCGGGCGGAGTTTCTATGTGTATAATCTGCATCTGGATCACGCCTCGCAATCCTCGCGCCAGTACAGTGTGCAATTATTGCTGAAGGAACTGGCCGCTCGAAAACCCGCCGATCCGGCTGTTGCGATGGGGGATTTTAATATGGATACCGACAACCCGGCCTTGGCGCCGATGCGGCACATCCGGGCCGACCTGCTGAGCGATCCGATGGTCGATGTCTGGAGCTATCTGCATCCGGACCAGCCGTCGGTGACGACGTTTAACGGCTTCGGTACCCAACCGGATGGGCCGTGCTTGGACCATATCTTCATCAATGAGTCCGTGGAAATCATCGAAGCGGCGGTCGATGCCCGATCCTTTGGCGGGCGATATCCATCCGACCATTTTCCGGTGATCGCGACGGTGAAGTTCAAATCAAACAGCCAATGGTGAGGAGCGCAAAAAAAATCCGCCTGTGGCCAGAAGGAGGAATAGAAGTTGGTGAACTTCTAAAGGGCTAAAACCACAGGCGGCAGAAGGAGCTTATGATTAATTTACGATTTTCCGGACGGGATGTCAATAAAAAAACCGTGGTAATTACGGATTTTTTTTGAAGAGCATCACGTTTTTTGGGACGGCTGATTGCGAGGCCGATATGCATGAAAAACGAACTTTTTCGTAAAATTTCAGTATTTTATACTATACACTATTGCAGGTTTTAAGAAATTACCCTATTAATAGACACTGATGGTGTTTTTTGATACGATATGCCCGATTATGACGAAATAGCAGGAAGTTCTGTCTTATTATGTAAGCAATCTATTGTGGAGCGGCTGTGAAACCGAGGTTCCGAAGCGTTTTTGTATTTTTTTTCTATGTCCTTATTTTATCTCATGTTGCGTGCAGCCAGCAGAGCGTGGGTACCGGTGTTGTTAGCGGGGATGTGACGGAAACCGAAGCGGCTGACCGCCAACTGCGTATCTATCGCGAAACGCTCCAGCAGGGCAGCAGCGAAGATATCCGGGTTGATGCGGCGGTGGGCTTATTATTGCAAAATACAGTCCAGAGCCGGGATGCCCTGATTACGGCACTGAAATCGGACGAAAATCCTCAGGCCCGCCGGGCGGTATGCAAAGCGTTAGTCAAGAGCCGCGGCCTGAGCCAAACCATCGGCTCTCTGGATTCGTTTCGAGATCCGCTGCTGCAAATGCTCCAAAACCAATCCCGGGAAGAAGCCGAACTGGCGTCAGAGGCGTTACTGCTGTTTAATTATTCTGATGTTTCGGACCCCCTGATGCAACTCATTAAAAATCAAGAACTTACGCCGGAAGCGCGCATCAACGGGGTCTATGCGCTGCAATTACGTCCGGAACCGTTGGCGTTGCGGCAGCTTATCGGGTTACTGGATGATCCAGATGCCGAGGTTGCCAAAGCGGCTGAGGCAGCCCTGCAGGAATCCTTTGGAATTCCCGTGGGAACGAGCCGGGCGGTGTGGGCGGATATTTTAGTTGAGCTTCAACGGAAAAGTCCGGAGGCCATTCGAAGGGAGCGGCTGCTCCGCCAGGCGATCACATTGCGCCAGGTGCAGGTCGAGCGGGATCGGTGGCAAAAATTGTACCTGGCATCGCTGGACAGGCATTTTGAGACGCTGGACGAAGCGAACCGAAGTAAGATGATACTGGAGATGATGGCTTCTGACTTGCCGCCGGTTCGTCTCTGGTCGCTGGACAAGGCCGCAAAATATCCCCTGATCGGGGAAGAGTTTCGAACGAAACTGTTTTCAATGCTTTCGGACAGTTCACGGGATGTTCGTCTGCGGGCCGCCAACGTTTTACGAACGAAAAGCGATCTGAACCCAGCGGAAGTTTTGCTGGCCCGTTTTCAGGCGGAAAGTGACCCTGAAGTGGCATTGGCGATGTTCGAGGCCTTGGGCGAGGCCTACTATTATGCTTTTTCGCCGGGAACTTCAGTTGAGTTATCTCCTGAGATCAAAAACAAAACGCTTGAAATCGCTGCACAGTATCTTGAATCAAGCTCTCCGGAGGCGACCATTAAGGGTGCGGAAGTTCTTCGTAAGATACTTGAATTAAATAACTTAAGCAATGATTCGATGAATTCATATCTGACGGTTCTCAACGACCGTTATGAAAGGTCGATATCCGAAAACGGCGCCCTTCGTGCGGGCCTGCTGTCGATTTTGGCTCATCTTTGCGGTCAGGGCGGCGCGAAGGCCGAAGCGTGCGTTTTATATGAACCCTATTTTATCGAGGCATTAACGGTTCCTGATAATCCGGCGTTGCGACTGGCCGCGGCACAGGGGCTTTCGTATGTGGATAAGGTCAAAGCCCTTGCGCTGTTCAAACAAAATGGCCTTATGGATGATGACAATTTAGCGGTTCAGCAGGTTGTGATCGATCTGGCGGGTCAAATCGGCGATGCCTCTGATTTAGATTGGCTTGTTGTTTCACTGAAAGCCAATGGGAGCAGCGATCCTGTTTGGTCGGCGGTGAAAAGCATTTGCCAGCGTCAAAAAGCGGGATTTTTGATGGAGTGGCTTCCGAATTTGGAAAACTCTGACGGCGTTACGGCTGAGCATATTCGTGAAATTCTTGAGATTGCCGAGCAAAAAGCTGTCGGCGAGAAAGATGAGGCCCTGCAAACGCAAATCCAGCAAAAAATCCTGTCCAGACTGGTTGATCAACAATCCTGGGATTCGGCGCTAACTTATTTGATTAAAACTGGTTACGACCCTTCTGTCGAGCGTTTCTCTGCCGCGACGAATGCTGCCGTTTTGAAGATCTTCCTTTATTCTAACAGTACTGATCGAGCCGTTTTGATGCTTCGGAAAGAACTGGAGAAAGGGGATCTGTCCGAGACGAGTCCACTGAGTTCTATCTTGAAAGACTATTTTTCGTCCGAAACGGTCAGCATTGAATCTAAGTCGAATTTATTCAATAAGTTAACGGCAATTTCTTTCGTTGATCGTCCAGATTGGTCGGCCCTGATTGACTATTGCAATGGACAATTACGTGGTCCGGTATTGGATGAATCGCCCGCAGAAAAAGACAGATCAGGGTCAGAAACGCAGGGTGCGGCGTAATTTTTTTAATTTTTTCTAAAAAAACATCTTTTTTCTCTTTGCACTTCTGCTTTCATGTTTATATACTCTCCTCTTTGCTCTTGCGGCAAGACAGGGAATCTCTACCTTCTAATATGCTGACAGGTGTCGTTTTGGATAGGTGGCGTTTTGGTTCTCGATGCTGATACCGCGGTTTTGAGCAACCCTGCTGCTGTAGCTCAGTCGGTAGAGCGCGTCCTTGGTAAGGACGAGGTCACGAGTTCAAATCTCGTCAGCAGCTAAAGTGTATAACAGGGCCGACACTATAACCGGCAATCGGCAATGCTGTGTTTCGGCAATTTGAAATGGCTGTAACGGTTGGCCGGATATTTATAAAACGGGCAATTTAGAAATCAAAGTAAACGAAAAATTAACCTGACAACCTAAACAAGACAAGAATATCAGGAGGTTATTGACAAATGGCAAAGGATATCTTTGTACGGTCCAAACCGCACGTAAACATTGGTACGATCGGTCACATTGACCACGGGAAAACAACCCTGACGGCTGCAATTACAATGCGCCTGAATTATAAGGCAGGCGGCGAGGGTAAGGTCAAGAAGTATGACGAAATCGATAATGCTCCGGAAGAAAAAGAACGCGGCATTACGATCAACACCGCTCACGTGGAATATGAAACCGAAAACCGACACTATGCCCACGTGGACTGCCCCGGTCACGCGGACTACATCAAGAACATGATTACCGGTGCGGCCCAGATGGACGGGGCGATTCTTGTGGTGGCGGCCAGCGATGGTCCGATGCCTCAGACCCGCGAGCACATCCTGCTGGCGCGTCAGGTAAACGTTCCGCGTATTGTGGTTTATCTGAACAAGGTGGACCAGGTGGATGATCCTGAACTGATCGACCTGGTTGAGATGGAACTTCGCGAACTGCTGGATAAATATGAGTTCCCCGGCGATGAGATTCCGATCATCAAGGGTTCCGCTCTGCAGGCGATGGAAGGCGAAGGCAAAGATGACGCCGCCAGCGCCAGCATTGATGAGCTGATGGCAGCGGTGGATGCGTATATCCCGGTTCCGGAACGTGCGGTCGATCAGAACTTCCTGATGCCGGTTGAAGACGTCTTCAGCATCAAAGGGCGTGGTACCGTGGGAACCGGCCGTATTGAGCGCGGCGTCATTCATGTGGGTGACGAGGTTGAAGTCGTCGGTTTGGCGGATGCCGTTCGCAAAACGACTGTCACCGGCGTTGAAATGTTTAACAAAACACTGGAAGACGGCCAGGCGGGCGACAACGTTGGCCTGCTGCTTCGCGGTGTTGAAAAGAACGAGTTGGAACGTGGTCAGGTTCTGGCTAAACCCGGAACGATCACTCCGCATACCAAGTTTTCCGCGGAAGTTTACGTATTGACAAAAGAGGAAGGCGGACGTCATACGCCGTTCTTCCCGGGTTATCGACCTCAGTTTTTCTTCCGTACCACTGACGTGACGGGTGCGATCACAGAGATTCGGAGCCGTGAAGGCAAGCCGGTCGAAATGTGTATGCCCGGCGATAATATCGAAATGGGCGGTGAGATCATTTCCAAGATCGCAATGGAAGTCGGTCTTCGTTTTGCGATTCGTGAGGGCGGCCGTACCGTGGGCGCTGGTGTTATTACGAAGATTATTGAGTAATAACCTGTTAAATTGAGCCATAAGGCGCCGCGTCAAAGACGCGGCGCCTTTTTGAGTCCTTTCTGTTTTGACTTATTCGCAGAAAGGTCGTTGTGTTTTATCAGAGAGGTCCTGTTTTCATGGCAAAGGCACAAAAAAGAGAATATATCTGGCTGGAATGCAAGGAGTGCGGGGATCGCAATTACCGTACGGAAGTGAATGTCCAGGGCGGAACCCCGAAATTTGAGCTGAAAAAATACTGCAAGCGGGAGCGGAAGCATACGGTGCATAAGATCCGTCGCAAATAACCTTAATAGGTCAGTAGCTCAATTGGCAGAGCGTCGGTCTCCAAAACCGAAGGTTGCGGGTTCGATTCCCTCCTGACCTGTTTACGCTGGAGCCCTTCGGAGCCGTTAACAAAAAAACCAATCAAAGTGAAAGCAGCAACACTATGAATTTGAAAATTTATAAGCAGGGACAGGGAAAAAATTCGCGGCTGTGGACGGCGATCGTTTTGCTGGCGGTCGTTGCCGCCGGCTGCTGGAGATTACATTTGAAGCTGCAGACGCAGAATAATGTGTGGCTGGAGACCCTGGTGCCGGCGCTGATTTGTGCTGTTTTTGCGGCGGTTATTTACTGGGTGAGCAATCTTCCGACGGTTGCGGATTTTCTGATTGCCGCCGAGGGCGAGATCAAAAAAGTCAGTTGGTCCAGCCGGAAAGAGATCGTCAACTCGACGATGATTGTTATTGTTGTGGTTGCGATTTTGGCTACAGGGATTGGTCTGGTGGATTTGGGATTCCAGGTTTTCTTCCGTCACGTTGTAAGTCTCTACTAAACTCTGATTCCCCAACCCCTTGGGAGGAATAAGTATTTATGCAATGGTTCGTATTACGAGTCGCCTCGAATAAAGAAGAACAGGTCAGAGAGACACTGGCCCGTAAGATGCAGGTTGAAGCCGTGCAGGGTGTCGGTCGCATTGTGGTTCCCACGGAGCAGCTCAAACGGATTCGTGCCGGCAAGCAGCGCGTCTTCAAACGCAAACTGTATCCGGGATATGTCTTTATGGAGGTCGAGCCCAAAGAAGACGGCCGGGTCCCTGACGATGTCTGGTTTATCATTAAGGAAACCATGGGGGTTGGCGACTTCATCGGCACCGAAGGCGTTCCGACGCCGATGCGGGATACCGATGTCGCAAAAATGCTGAAAGAGATCGAAAAGCCCGAAGAGACGCCGAATATTAAAATGGAATTCGAGAAGGGCGATGTGGTCAAGATTCGCGAAGGCGCCTTTGAGAACTTTGAGGGTGCTGTGGACGCGATTGACGGCGAGCGCGGTATGGTCCGCGTCATCGTGACGATTTTCGGCCGCAGTACTCCGCTTGATATTGAATACTGGCAGATCGAAAAAGTTTAAAAGTTAAAAACTAAAATATAAAATTAAGGATTCGGCCTTTGGCCGAGGCGGGTTTTAAAAATGGCAAAAGAAATAACAGGCAAGATTAAATTACAGGCGCCGGGCGGACAGGCGACACCGGCCCCGCCGATTGGCCCGGCTTTGGGTCAGCATGGCGTAAATATCGGTCAGTTTGTTCAGCAGTTCAACGAACGCACCAAGGAAATGAACGGCATGACGGTTCCGGTGGAGATAACGGTCTATGGGGATCGGTCTTTTGAGTTTATCGTCAAAAGCCCGCCGGCAGCCGTGCTGCTTAAGAAAGAGGCCGGTTTGGCTAAGGGCAGCGGTGTGCCGAACAAGGAAAAAGTCGGCACCGTGACCAAGGCCCAAATTCGTAAAATTTCCGAAACCAAGTTTAAAGACCTGAACGCGTACGATCTCGAGCAGGCGGACCTCATCATTGAAGGGACCGCCCGCAGTATGGGAATCGAGGTAGAATAATATCAAAGATCAAATATAAAATATCAAAATTAAGGACATCCTTCGGATGGCTGTTTTGATTAACATGCAAATTATTGAAAGTGTCATCTTTTGATAAGGCAATTTTAGATTTTTGGCTTTAAGTTTTTTGTTAAAATGCTGACCACGGCGTAGAGTGGGAGCGAAAATGTATAGATTTTATTTCGCGAGGTAAAGTATGAAAAAAAGAAGTAAGCGTTACAGTGCGGACGCCCAGAAGGCCGGCGAGGAATTGTTGCCGCTGGCGGATGCCGTGAAAAAGGTCAAGGCCTTCGGCACGACCAAATTTAACCAGACCGTTGAGTGCGTGATGCATCTGGGAATCGATGCCAAGCAGGCCGACCAGATGATCCGCGGAGCCATTTCGCTTCCCAACGGCATCGGAAAGGCCCGTAAGGTCATTGCTTTTTGTGAAGATTCCGATGCAGACGCGGCCAGGGCCGCCGGGGCGATTGAGGCCGGTTGCGATGACCTGATCAAGAAGGTTTCGGATGGCTGGCTGGATTTTGATGTGGCGATCGCATCGCCCAAGGTGATGGGCAAGGCCGGAAAACTGGGTCGTGTTTTGGGACCGCAGGGCAAGATGCCTTCGCCGAAGAACGGGACCGTAACGGCGGACGTCGTGACAGCCGTTAAAGAGTTTGCCGCCGGCAAGGTCGAATTCCGAAACGATGCCGGAGGCAATATTCACGGCGTTATCGGCAAGCTCAGTTTTGATGAAGGCAAGCTTCAGGAGAATGCCCAGGCGTTTATCGATCATATCAAGCGATTGAAACCGCAGGCGATGAAGGGGACCTATATCAAAAAAATCTGCCTGGCGGCGACCATGAGTCCGAGCGTCCTCGTCGATCCGTCCGTTGCATTGTAAAAAAACCAAGCCGACCGGCTTTCAGATAAAAAGGTGAGCATTATGAGTTATTTTGTAAAAAGTTTAGTTCGGGATGAATACGAAAAGAAATTTGACGGCGTCAAAGAATTTGTCGTCGTGAATATGACAGGGACCAGCGGTGTTGACAACAACATTCTGCGGGGCGAACTGAAGAAAAAGGGAATTCGCATGACGGTTGTGAAAAATTCCCTGATGCGTCTGGCTCTGCAGAAACTGGAGATGGGCGAGGCCTGTTCCGTTTTTGAGTCCGGCCCGTGCACGATTGCCTACGGCGGCGACAGCATTGTTGATATCGCGAAAGAACTTGTCGATTGGTCCAAGAAGATCAAAACGCTGGCATTTAAGGGCGCTTTTGTTGACGGTGTCGCGATGGACGGCGAAGGCGCTAAGGCCCTTTCGAAGATGCCCAGCCGGGCAGAGCTGCAGGGGCAGGTTGCGCAGCTTGTTCTCAGCCCCGGCTCCAACCTGGCGGGCGCCCTGCTCGGACCGGGCGGCGTAATCGCCGGCTGTGTCAAGAGTGTGATCGAAAAGCTCGAAAAAGACGCCGCGTAAATAGTTCGCAGTTTTTAGAGAATTTTTTAAGAAAATGTGGTTGTTTCGGGGTTGTCCCGACGGGTTAAACGGACGGCGTAGTCCGGCTACCGCGAAACACAGTGAGTTATAGGAGTTCATAATGTCTGAAGAAAAAACATTTAGTGCAGAAACCAAGGAACTGGGCGATAAGATTGTTGCCCTGACACTGATGCAGGCCAAGGAACTGGCGGATTATCTCAAAGAAGTGCACGGCATCGAGCCGGCTGCCGGCGGCGCCGTGATGGTTGCAGGTCCCGCGGCGGGCGGCGGCGAAGAAGCCGCCGAAGAGAAGACCAGCTTCAACGTGATTCTCAAGGAAATCGGCGACAAGAAGATCCAGGTGATCAAGGAAGTCCGCGCGTTGACCGGTCTGGGCCTGAAAGAAGCCAAGGACGTTGTCGATGGCGCTCCTAAGGCCGTCAAGGAAAACGTTAGCAAGGAAGAAGCCGACGAAGCCAGGGCTGCACTTGAAGCGGCTGGCGCCGTTGTTGCCGTTGAGTAATTGGTTTAATTC
>Ga0272442_10008580_pt1 | contig 12915 bp, 9 predicted proteins | sample SSMForm2O_FD_200262 | JGI IMG/M metagenome (GOLD analysis project Ga0272442, IMG submission 200262) | Marine sediment archaeal communities from Little Sippewissett salt marsh, Falmouth, MA, United States - SSM-Form-2O | ecosystem: Environmental > Aquatic > Marine > Wetlands > Sediment ...
AGCTTGGCAATATGCATATCGACGGTCCGCGTTCCCAGCTCGGTCATCGTTTCGTTCCAAACTTCCTTGTACAGCTCGTCCCTGTCGATGACCCGGTTCGGATTGGCGGCGAAGTACTGGATGATTGCCGCCTCGCGTTTACTTATCTCTATGCCCTTATTTTCGCGCCGGACCTTCAAAGCCGGGAGATCGACGTCCAAATCCGCAAATTCAAACGTCCGCCCGACGGCCCGGGCCGGGTCGGTCCGGCGAAGCACGGCATTGATCCGCGCCAGCAACTCCTCCAGCGAAAACGGCTTCGTGACATAATCATCGGCGCCGAGGTTCAATCCCCCCACTCTCTCATGCTCCTGACCCTTGGCGGTCAACATAATGATCGGGGTCTGCAAGCCCTCTTGACGCCATTTGGAACACAGTTGCTCGCCGCTGATCTTCGGCAGCATCAAATCGAGCAGAATCAGATCGAACGGCGCCCCGGCTACGGCGCGCTCGGCCTCAAGCCCATCCAACGCCTCGGCAATCTTAAAATCGTGAAACTCCAGAAAGTCAACCAGAGCCAATCGAATTTTCTCTTCATCTTCAACAACCAATATGGATGCTTTTTGTTCCATAATCACACCGAACCCTATTTATATTATAGGCAGAATCGAAGCCTGAGTTTTGTAAAACTCCTGTAAAAAGTCTTCGCCGCGATTTTACATCCATTTTAATCATCTCTGAACGATAAGTATCGTATTATTTATTTAGTTGAAGAATTCATTTTATGGTCTTTTCCGAAAGGAGGAAGTACAATGCGACACGTAAGCAAAAATCAGCAGCGGCTATTCAGGTTTATCCTTCTTCTCGCAATGTTTGTGATGTTGTTCATACAGACAAATGCCGTGGCGGATGAATCGGGACAAGCATCGACCAACCTGCCCGTCAAGGAGATTACCGTCTTCAAAGACGGACACGCTTTTGTTCTTCATGAGGGTGAAATGCCAACCGACACCGACGGAAATGTTGTGATCGACTATTTGCCCACGCCGATTCTGGGAACGTTCTGGGCCTATTCAGCCGACCCCGGAGCGGGACTGACAGGTGTCATCTCCCACAAGTGTGCTGTGCCCATAAAAAGAACGGCGTTGACGATCCCCGAACTGATCGAGAGTAACATCGGGGCCAAGGTCCGCATTATGGAGGCCGGACTCGCGGCCTACGAGACGACCATTCTCGGAATTCCAACGCGAAGCTCTGAAGAACTCCATCGTATCGATCCACCGGGAAGTCCGGAAAAACTGTCGCAACGGGGCAGCATCGTTCTGTTAAAGTTTGAAGGGGGCATCAAAGCCGTGCCCATTGATCGAATTCAGCAGGTCACGTTTCTCGACGAGCCCAGGCTGAAACTGGCCGACGAGGAATTCCGAAACAGGATGACGCTGAAGCTCGATTGGGGCCGTCACAAGGCTGAGCAGGCCGCACATGTCGGTATGGTTTACGTTCAGCGGGGCGTGCGCTGGATTCCGAACTATCGAATCGATATCGACGGCAAAGGCAATGCCGTCGTCAAACTTCAGGCAACGATTATCAACGAATTAGCCGATCTCGAAAACGTCAATGCTCACCTTGTGATCGGCGTGCCGAAGTTTGCATTCGAGAATACACCGGATCCCATTTCACTACAGGAAACGGTCGCTCAACTCTCAAGGCACTTCCGTCGGGATAGTCAAACCGCCTTCGCCTTGTCCAATATGATTATGACTCAGGCCGAAATGCCCGTGCGTCGCGTCGATGCCCCGGTAGAGCGAGATGTACTCGATCTCGGCCCGGACGTGGCGGGCTCGGACAAAAATGAGGACCTGTACGTCTTTACGCTCGAGCATGTCACCTTGAAGAAAGGTCAACGGATGGTTGTGCCGGTGGCCGAATATACGCTCAATTATCAGGACGTTTTCGTGCTCGATCTCCCATTCGGTCCCCCGCCGGAAGTCCGGCACAATCTTAACAATGAGCAGCAGACCCGGCTGGCGCAGCTTTACTATGCGCCGAAGGTCATGCACAAGATACGTCTGGCCAATAATGCGAAATGCCCGTTAACCACGGCGCCGGCACTGATACTTCGCCAGGGGCGCATCATCGCCCAGGGCATGATGACCTACACCGCCGTGGGGGCCTCAAGCGACCTCGAGCTAACAGCCGCCGTGGATATCGCCGTCGAGAAGCTCGACAAGGAAACTGAGCGCATCCCCGATGCCGTCAGGTGGGATAGCTATACCTACGCCCGGAGCAACCTGACCGGGACGATCCATCTTACAAACCGGCGCTCCGATGCCGTCCATTTGGAAGTCCGCCGATCCATCCTGGGGCATGCCGACAGCGCCAGCCACGAAGGTATCATCGAGCACCTGGGCAGGCACGAAGGCGGATGGATGGATCCAAACAGCTTGCCCTTCTGGTGGAGTTGGTACAATTGGCCCTACTGGTGGTATCATTTCAACGCCGTCGGCCGCATAACCTGGAAATGCCAGCTTAAGCCGGAAGAGACTTTGGAGCTGGAGTATCAGTGGCACTACTTCTGGCGCCGATGAGGTCGTGATCCAGCCGAATTCTGAAGGTACGGCTAACATAAGCGCCAGGCTACAATGACGACGTTCTGCTTTGCCGGCCAATGAGAACATGTCAGTTACGGTATTGACGAAAGTGCAATCCGGTGGTATGGTCTCAATCTACTGACAGATCGAATAAGGAAAGTGGACATTATGAAAAAAGGCGTTCTCTTTGTCGTCATCTACAGCGTTTTTGCATCTGTTCCATTCACTTTTTCAAACACTATTCAACATTCGTACGACGATATTCCCTTTGCGCAGGATTTTGCGGAGAAAATTCCGCTTTTCGAGGAGCTTTCCGGCACACAATTATCCACCGTACGTTCGGATCGGAACGGCCGCATCCTTGTTTTGTCAGATAAGGGCCTTTTACAGATACACAATGGAATCTTAGTGTCCGATCGCCATTATCGACCTTTGCTGGATATGCACATCAGAAGCATGGATACCTATCGTGGCCAATTCTTTTACTTGACGGACCTGGCCACTCTCAGTAACGCCTGGGCGGGTCAATTCGACGTGTCTCATCACAGGGCCGATGCACGATTATTTAAGCTCGGAAGTCACTTTGATTTTCTGCTGGCCGGCAATGGCACGCTGGCTTATTTCAATCAAGCTGAACTCGCCGATCAATGGAAAGCACCGCAAAGTAAGATAAAGCAAATTCTGTTCGATCAGATACGCAACAGATTCCTCATTTTATCCGGTCATCAGATCGACTGTTATTCGCCTGGAAAAGAAACTATAACGGTTTTCAAAGGTGACAATCTCAATTGTCTGGAATTGATCCGCAACAATTCGATTCTCGTCATCGGCACTCCGGATGGATATATCGAATTAGACGCCGGGTCATTTCGACAGCTCTCCGCTCTGAAAAACAAACTGACATGCCCCAACATACGCTGTATAAGGCAGATCGGTGAATCGGTCTGGTTCGGAACACCCAACGGCGCTTTCGCCCTAAATGTCGATGGCCGGATCGACTATTATGCATCCAAACGCTGGCTCGTGGATGATAGTGTGATTGACATCTCTAAAGGTCCGAACGATTCTGTACTGATCCTCAGCCACAATGGGCTGAGCATTATTCATTTTGAGATGATGACGCTCCAACAAAAGGCTGAGCATTTCGATCAGCTTACGCGAAGGCGTCATATGCGCCATGGTCTGAATTGTGCCTTTGCCATGTCTAAAGCCGGTGATCTATCGACGGGAACGCTCATGGATAGCGACAACGACGGCCTATGGACCGCCATGTATCTGGCCGGCGAGCTTTTCCGTTATGCCGCTACCAAGTCCGACGACGTTTTGCAAAATTGCTACGAGTCTTTCGAGGCAATGGAGCGCCTATATTCGATCAATCCCTTGGGGGGCTTTCCCTCCCGCTCGTTTGAACGTGCCGGCTACCACATCGCGGACAAATCCCGCTGGCAGCCCGCCGAGGATCGCGACTGGTTTTGGAAGGCAACTACCAGCAGCGACGAAATCGTGGGACATTTTTTCGTGTACAGTATATTCGCCGAGGTCGTTCCGGACAAAAAGTGGCGCGATCGGGCCATTATTCTTATGGACGAGACGATGGACCACATCGTGCGAAATGACTGGTACCTGATCGACTACGACGGCAAGCCGACGCTCTGGGGCAAGTGGAATCCGGATTACGTGAATCAATTTCCCGAACAGGTGGGCGACCGCCGGCTGAACTCCGCCGAAATCATCTCTTTCTTGCAGACCGCTTATCATTTCACGGGAAAAGAAATCTATAAGACCAAAGCTTTCGAGCTGATGGAAGAACACGGCTATTTAAACAACATCATGATCCCTATCACCAAAATCGGCCGGGTGCCGGGTATTGACCTGACAACCGAATGGAACCATTCCGACGACGAGTTAGCTTTTTTATCTTACTGGGGTTTGTATAAATATGCCTTCACGGACGAGCTGCGAGAGAAATATCGCCGGGCGATTAAAGAGCATTGGGACATTGAGCGGCCGGAGAAGAATCCGCTCTGGAACCTTATTTATGCGATGACTGGTGCCGAGGAATTCGATCTGGCCGAGACGATCTGGAGCTTGAAGGAATTCCCGTTGGATATGATTGCTTGGTCTATTCGCAATAGCCATCGCAAGGACCTGGAGTTCATCGAGCCCAACTTCCGCCACCAGACGACTCGCACAGTGCTTCCGCCCGACGAACGTCCGATGAGCAAATACAACGGCAACGCCTTCCGCCTAGACGGCGGTAGTAACGGCTTGCGCGAGTACAGCGGCGACATCTACCTCCTGCCCTATTGGCTGGGAAGATACTTGAAAATAATTAGATAATCCCTGATTTTCCAAGTAGTTCGTGACAAATGAACAGGATTTTGATCGTATAGAATTTATAGAAACCACTCAAGCCAGTTTTGACCACCTGATACGGGAGAACAGCCGGTCAATGATGTAGCCTATGTCCAATAGAAAATCCAGGAACTGAAAACCGGAAAGGAAATGGGCAATTCCGAATGACAAAGAAAAGCAAATGCAGTAGAATGACTGCGCCGAAAAGGCACGCCGCTGAGGGATCTGGTGGAAAGGGGATGGTTAGAAACCATTCGATAAATCGAAACAACATGGAAATTTCATAAACAAATAACCACCCTCTTGAGCTTTATGGCGAGCAGGTGATTGTGAACGAAGAAGTACACGCGATATTTATAGGGCTGACCGAAGTGGCGGGTGGGTTTCAGAAAACACTGATGTGTGTGATTGGCGGATTGGGGGAGATGGTTTGGACACAGTGGGATGAGCTGCGCCATGCGGCGGCAGTGATTGGGACGGTGCTTTACATCTGTGTTCAACCGCGGTACTGGGTACGCACGGTGCGAGGAGCGTTTGTGCGGCAGGTAGTGGCCATCGGCGTTGAGTCGGTCGGGCTTGTTTGCGGGATGGCGGTCTTTGTCGGAATCACAGTGGTGGTGCAACTGGCGTTCTGGGTTGCAGAAGCAGGACAGTCACAAATGTTCGGTCCGTTGCTGGTGGCTGTCGTAGCCCGCGAACTCAGCCCGGTGCTGATCGGCATCGTGGTGATCGTTCGCAGCGGCAGTGCAATGGTGACCGAGTTGGGAATCATGAAGATCGGCGGGCAAGTTCACGTACTCGAGGCGCAGGGAATCTCGCCATTCCTCTATCTCGTCGTACCGCGCGTACTGGCTGCGGCCGTGTCCACGTTTTGCTTGGCGATCATCTTCATTCTGGTCGCTTTTGCAAGCGGTTATTTGTTCGGGGCGACAGTGGGGAAAGGAAGCCATGATTTGCTGTTGCTTGCAAATACCGTGTCGAGCGCAGTTCATCCCAAAGACGTGCTCGCCGTCCTTAGTAAGAGCATATTGCCCGCTTTGTTTGCCAGCGCATCGTGTTGCATCGGCGGGCTGGGCGTCGTCGGATCGCTGACCGAAGTTCCGCAGGCTACGCAACGCGCGCTTGTACGCTCCATTATTGGATTAATTGTGATCTCTACAGTAGTATCATTCTTAACTTACCTCTGATGATGAACGAATCTCTTGACAACCCGATGAAACAACGCTTCAAATTTCGGCACGTGAACGAGATCACCGGCATATTCGTCATCCTCGTCGTGGTGGTGCTTATCGCCGCCATCGTATGGACGGGCTACCGCCAGCGCTGGTTCAGAAGTACTGTCACGCTACGGATCGTTCTGCCTGAGGCGGGCGCTGCGGGCATCCGGCAGGGCTCTGAGATGTACTTCCTGGGCACGCTCGTAGGAACGGTCTCCAATGTCATCGTCGATACGTCTGGTCGCATGGAAGCCGGGACGAGCATTCGCAGCGATTTCTTCCGATTCATACGCGAGGATTCTTTTGCGGTCGTCAAAAAGAAATTCGGCGTGGCGGGCGATGCGTACTTCGAGATCACGCGCGGCCAGGGCCAGCCGTTGCCCAAGAAGGATGCCTCCATCGTCTGCAGGGAGTTGCCAGGTACGATGGAAAACGCGATTGAGGAAGTCCGCGGTGCGGTCTTGCCTGTTGTGGAGAAACTGAGCGTGGGCCTCGACACATGGACTACGCTCGGTGAGAAACTGAGCACCGGCGCGGACGCGTGGACGAAGCTGGGCATGAATCTGGGCGAGTCCCGGCAGCACTTGGATCAACTCATCGAGCGCCTCGATCGCATTGTCGCCGGCGTCGAGCAGGGTAAAGGCACAGCCGGCAAGCTGCTGACCGATCCCACCCTCGCGGATGATTTGAAGACCATCCTCGAAAAAGGCAACGTGTCTATGGATCAACTCCAAACCATTCTAAAAGACGTGCAGGTTGCCAGCACTAATCTGTCTGTTGTTAGCGAGGCCCTCGCCATAGAGGCCAAAGATCTCCCTGGGCTGGTTTTGCAGACACAGCAGACCATGCACGAGTTGGAGAGACTGATCGAAGGGATCGAAAAACATTGGCTGATCCGCAAGTACATCGAGCAGCGCCAGCCGAACACACGCATCCCACCCAGTGAGGTCGTGCCATGAGAAGCTTTTTCATCGCCCTGACTCTTCTGACGCTGGTCGGTTGCGCCACCTCGCCGACTTCGACCGTGCCACCTAAAGATGAGGAACTTTCACGGACCAGCAACCTCGCCCGCGCCGCATTCGAAGAGGGTGCAACCGCCAAGGCCATTGATCTTTACAGGAAAGCATTGAACCGGGCGAGCGCTATGGACGACGCAACAGAGATCGGCAATGCCGCCTACAACCTCGCGCTCTGCCATATCATCCTAGAGCAACTCGATCAGGCAAGTGCCTCACTGGTCGATGCCAAGGCAGCGTTCAAACGGAGCAGAAGCAATCCTGCCGACGTACTGCTATTGGAAGCGACGGTCGCCCAACGGCAAGGCAAACTCGAGGAGGCGCTATCGCTGGCCGACCAGGTGCTGTCGGCACTACCGGACGAAAGCCATCGCTTTCAGGTCGCGCTGCTAAAGGGGACGATCGCCTGTGGGCAGGACGACCCGGCGCGCGCCAGGGCCGCGCTGATTGAGGCGGACCTGCATCACGTCACCAATGCCCCCCTGCTGGCCGCCAGGGAACGACTCGCCGGAAACATCCTCTTGCTGGAGAGGAATCCGGCCGAGGCCGCAGCGGCGTTTGATCGTGCGGCCGCCTTGTTTCAAGAGGCGAAACACTATCGTGACATGGCGCTTACTTTGCGGCGCGCAGGCGAAGCGTATCGGGAAGCAGGCGACGCGCAACACGCAGAGGACCGGCTGTTTCGCGCCAAGCGCAGTTTAGACGCCCAAGGGAAGAAAGCGGAGTAGAACAGTTTTTCTAAGATAACTCAAACAAGCTGAATTCTTGTTGTCATCCATGTACCTGCTCTTGCGGGCTTGACAAATTGTGTTATGTTATTGTTGCAGACGGATTAGAATCAGGAGAACATTCTTGTGCTACATGGCATCGATTATTTCGTCGTGATCGTGTATATGGCCGGTATTATGCTGCTCGGTCTCTATTTCAAGCGATTCGTTCACTCCTCTCAGGATTATTTTCTGGCCGGTCGGATGATGCCCTTCTGGGCCATTGGAATGTCCATCGTGGTCTCCGACATCGGGGCGCAGGACTTTGTCGCCGTCTCCGGGCAGGCCTATCGTTACGGAATTGCAGTCGGCAACTTCGACTGGATCGGTTCCGTGCCGGGGATGTTGCTGGCGGCGTTTATTTTCGTCCCCTACTTCTGGAAAGCCGGGCTCTATACTATTCCGGAATATTTAGGCAAGAGGTACAACGACGCCGTCCGCGTGATCGCGTCGGTCAATTGGATCGTTTTCTTCGCCTTCAATTTGGGCATCATCTTCTGGGCCAGCGCCCTGGTGCTCAAGACCTTGATGGGTTGGGATACATGGTTCTCGATCATCGTCACCGCAGTCGTCGTAGGCGTGTACACGCTCTTCGGCGGATTGACGGCCGTAGTGATGACGGATGTCGTGCAGATGATTATTATGTTCGTCGGAGGCGCTGCGGTCGTATTCCTGGGTTTCTACAACGTGGGAGGCTGGGAGGGGCTGGTTGAGAAGATGTCGGCGATGGGGGGCGAGTACCAGAACCGCTTCGACCTGATCCTTCCCGTCGATACGAAAACGCCCTACCCCTGGACGGGAATACTCTTCGGATTAACATTCGTCATGGCCAACGCCTATATGATCGGCAATCAGGCCGTCGTCCAGCGATGTCTGTCGGCCAAAAATGAATGGCACGCTAAAGCCAGCATGATCTGGGGCGCGTTCCTGAAGATGTTCATCCCGATCCTCGTTCTGTTCCCGGGCATGATCGCCAGCGTGACGCACCCGGGTCTGGAGGACGGCGACGGAGCGTTTCCCACATTGATCGGGACATTGTTGCCGCCGGGCCTGGGCGGCTTACTGTTCGCCGCCCTGTTGGCCGGCCTGATGTCCAGCATCGATTCCATGCTCAACTCTACGGCCACGCTCTGGACAAAAGACATCTATCAACGATTCCTCAAAAAGCAGGCCCCGGACGAGCATTATCTGTTTGTGGGCCGGATCGCTACAGTGGTCCTGTTGGTCCTGGGGGTCATCACCTCACCGATCAGCAGCAAATACGAAGGCATCTATGTGGCCGTCCAAACATATATGTCGTTTTTCCAGGGGCCGACTTTTTCCGTGCTTCTGCTCGGTATTTTCTGGCGCCGGACAACCCAATGGGGCGGTCTTTCAGGCCTCGTCGGAGGTTTAATCGTTTCGCTTCTGCTCCACATCTTCTCCGCAGAACTTTTCACGATTCAAGATCCGTTCCTGTATATCTCCTGGTGGTCGTTCGTCGCCGGATTCGCTATCACGATAGTCGTCAGCCTGTTTACGACCCCGCATCCACCCGAGCGGCTTTATGGCTTCGTGTACCGCCTGGAAAAACCAAAAAGTCAATCCGTCGGTTAGGAGAAGAACGATGCTCAATCTGTTAAAGTATCTTTTAAATTTCGAATGGTTATCCGGCGTCGGTATGAGTGCCTCCAAGAGCGTTTTTCTTGTTCTCTTCGTTGTGATCGGAATCCTGGTCCTCCTGCTCCCCAAGGACTATATCTATGAAGGCGTCGAAAACCGGCGATGGTGGCACAATCTGAAATTGTGGGCGTGGGGGGACTTGGCCTTTATCTTTATTACTTATTACATCTTTTGAAAAAGAGCATAGATGGAAAATCAAGATACCACAAACAAAGAAGAGGCTCAGAAAGCTCAGATGGCGCAAATTAATCGAGCGCTGGGTGTATTCCTGCTTTTTTTTGGCGCTGTGATTCTTGTGGCGGTATTGTTCACCGAGTCATTTGTCGGCAAGATGACGAATCTCGCAGCCGGACTGATCCTTGCTTTCATTGGCGCATTATTGATTCTGCAAACGAAAAGGAGCCGGGATACATCACGACATCCCGTCGAATGACTCATAAAAGTTCATCGACATTATCATAAATCTTTTTTATGGCTTCGACCATCAGGTCCATATCCGCCTTTGTCCCCATTAGTACAGTATGATGAAAACATACCGATTCCTGACTGAAGATTCTATGGCACACGGGCAAATCGAATCTCGAAGAATCGATCCGGCTCCAATACGCCTCGCTGAGTTGGTGTCGTCGCGGTTTGGTATGAGGTGTATATAAAGCACACGCATTAAGAGGCTCGTAGCTGGGCTCAATGGGACAGCCCAATTCTTTTTCCAGCGCCTTTCTAAAGTTGGTCACATCCAGATTCTTAAACTCGGCATGGTTATACCTGAAAGAGAAATTGTAATAGGCCCCCATTGTTTCCCTTTCATCCCGGCGCATCGGCCGGATGCCGGGAAGCTCTGCAAGTAACGAATTGACATACAGCGCATTCTCATGACGTATTCGGTTCTGCTCCGGCAGCCTCTTCAACGATTCGATCAGCAGCGCCGCCTGGAAATCCGTGATCCGATAGTTGCCGGACTGGATGAAATCCCCCTCACTGCCATAAACCCCGGCTCCCTTGTCGGCGCAGGCCTCGACTTCAGGCCTCCGGCCGCAATTCCTCAGCGCATCGAGCTTCTCATATAACTGCGCATCGCTGGTCGTCAGCGCCCCGCCCTCCCCTGCGGTCATGAGCTTGGAGAGTTGAAAGCTGAAACTGCCTACGTCGCCGATACTGCCGGCCTTCTTCCCGTTCCACTCGCCTCCATGCTTATGCGCACAGTCCTCGATCACCCGAAGGTTATGCTTGCGGGCGATTGCCATAATGGCGTCCATATCGGCAAAACACCCGTACAGATGCACGGGGATAATCGCCTTTGTCCGTGGGCCGATCGCTTTTTCTACCTCAGCCGGATCGATGCACCAGCTATCTTCTTTGACGTCAACGAGCACGGGAACCGCGTTGACATCCAGGACCGCCCCCGCCGTGGCTTGCCAGGTCAGGCCGGGCACGATGACCTCGTCGCCCAATCCAATGCCGCACCCCTCTAATGCAAGCTGCAAAGTTACGGTTCCATTCGCTACCGAGACGGCATGCTTTGTCCCGATGAATTCCGCGAAAGCTTTATTGAATTGAGCTTCCTTCGGGCCGTTGTACGACCACACGCCGCTTCGCAACACCTCCAGCAAAACCTTCTCTTCGTTCTCATCCCAGACGGGCCATTTTGGCCACGGATTGGCCTTGACATCTCTTATGGGCTTACTGCCGTTCATTGCTAACTTGCTCATTCGATCCTCACTTTCACCTATCTGACTTGAGTTCTACAAAATTGAAGGTTAGGCATATATTATTTTAGAAAATCTGTTTCACGATTTTCTAAAAATAATCGAATGTCGTACGATAACGCATTACTGATTAATATGTTACTCGTCTCTTTTTTGAAAGAAAAAATCAAGAGGGCAGATTTTTTCTTTCCAAAAGTATGCCTAACCTTCAATTTTGTAGAACTCAATTTCCAATCTTACATCAAGGCTCTCGGTCAAACGCGTCAAGACATCCATCACACCACAATAGCAAACTTAACCGACCGTTGCAACCCTGCCTTGTTTTCTGTACCATCAAACACGTTCATAACAAAAACACAAACAATGACCAAGTTATGGGTACATGTGATTCAAATTTTGAAAGATTCCTATCCGGTGGCTGGATGATCCAGTCGTCCACCAAGATAAAACAAAGGGGAGACACGATTTCCCAAGAAGACTTTAACATTGACGGCTGGTATCCGGCGTCTGTGCCATCCACTGTGCTAGCGGTTCTCGTGGAAAATGGTGTCTATGAAGATCCCTACTTCGGCATGAATCTGAAAAAGATTCCCGAAGAATCTTTTAAGACGCCGTGGTGGTATCGAACCGAATTCCAGTTGTCGAAGACAGAAACCGACAAGACCGTCCTACTGGAATTCGACGGTATCAATTACAGCTCGAACATCTGGCTGAACAACAATGAAATTACAACTTCAGGCCAGGCCAAAGGCGCTTTCCGCCGATTCCAATACGATATCTCAAAATTCGTCTGTCCGGGCAAAAACGCGGTGGCCGTGGAGGTTGCGCCGCCAAAGCCCGGAGATTTTTCTATCGGTTTCGTCGATTGGAATCCTCCGCCCCCTGATCGCAATATGGGCCTTTTTCGCAGCGTAAGGCTACGGTTCTGCGAGTGTGTTTCCATCGAGAATCCCTTCGTACAAACACCATTGAATGTGGAGACGCTTAGAGAAGCGACACTAACCATCAGCGCGGAGCTTGCCAACCATACGGATCACGCCATATCGGGTGTCCTTGAAGAAAAGATAGAATCTATAGCATTCGACAAAGCTATCCTCATAAAACCACAGAGCCGGGAAACGGTCGAAGTCACGGATTTACACATCGAAGATCCGAAGCTCTGGTGGCCGCACCATTTGGGCAATCCGAATCTTTACGATCTACAACTGAAGTTTACGGCAGACGGAGAAATCTGCGACGTCTCCCATGTGAGATTCGGAATTCGCGAGGTTGAAGCTTACACAAACGAGGCCGGCCACAAAGGATTTAAGATCAACGGCAAGAAGGTTCTCATGAAAGCGGCCGGATGGACGGACGATCTGCTGCTCGCTGATACGCCCCAAACCATCGACGCCCAACTAAAGTACGTCAAGCACATGAACCTGAACGGTATTCGCCTGGAGGGCATTTGGGGAAAGGATCAGACGTTATACGATTTGTGCGACCGGTACGGCATCCTGATGATGGTCGGCTGGAGCTGTCACTGGGAGCACGAGCAATACCTGGGAAAACCCGTTGACAGCCGGTACGGCGGTGTGTTCTCGACAGAGGACATCGAGTTGATCAGTCGATCCTGGCAAGAC
>Ga0272442_10008582_pt1 | contig 12914 bp, 8 predicted proteins | sample SSMForm2O_FD_200262 | JGI IMG/M metagenome (GOLD analysis project Ga0272442, IMG submission 200262) | Marine sediment archaeal communities from Little Sippewissett salt marsh, Falmouth, MA, United States - SSM-Form-2O | ecosystem: Environmental > Aquatic > Marine > Wetlands > Sediment ...
CGACATTATGATTGAAAACATCAATATCACTGTCCAGGACTTTTTGCAGGGCTTTTTTATTCCCCTGAAAATCCGGAATAAGAACCTCTACAGTTGCATTCGTATTGAGCATTTTAACTGCATTTATTGTCAATACAAAATGAAAAGCACCGCCATCCGCCAGATCATCCCGGGTAACTGAGGTAATAACAACATGCCTTAAATCCAGAATGCGGACGGATTCAGCAACAGACTCCGGCTCCTTTTCATTGACTGGCATTGGCTTTCCCTGACGAACACCACAGAATCTGCAATGACGGGTACAAACATCCCCTAAAATCATAAATGTCGCTGTTGATCTTTGAAAACAATGGGATAAATTAGGGCATCCTGCCGATTCACAAACGGTATTCACGCCATGATCACGAAAAAATTGCTTCATTCGAAGCACTTCATTCGAAAGAGAAAACCGCCTTTGCATCCATTCAGGCTTACGGGAGAAGCGTGTATGATAAGCAGTTGTTTGGTTGTTTTCCATAACCTATTATGATAAAAAACAAAAGCGTGATAATCAAGATATTTTTCCAGAGAAACATGTTCAAATCATTTCACAAGGGCCAGAAACAGATAAAAAATCGGTTTCAACATCTTGATCTGGTTTGTTCTGCTTCAGAAACCATTTCTCTGAGATCAACTTGACTTTCATCTCCCATTTTTGTAAAATAATCATTATGTTATTCTCCCTGTACAATATTTCGATCGTCAAAAATCGCAAACAATTACTGAATCCTTTCAATCTTTCTATTCCTGAAAAAACCGATGTCTGCATTTCCGGTCCCAGCGGTGCCGGGAAAACAACATTTATCAGATTATTCAATCAGATGACAATTCCAACAACCGGCGAGATTTACTATAAAAACACAAAAATTTCAGATAGCGATTTGACTTTGTATCGACGAAAAATCGCCATGGTCTTTCAGGAACCTGTTGTTTTATCCGGACTCGTTCGTGACAATTTAATCCTGCCCTTTCAGATAAAACGGTGGCAAACGGATATTGCCGAAAGCCGCATAGCAGAAATCTGTGATTTATGTAAATTACCGCCTTCACTGCTTACGCAGGACAGCCATATTTTATCTGGCGGCGAGAAACAGAGAGTGGCCATTGGGCGTGCTTTGCTGGTCAATCCGGAAGTGATGTTAATGGATGAACCCACATCTGCACTGGATATGCAAACGGCTCAATCGATTATGCAAAATATCAGGCAGGGTTACCCTGATTTAACATTCATCATTGTCAGCCATGCAAAGGAATTGATCAATTCCTGTCAAATGCATATTCAGATTAAAGTCGGAAATGTGATAACCGATAATTAAACCACATGACAAATCACATAAAATATCCGGAGCATTAAGATTATTATGATATCAGTCATCGACATCCCATTGTGGAGATTATGTCTGTGCTACGGACTTTTTTTTCTTGGTTTTATTTTGACCTGGTGGAAAAAACTGCATCTCACCCGTGATCTATTCTTCTCAATCTTCAGAATGACGATCCAATTGACACTGATGGGTTTCATATTAACAGAAATATTCGAGATTAAAACCTGGTGGCTCGTTACACTGATTTACATCGCCATGCTTTTTTTTGCTGCCCAGACTATTGTTAAACGGACCGGGATCGTATTTCCACATATTTACCGGCTTCTTTATATCTCTTTGTTAGGCGGTGCCGGATCTGTTTTTGTTTTCTTTATACTGATTATCATCAGTAGTAAACCCTGGTACAATCCACGGTACTTTATTCCTCTCGGGGGAATGATTCTGGGAAACTCCATGAACGGCAGCGCGCTGGCCCTTGAGCGCTTTTTCGATGATATTCATGGACGGCGCCGTGAAATTGAAACTTTAATTTCATTGGGAGCCACCGGAAGCGAAGCTGCGCAATCATCATTCCGGAAAGCTTTTCGGTCTGCGGTTCTGCCAATGATGATGAACATGTCCGGTATGGGGCTTGTCTTTCTGCCAGGCATGATGACCGGGCAAATCCTGGGTGGATCAGCGCCTCTGGTCGCAATCAAATACCAAATCGCTATTATGGGCGCCATTTTAGCAAGTCTTGTTGTGACTGTTTATTTTATTCTTTCACTGGAATATCATCAATTTTTCAATAAATTCCATCTCATTCGTGAGGACATTTTTGAATATCAAAATAAGAAATAAAGGAAACGCGTATGAAGACACTCAATGACTTATGGAAATCTGGAAGGGAATTTCTGAATGTGGAACTCCCCATTATGTGTGGTGCAATGACATGGATTTCAGAAAGCGGACTGGTTTCTCATGTATCCAATGCAGGTGCGTTCGGTTGTCTTGCCGGAGGCAATATGGAACCGGATCTGTTGAATCAGGAAATTGAAAAAACCAAAAATCTGACCAAAAAGCCATTTGCCGTAAATTTAATCACGATTGCCCCAAATTATAAAAAACAGCTGGATCTCGTCACTGAAACAGAGGTTCCCTATATTATTTTTGCCGGAGGAATCCCAAAGGCTGCGGATATACAAAAAGCCAAATCTTCCGGTGCCAAAGTTCTCTGCTTTGCATCAACGGAATCGATCGCAAAACGAATGATCGACCGGGGTGCAGATGCGCTTATGCTGGAAGGAAGCGAAGCCGGGGGACATATTGGACACGTTTCGCTGATCATTTTATTACAGCAGATTCTTTTCGAATTTCAGAATTTTCCGATATTTGTTGCCGGGGGGATCGGAACAGGAAGAATTCTTCCGCATCTTCTTCTCATGGGTGCTTTCGGTGTACAATTGGGAACACTCTTTGTACTGAGTGAAGAATGTAATGTCAATCTTAAATTTAAGCAGGCGTTTATCCGTGCACGTGCGAGAGATGCAATTTCAACCCCGCAATTGGGTTCCGAACTTCATGTGGTCGCTGTTCGTGCTTTGAGAAATCAGGGCATGGATCAATTTGCAGATTTGCAGCTGCGTCTGATTCAATCGCGCCGTCGCGGACAAATATCCCAGGAAGAAGCGCAATTTGAAGTGGAGCGATACTGGGTCGGAGCACTTCGGCGCGCAGCAATGGATGGGGATATCGAAAATGGATCCCTCATGGCCGGGCAAAGCGTCGGCCTGGTAAAAGAAATCAAGCCCTTGAAGCATTTACTTTCAGACCTGGTTATGGACGCTGAAAAAGAGCTGAAGCGAATACAGAAAATCCTCATTTAACAGAAGAAATCCCGTCCCCTGCAATGAAGAGACGGGATTTTTGGGAGGGAGAGATTTATCTGCAGTTAATGCGACAGGTATCGATCAATGCCGTCCGCGGCCATGCGTCCCTGATTGATCGCACGCACAACAAGAGACGCTCCCCTGACAGTATCTCCGGCCGCAAAAACACCTTCCGTCGATGTCATCAATTGCTCATTCACGACAATATTGCCGCGGCTGTCCAGTTTCAGGTTAAAATCCTTGATAATCGGGCCATTCTCCACATGCATAAAGCCGGCCGCCAGAAGCACCAGATCCGCATCCAGTGTAAATTCTGAACCCGGCAATTCCTGATATGACTGTTTACCCGCAGAATCCGGTGTGGACCAATCCAGTTTTACACAGCTCAGTTTTTCAACCCAACGGTCTCCGTAAAATGCCTGTGTCTGAATGCTCCACATTCGATTACAGCCTTCTTCGTGGGAGGAAGAGGTTCTTAAAATCTTTGGCCATGTCGGCCATGGATTATCTTCCGTCCTCTGCTCCGGTGGTTTGGGTAACAGTTCAATCTGTGTGACTGAGGCAGCTCCCTGACGATTGGCAGTACCGACACAATCCGCTCCCGTGTCTCCGCCACCAATCACAACCACCCGCTTTCCCCGTGCGTCGATCCTGTTATCCGCAGGAATATTGTCTTCAGCAATGATGCGATTTTGCTGCGTCAAGTAATCCATGGCGAAAATAATACCATTCAAATTTCTTCCCGGAATCTTCAAATCTCTGGGAACAGTCGCACCGGCTGTGATAAGAATCGAATCAAACGACCGTTTCATAAACCGGGGTGACAGATCTCGGCCAGCGTCCACTTCTGTCTCAAACTTGACACCTTCCGCTTCCATCTGTTCAAGTCGGCGGTCAATCACCCATTTTTCCATTTTAAAATCAGGGATACCGTATCTCAGCAATCCACCCACACGGTCTGATTTTTCAAATACAACGGCTTCGTACCCTTTTCTGGCTAACTGCTGTGCAGCAGCCAGGCCGGCAGGACCCGAACCAATGACAGCCACACGCCGGTTTTTCCGGACCGGTGCTGATTCGGGATGAATCCATCCCATGTCAAATCCTTTTTCCACAATCAGCCGTTCGATATGACGAATGGTCACTGCCGGCTGGTTGATAGATAACGTACAAGCCGATTCACACGGTGCAGGACAGATACGTCCCGTGATTTCCGGAAAATTATTGGTACTGTGAAGCAGATCCAGTGCTTTCTGCCATTGTCCCCGGTACACCATATCATTCCAGTCCGGAATCCGGTTATTCAGCGGGCACCCATAGGTATGGCAACTGGGGACGCCGCAATCCATGCATCGGTTGGCCTGCTGCCGGAGCTCCTCCAATTGGAGTTCCTGCTCCACTTCCCGGTAATCGTTTAATCTTTCCTGAACCGGCCGTTTGGGCGGGTCCACACGCTTGTATTCTAAAAATCCTGTATGTTTTGCCATGATGATCTCACGATTTTAACACAAAGCCGGTTATCGATAAACCTCTTCAGTCGCCGACACCGTATCCTTGCTTGGATCTTCTTTAAGCCGCATTCTTTCCAGAGCTGATTTATAATCGATGGGCATCACTTTGACAAATAACGGCAAATGCGCGTCCCAGTGATCCAGTATTTCTTTTGCCCGGATGCTGTTTGTATATTCAAAATGCTTCATAATCATACCTTGCAGCCGTTTCACATCTTCCTGCATCCAGACGGTTTCCAGATCCACCATATCCAGATTGCATTTGGTATCAAACAGCTCTGTCGGATCATATACATAGGCGATACCGCCGCTCATTCCGGCCGCAAAATTTTTACCCGTGTTGCCTAAAACCACAACAACCCCTCCGGTCATGTATTCGCACCCATGATCGCCCAGGCCTTCCACCACTGCCCGTGCGCCGCTGTTCCTGACAGCAAACCGTTCCCCGGCGATTCCATTGACAAACAGTTCACCGCCGGTTGCACCGTAGAGAACCACATTACCGATAATAATATTTTCATGGGGCGTAAACGTGGCATCTACCGGAGGCATTAAAATGACACGTCCGCCAGACATCCCTTTACAGGTATAATCATTGCAGTCTCCTTCAAGATGAAAGGTCACCCCCGGGGCAAGAAAGGCCCCGAAACTCTGACCGGCCGATCCTTTGAATAAAATACGGATGGTATCCTCCGGCAATCCTTTGGCACCGTGCTTTTTCACTATTTCACCACTCAACCTGGCACCCACTGTGCGATGCACGTTCCGGATCGGCAGTTCAAGCTGCACCGGCTTTTTGGTTTTTATGGATTTTGCAGCACCATCCTGAATCGCAATATCAAGGTCCGAAGGGAGCGCCGTCTCGGACGCACGCTGACAATGACGCGGCGTTTTTTTCAGATCAAAACCGGAATAAAGAATCCCTGACAGATCCAGATTTTTAGCCTTCCAGTGATCCACCGCAGTTTTAAAATCAACGATATCGACCCGGCCAACCATATCATCCACAGATTTAAATCCAAGTTCAGCCATCACTTCACGGAATTCCTGGGCGATAAATCGTAAAAACCGTTCTACATATTCCGGTTTGCCTGTAAACCGGGATCGCAGTGTTTTATCCTGAGTGGCCACACCGACCGGGCAGGTATTGAGGTGGCATTTGCGCATCATTACACAGCCTAATGAAATAAGAATGGATGTCCCGAATCCGTATTCTTCTGCACCCAGCAAGGCAGCGATTGCCAGATCGCGACCTGTCTTCAGCTGTCCGTCCACCTGAACCGTAATCCGGTCTCTGAGATGATTACCGATAAGCGACTGCTGCGCCTCTGCAAGACCCAGCTCCCAGGGCAGGCCGCAGTGTTTAATTGCTGTAAGCGGAGACGCTCCTGTGCCTCCGTCATGTCCGGAAATGAGCACATTGTCCGCTTTTGCTTTGGCCACACCGGCAGCAATCGTGCCGACGCCAACTTCAGACACCAGTTTAACCGACACCCGGGCTCCGCCGCTGACTGTTTTTAAATCAAAAATAAGCTGAGCCAGATCTTCAATAGAATAAATATCATGATGCGGCGGCGGAGAAATAAGCGTGACTCCCGGTGTAGTATGGCGAACCCGGGCGATTTCTTCACTGACTTTATGACCCGGTAATTGCCCCCCTTCGCCGGGTTTGGCTCCCTGCGCCATCTTTATCTGTAATTCATCGGCATTGATGAGATATTCTGTCGTGACACCAAAACGGCCTGAAGCGATTTGCTTGATACTGGACCGCTTGCTGTCTCCGTTCTTTAATGGAATATAACGTGCAGGGTCCTCTCCCCCTTCTCCTGAATTGCTTCGCGCTCCGATCCGGTTCATACCGATCGCGATCGTCTCATGAGCTTCCCTGCTGATCGATCCAAATGACATGGCTGCAGAAACAAATCGTTTGACAATATTTTCCACAGGTTCCACCTGATCAAGCGGAACGGACTTGCGTTTCTTGAATTCAAACAATCCGCGCAGCGCCGAGTACCGCTTGGATTTATCATTCATCATGGCGGTGTAGTTTTTAAATACCTGATAATCATTGGTTCGAACTGCCTGCTGCAGTGTATAAATCGCCTTCGTATCCCATTGATGACGTTCACCGCCCACACGGATATGATAATTGCCGCCGGCATCCAGCATGTTCTGCGGTTTTCCGATCTTAGGATACGCTGCCTGATGCCGTTGCAGACTCTCTTCTGCAATGGTTTCCAGACCAATTCCCCCGACGCGGGAAGCCGTCCCGCAGAAATATTCATCCACAATATGAGAATCGATTCCCACGCATTCAAAAATCTGCGCGCCAAAGAAACTGTGTACCGTAGAGATTCCCATGCGGCTGAATGTTTTCAGCAATCCTTTTTTAATGGCCGTAATATATCGGTCCATGGCTTCTTCATGGGTCAGTGCCTCTTCCAGCATGCTGGTTTCTGCAAGATGACGCACTGTTTGAAAAGCCACATACGGGCAAACAGCATCTGTGCCATATCCAATCAGCAGAGCGAAATGCATGATTTCCCTGGCTTCCCCGGATTCTACAATAATCCCGGCCGAATTCCGGATGCCTTTCCGAATCATATAATGATGCAGTCCGGAAGCCGCCAGCAAGGCCGGAATCGGCGCCCGGTTTTCGTCCACGTTCTGATCCGTTAAAATCAGAAGATTCGCCCCTTCTTTAACACTTTTCTCAGCCTGCTGAAAAATGGTGTCGAGTGCCTTTTTCAGCATATTTGGTCCGTCTTTCACTGAAAACAGCATATCCAGATCCACCGACCGGAGATCCGGGTGATTGGCCTCGCGCAGGCGCATCATGTCCCTGATGGTTAAGATGGGATGAGCCAGCTTCAATCCCCGGTACTGATCCGCGGTTTCTGCTAAAAAATTCTCTTCTCCGCCTAAAAAACTTTCCAGGGACATCACAAGTTCTTCCCGAAGCGGATCGATCGGCGGATTGGTCACCTGGGCGAACAGCTGTTTGAAATAATGAAACACCAGCTGGGATCGATCTGAAAAAACCGCTAACGCCGCATCATTGCCCATGGATCCGATCGGTTCCTGACCTCGTGATGCCATGGGTGTAATGAGCATTTTTAATTCTTCTTCCGTATATCCAAATATATGCTGTTTACGAAGCAGTTCCCCTGTATCTACACGGGGAATGTGGGAAGGCATGAACAGGCCCCGCAATTCAATCCGCTTGTCCTTGATCCAGCGGCGGTAAGGTTTCTGCCTGGATATCTTGGATTTAATCTCATTGTCCGGCACAATTCGATGTTGTTCCAAATCGACTAAAAACATTTTTCCCGGCTGCAGACGGCCGCGGCTTCGTATCTGATTTCCCGGAATATCCAGAACTCCGGTCTCTGAAGCCATCACGATTAATCCATCAGTGGTCACTGTATAGCGAGCCGGTCGCAATCCGTTGCGATCCAATGTGGCCCCGATATATCTTCCATCCGTAAACGCAAGAGCGGCCGGACCGTCCCAGGGTTCCATGATGCTGGAGTGAAATTCGTAAAAAGCCCGTTTGTCTTCACTCATGGAAATATTCGGAGAACAGGCTTCCGGGATCATCATCATAATCGCGTGCGACAGAGAACGTCCGGCCATGGTCACCAGTTCCAGTGCATTGTCCAGGATGGCGGAATCACTTCCGTTTTCAACCAGCACCGGCTTGATTTTATGAATATCGGCGCCGAACAGCGGACTCGCCATGGTCGATTCCCTGGCACGCATACGGTTGATATTGCCGCGCAGTGTGTTTATTTCGCCATTATGAGCCAGCATACGGAATGGCTGAGCCAATGGCCATGTGGGCAATGTGTTTGTGCTGTACCGCTGATGAACCAGGGCAAATGCGCTGGTAAAATGACGATTTGTCAAATCCGGATAATATTCGGGCAGCTGCGATCCTGTCAGCAGGCCTTTATAGACAATCGTTCTTGACGAAAGACTGCAAATATAAAACTGGCTGGTATCCGCATCTTTCCATGAGGTGATTTCATTCTCAATTAGCCGGCGAATCACATACAGTTTACGTTCGAACTGGATGATCGGGACGCGCCCGAAGCTGATAAATATCTGCCGGACAGAGGGTTCGTGCTGCAGAGCCAATTGCCCGAGATGACTGTTGCTGACCGGTACCTGCCGCCAGCCCAATATGTCGCATCCTTCCTGCCGGATGATCTTTTCTACGGTTGTCTGGCATTTTTTTGACAAATCCAAATCCGAAGGTAAAAATATCATCCCGACACCGTAAGCACTGATCGGAGGCAGGGTAAATTTCACATCATTTCGAAAAAACAGATCCGGAATTTGCAATAACAAGCCTGCCCCGTCACCCGTCGATTTGTCACCGCCAACAGCACCGCGATGTTCCAGGTTTATAAGTATCTGGATGCCATTTTCAATAATCGAATGAGACGGCCTGGCATCTGTATGTACAATAAATCCAACGCCGCAGCTGTCATGCTCGTGCCGGGGATCGTACAAACCTCTGGCCGCCGGCATTCCTGCTGCGTTTCGTTGAAAAAATTCCTTTTGATCTGTCATATCCAGTTCCATTTGCTTTCTGATGTTTATGCGATCAAGCGGTGATGGATGTACAAACACGATACAATTTGGAGTGCAATCCCTTTATGGATTGCATATCAGAAATTCTGATCCGTTTGTATACAGAAACCTGCACTGCCCGGTGATGAAAAAGCCTGTTCATCTTTACGCCTATCCGAAGATCCGCAACTGCTGCAGTCCGCGATCAAGATCAACAGGCTTGTTTTTCCACAATGACAAAATTCGAATGGATTCTGTCAGACGAAAAATCAAATTCAGAAAATACAAACCCTCACTACATAATAAACAGCATTTCAGAATATTTTGGAAGCGGCCAGAAATCATCGTCGATCAGTCCTTCCAGAGCATCGGCCGGCTGCCGGATTGTTTCAATTAAATCAACCACATGATCCGCAAAGAATTTTGCCGCTTTGGGCAAATCGTCTTCCATGGCTAATCCTTCAGCGACTTTTCCTTTTAATCGGGTGCACCCGTTCTGCAGCTCCTGAATATTTCGGGTGATTTTTTTAAGAAGCTCGACCAGCGTTTCCGGGGCTTCCATTTTGGCCGATCCGGTTAAACTGCTCAAGGCATTCAGCGAATTGGCCACTTGCGTCTGATAGGCAATAGCCGCCGGTAAAATCTTCGTATAAATCAATTCGCAGAATGTATCCGCTTCGATTTCAAGTATTTTAACATATTGTTCCAGTTTGGTTATATACCGGGATTCCAATTCCTCTTCTGAATAGACACCCGTTGAAACCAGCATTTCTCTGCTTTTTTGTGCAATAAATGCATCCAGCGCATAACCGGTTCGTTTCACATTGGGCAGATTCCGTTTGGCTGCTTCCTTTTCCCAATCCTCACTGTAATTATTCCCTTCAAAACGAACCGTTTCAGTTTCAATAATGTACTTCTGAAGCACAGAAAGCACGGCCTGGTTCATCGACTCGCTGTTATTTTTTTTCTCTTCTATATCCCGGATAATCAGATCAATGCTTTCCGATACGGCAGCGCTTAAAACTGTATTGGCCATACTCACAGATTCAGAACTTCCGATGGCGCGAAACTCAAATTTCGAACCTGTGAAAGCAAATGGAGATGTCCGGTTACGATCCGTATTATCCCGCATAATCTGCGGTAAAGCACTGATGCCCAGATCAATCACAAAGTCTTTCAGGGCTTTGGATTTGCGTCCGGCTTTGATATCATCTAAAATCGTGCTCAGCCGTTCTCCTAAAAAGACCGACATCACGGCCGGAGGCGCTTCATTCGCACCCAGACGGTGATCGTTGCCTGCGGAAGCAACGGTCGCCCGAAGCAAATCGCCATACTGGTGAACGGCTCGTAAAACCGCAACCAGAAACACGAGAAACTGCAAGTTTTCTTCCGGTGTCTTGCCCGGATCGAGCAAATTATTGCCTTCAGAATCCTCCATCGACCAGTTATTGTGCTTTCCGCTTCCATTGACTCCGGCAAACGGCTTTTCATGCAGGAGAAGCGCCAGTCCATGCCGGGCCGCCGCCTTTTTCAAAATTTCCATAATGAGCTGATTCCGGTCCGAACCGACATTGGCTTCTCCGTATATGGGAGCAATTTCATACTGATGCGGGGCCACTTCATTGTGCCGTGTTTTTGCAGGCACACCCAGTTTATAAAGCTCGTATTCCGCATCCTGCATAAACGCCAGCGCCCGCTCTTTGATGGATCCGAAATAATGATCTTCCATCTGCTGCCCCTTGGGCGGTCTGGCACCAACCAGGGTCCTTCCGGTAATTTGCAAATCCGGCCGAAGCGTATAAAACAGCTTGTCAATCAAGAAATATTCCTGCTCGGTTCCAATGGTTGTGACTACACGGGTTGCTTTTTTATTGCCAAACAGATGCAGCACTTTTAACGCGGACCGGTTGATGGCCTCCATGGAGCGCAGCAGAGGTGTTTTTTTATCCAGAGCCTCGCCGTGATAGCTGATGAATACAGACGGAATACATAAAATCGCTCCCTTGGGACCCTCCATAATGAACGCAGGGCTTGATGGATCCCACATGGTATAACCCCGGGCTTCAAATGTCGTCCGCCGTCCTCCGCTGGGAAATGAAGAGGCATCCGGCTCACCCTGGACAAGCTGATTGCCGCGAAAGCGCTCTAACACGACGCCGTCATGATCCAGCTCCAGAAAGGCGTCATGTTTTTCGGCCGTGAGTCCGGTCTGCGGCTGAAACCAGTGTGTAAAATGGGAGGCGCCTTTGCTTAACGCCCATTCCTTCATGGCATGGGCCACTTCATTTGCAACTCCCATATCCAGTTTGGCACCCGCTTTGATGGTATCTCTTAATTTCAGATAAACATCTTTGGGAAGACGCTCACGCATGATTTGATCATTGAACGTATTGCTGCCGAAAACCTGAGATGAGGCACTGTTCGATTCCATCTTCCCGGTATCATTCCGCTCTGCGATTCGCAGTAATGCATTTTTTCTGGAATTATTGTTATTCATGTTTCCTCTCCTGCCTTGAAAAAAGCTGGGGCGGTAGGACTTGAACCTACAATCCTCCGGTTAACAGCCGGATGCATTGCCATTATGCTACACCCCAGTATGTCAGCGGTTCACCACTGGTTGCCATTCAGTCAGGCAAATGATATGCCAAAATTTGAATGACGCTGTCGTAATATTATTAAGACAATTTAACATATTGTTATTATTATCATTATATTTTTTTATCTCAAGAACAGATGATTAGATAGATTGGATTAATATGGATTCTATTGACTACAATTTTGTATTTTATATGATTTTTTAATACAATTTTGTTATATTTAAAATAATTTAAATGTCAAATTTGTGGGACCCTGATATTGCAAACAATGGGTTTCGTCTGTATGATACATATTTGTTGATTTTTAAAAAAGACATTTCTGTTTGATTTATAATTTATTTCTACATATGATTTTTAAATACAAATACTTTTTTACTACATTTTTGTTTTATTTTGTTTTTTTGCTACTTTTTTGTTCTATTTTTGATCCAACCTGGATTTATCATATCACTTCATAAAAATTGTGTTTTTAAAAGATGCAAAACCATTTTTTAAATAACCGGATTAATTTATCAAAATCAGTATTGACATTTAATTTTTTTTTTATTATACTGTGAGCCGTTAATGAGGGTGTAGCTCAGTTAGGTAGAGCAACGGCCTTTTAAGCCGTGGGTCCTGGGTTCGATCCCCAGCACCCTCACCAGATTTTTCTTCAATGACATGCGCCTATAGCTCAATTGGCAGAGCATCTGACTCTTAATCAGGAGGTTCGGGGTTCGATTCCCTGTGGGCGCACAAAGTTTAAACGCCTGTTATTTATGTACTTATATTAATTGAGTATGTGTGTCACAGGTATTTTTTTGCCTGATTTTAAGGCACATTATTGGCACACTTTGGTATGTTTTAGGCTCATTTAAGGCACAATTTAGTCACACCCTTTCAAATAATAATACACTCGATTTAATATGAACTGTTGCATTAAAGTGTGATTGTTATAGAAAATTAACAATTAGACAATCCTTTATCACGTAAATTCATTTGATTTTGTAACGCATT
>Ga0272442_10008583_pt1 | contig 12914 bp, 8 predicted proteins | sample SSMForm2O_FD_200262 | JGI IMG/M metagenome (GOLD analysis project Ga0272442, IMG submission 200262) | Marine sediment archaeal communities from Little Sippewissett salt marsh, Falmouth, MA, United States - SSM-Form-2O | ecosystem: Environmental > Aquatic > Marine > Wetlands > Sediment ...
ACAAGCTTTCAGCCGATGCCATCGAGCTTCGCGGCCCGGGCGGGCGCGACACGGTGTACGACTTCTATGCCCAGCCGAAGGACCTGGGCGCCATAGACCAGATGCGCGAGCGGGTGATCGCCAAGATCGTTGAACTGACCCGATAGAACGTAGAATGGGCGCGCGTGCGCGGATGCCCGCGTTGCGCGCCACGTTCTCGGCCGCGGCTCAAGCAAACGCGGGCTTGCGCCCCAGGGCGCGTCGCGCGTCGGCGATCTGTCCGACGTGGAACGTCTGGTGGTTCACCAGCGTGGCCAGACACCGGCCGACCGTGCCGAACAACTCCGGGTTGGGTGAGTTGGCTGAGGGCTTGTCCAGGTCGGTGTCGGCCAGGCGGGCCAGCAGTTCAAGCGTCTCGGCTCGCACCTTCTCGAAGGCCTCGAGCAGTTCCGCCTTCGAGGGGTACTTCGATGCGTCGGCCACCGGCTGGCTGCCCATGCCGAACAGCGGGCCCCACCCGTCCGGCACGTCGGGCTGTTCGCCCTTGATCATGCCGCTGACGATCGACGCTTCCGAAGCGGTAAGGTGCCCGATTACCCACAGGGGGTGATTGCCCCCCTTGGTTGTGGGCACAGCCACCAGGTCACCGTCCTCCAGATCGGCCAGCAGGCCGGCCATCCATGCCTTGCCGCCCGTCAGTGCTCCCGCTACGAACTCGGTTGCTTTCATCGCACGTTCTCCCAAAACGATCGATTTGCACGGCTTGAGTGATTGTATACCCGCCTCGCGCCAGGCCGTACAGCGGTCGCACCCGAGCGCAGAAGAAAGGGGCCCGGACGGGACTGAACCCATTCCGGACCCCTTTGTTGTCAGACGACGAATGCGCGGTTACGGCTTGATCGGTACTCGCTCGCCGAGGTGGGCCTTCACCACGCTGTAGTCGGCGGTAGTCACGCGGCCGCTGCCGTTGAGGTCGGGTCGGCCGTCGGTGTATTGACTCATGTTGGCCTTGATCATCGAATAATCGGCTGTCGTGACTCGGCCACTGCCGTTGGCGTCGCCCTGAAGCGTACACACGTCTACCGAGAACCAGTCGACGTCCAGGTCCATGGGCGTGATCTGGTACCACGTCTGGTTGGTAAGCATCGGCCCTTGCTCGACGGCCTTGAGGGTCACGCCGTCGGGCTCGATGGAGTAGGTAAACGCGTTGCCTTCCTCAAAGCCGCCGCCGAAGACGCTGATCGGCTGCCCGGCGGGCATGGTGATGGGCCCGTCAAACGTCAGCAGAATGACATTGTTCTGCGTCTTGGGCAGCGTGCCGTCGGCCGGCGGCTCGCTCGAGACCAACGCTGCCGCACCGGCGTCGATCACCTTGGTCTTGACCTCCTTGATCTTCTGCACGGTCAGCCAACTGTACAGCAAGTAGCCCACGTTGCTCAGGGGCTCGCCATTGTTCAGATAGGGGCTGCTTGACGACGTGTAGCTGGCGCCGGTGGCGCTGGGATGGACGCCGTCGCCACTGATCAGCGTGCCGTCCCAGGTCGTCCCCGGTCGGCGACGCAAGACCTCCTGGCAGAAGTCGATCAATGGCCACTGGCGCCTTTGCGCCAGGCTGTAGATGGCCGCGTTGTAGTTGGTCACGTCGGTCATGTCGCTCCGCTTGGGCGGAAGTGTGATCAGGATCGGGATGATGTTGTTGGCCAGCAGCTTGTCGGCGATCGCCTCGAGGTTCGTCTCCACCTCCGAGGTGGGACGGTTTGCGCTGGCGTCGTTGGTGCCCAGCAGGATGGTGGCGATCTCGGCGTCGCGATACTGCTTGCCGTCGGGGTTGGTGAAGCCCAGGGTGTACATCTCGTCCATGCTCGGCAGGTCGGCCCCGCCGGTGAGGTACTGCCCCGTCCGGATGCCGCTCTCGGCCGTGTAGCTGCGCCCGCCGGGCATGTCCTGGGCCGAGAGGTACCACCCGTCGACACTGACGTTGCCCGTGCCTCCGGCACCGGCATGCATCCAGTTGCAGATGGCGATATCGTCGGCCGTCTTGCCGGCGCCGTAGCGGGGCCACTGACCGGAGGGGTTGGCGTAGGTGATCGAGTCACCCAGTCGCACGAGGAACCCGTCCGAACCGATGCCGCCGGCCACCCAGGCTGCGTGGATCACCTTGCAGTTGGTCACCCAGCCGTCCGGACCGGTTTCCCAACCATCGTCGTAGCTGTTGGCCTTGTCGATGTCGGCGTCCTGGTCCTGCACGTACATGGTTACCGGGAGGACCTGCGGCGAATTCGATGCGTTCGGGTCGCTGACCGTGACGCTGCTGGTGTGCACGCCCAGCGCCTGGCCGGTCGAATCTACGTGCACGTCGAAGCTGTCGCCGTCACTGCCCGTGCCGTTCGTGACCGAAAGCCAGGCCGCGTTCGGGTCGGGCGTGGCCGTCCAGGCCAACGTGCCGAACGAGACGTTGTTGACGGTGACCGCCTGAGAAGGCGGGATCGGATCGGTGGCGGGAGCCACGAACTCCAGCGTGTCGGGCACGAGTTGGATCTGGGGCGACTGGCTTGCGAACACCGACACGTTCACCTGGACCGGGACGGGGCTGTTGTTGGCAGCCGCGTCGGTCACCTCGACCGTGCCCGAGTAGTCGCCGATGGCCAGCGACGTCACGTCCACGGTGATCTGGAACGAATCGCCGTCCCCGCCGGAGGTGTTGGCCAGGCTCATCCACGTTTGGTCGGGCGCCTCGGCAGCCGTCCACGCCAGTGTGCCCGTGCCTGCGTTGGTCACGGTGACCCCCTGGGGCGCCGACACCGGATCGGTCAGCGACATCATCAGGTTGAATCGATTTGGCGCGGCATAGATCCACGGCGCCGTTTGTGGCGGCTGAGCGAACTCCACTCGGATATCCGCCTGCCCGCCCCATTGGTTGGCGCCGAACACAGTGACACCCGGAATGTCGCCCACAGCACCGGCAAACAACAGCAGGGCGTTGCTGTTGATGTAGTGCTCGACCATCGCCTCGGTGCAGTCGATGACGACGTTCCACGAGTCGGCGATGTCGGTCCACAGGTACTGCGACCAGGGCGGATACTCCACCTTCGACGCGCCGCGAGATGCGCCAGCCAACACGGCGTCGTGGAAGGCAGGACCGTTCCAACCCAGGTTGTAGGGCGTGCCCTGATCGTCGAGCCACAGGCCGCCCCCGCTATTGGTCCTCCAGTTGGCGGTGTCGCCGAAGAGGGGGTGACTGTTCTGGCCGTCGGCTTGGTACGCGAATATCCCGTCGCTCGATCCGACGTCGGCCGACCCGACAACCGGCGTGAACTGGAGTGCAATAGGCGTCGTGATCCAGTTCACCTGGGTGACGATGATGTGCGCGTCCCAGCCGCCGTAGGACGTCACCGTGCTGTCGATCGCCGACTGGAGAGCGGTCTTATCGAACACCGCAGCCACTACGCCTTCCGAGCCTTCGCCCCAACCTCTCAGCGTGGGTTTGGCTCGGGCGTTGGCGCCGTCCCACCCGAGACACCAGGTGATGCTGTAATTAGGATCGTGCGGATCCGGCGATAGCGGTAAGTGTAGCACTTCGGTCTGGGCCAGCGCCGGTGCCACGATTGCCAGCATGAGTCCGGTTACTACGAGATGCCTCATAGCCACTCCTCCTTCAGCATGAAATGAAAACGTTGTGTCCCCAAGCCAGATTCCAAGCGAGAAAGGCAGACATTGCGGATCGCTTCCTTCCCGCGGTGCCCTCGCCATCCTCGACGGGCCGGGCGCCGCCTGGACAGTTGTAACCTAATGATACTTCATCGCCTACGAAACTGTCAAGAAGAGCGACAGGTCGCTTGTACGTGTGTCGACCCGGTAGCCCGGCGCCCGCGGTCAGCAGGAGTTCTAGGACGGTTCGCTCGCGTGCAGACGGGTTGCGGCGCGGGCTGCTATGGCTGGCTTGTGGGGACGGGGGGTATCGCGCCGATGTGGCGGGCCGGATTACCCTCGCCAGCCGAGACGATCAGGGGCGAGCCGGGTTGCGGGCGGTAACCATTCACCAGGCGCTGTCGCAGCTGCGCAATGCTGATCTGCCCGTCGAGTAGTTGCTTCTCGAGCGCCTCGGGCAAACCTTCCGCCGGTCCTCTCAGATGTAGTTGTGTAACGTCTGGGACGATTGGCTGGGTGGTCGGCAGCGTCAGACCGTTGGCCGGCCGGGCGACGTCGCACAGCACGTTCTCGGACCATTCGGCGACAGGTGGCGGCGACCCGGGGTCGGCGGCGACGGCCGGGCCTGCCAGCCGCATGAACAGGTTGCTGTGGATCACGGCGGCCACCCGCTCGCGCGCCAGCATGTTCAGGTGCAGCCCGCGCATGGCCCGGCCCCATCCGTCGAACGTGTTCTGTCGTATCTGCACGTTGCGGGCGCCGATCGACGTGGCCAGCATGGCGTAGGCCGGGCCGAGCAGCAGGTTTCGCTCGAACACCGCGTCGGGCGGCAGGTTGCTCACAAGCTGGTGCGTCGTCGCCGACCCGACGAGCTTGCTTTTCAGCCCGGCCACCCCAACCAGCACGTTGTCGTGAAAGTGCCGGCTGGCCATCTCGACCACGAAGCTGCCGCCCACCAGGACGTTGCCGGCGATCTCTGCTTCGGGCTCGTAGCAGCTGAGCACGAAGCGGCCGTCGTCGGTATCCGTCGTGTTGTGTACGAAGTTGTCGCGGATGATCACCGGCGCCTGGTCGTGCGCGGGAACACCGATCGCCGCGCGAGGTCCGACGATGATGTTGCCTCCCACCGTCAGGTTCTGGCCGGAAAGCGCCAACGCCGCGTCGATCCGATTCGAGCGGATGGTTTTGGCGGCCGATCCACTGCCCAGACATCGCACGGCGGTGCGGCCGACGGTTGCCTCCAGACGACAGTCCTCGATCGTCAGAGCCGCCTGGCCGCGAAGCCGGGCCTGTAGCGCGCCGCACTCATCGAAGCGGCACTGCTCGATGCGCACGTGCGCCTCGCCGGGCCCGCACTGGATGTCCACCGCCGGTTCAGTCTCGGTGCCCAGTCGTGTGAACACAGTCCAGTGTGCGGTCAGGGGTGCTGCGTCCTTGCCGGCGACCACCATACGGGCGGGCGGTGCATCGGGTGCTGTCTGTACGGTGATGGGAGCTTGCTCTGTGCCGGCCAGGATAAGGCGGCCGCCAGCGACGAATCGACCGACGCCAAGCGCGATCGATCGACCCTTTGCTTCGGGCGCGAACACGATCGCAGTGCCCGGCTGCACGGTGACGGTGGCTTCAATCGTTACATCGTTTGTGATGACGACCGAGCCGCTCCATGTCTGGTCGCTCACGACCGGGCCGGCAAGGGTGGTGTCGGCGGCCACGTCCGTCGCGGCCCAGCAACCCAAACCCATAGCCGCTACGACCGGCAGCAGTCTGTACATGGCCAACTCGCTCGCGTCACGCGCGTAGGGGCAGATCGTTCCGAGCCAGGAATTGCGTAAATGCCTGTTCGAAGTGGCGACGATCCTGGTCGGTCAAGGTGTGCTGTTCGTGGCCGATCCAGGCTCGCAGTGTGAGGCTTCGCTTGCCTTGCGGCAGGGGTTTGCCCTGGTAACTGTCCAGGAACGTCACGCGCCGCAGCAGCGGGTGCTCGAACGTTTCCAACCGTTGCCGAATCTGCACGAAACTTGTTTCCGTTGCGGCAAGCACGCTGAAGTCGAGCTGCACCTGAGGATACGCGGACACGGGACGAAGTTTCACCTCGACGGCGGGAAGGTCGAGCAGCGCGTCCAAGCGCAGTTCGGCCAGCGCGATCGACCATCGCCCGAGATGCTCGTGAACGCGGGTCTTGAGCGCTTCGGGCACCGCGGTCACGCGGCCGACGCGACGCTGCGACACCGTCACGACCGCCCTTTTGTGGGGATGTTCCCACACGAGGCGAGCTTCGTCGTCCGGCAGGGCGAACTCGACCGGTCGATTCAGTGCGTGACGCGCCCAACTCTCGATCGCCTGCCGCACGCGATCGACGCAACGGTCCTCGGTCTTTCTGCCGCCGCGCAGCACGCACGCCAGAGCCAGATGCTTGAACTCGGTCTCTTGCTTACAGCCTTCGATACCTTTCGGCAGGAACACGCTGCCGAGTTCGAGCAGGCTGAAGTCGTCGAGGAAATGTCGGTTGCGCTCGACGGCCGCCAGCAGTCCGGGCAGCAGCGTCCGTCGAAGCTTGTCCGTGCCCGCGGCTGGCGGGTTCCTCACGCCGATTCGCTGTCCGGGATCGCAGCCCAGCGCGGCCAGCCACGACTCGTCGTCCCACAGGAACGACTGAATCTCGGCGAAGCCTTCCGATCGACAGAGCACCTCCAGGCTTCGCCGTTCGAGCCGATGGAGTGCGTTGGGTTCGAATCGCCGCAGCCGCACAGCCGGTAGCTGCGGGTCGATGTTCTCATAGCCCACAAAGCGGGCGATCTCTTCGATGACGTCGGCTTCGATCGTTACGTCTCGCGTCGCGCGGAAGCTGGGCGACTGCACGCGAAGCTTGCCCTCGCCCGCCTGCGTTACCTCAAACGCCAAGGCCCGCAGGATCTGCTCGACGCGCGAAGGCTCGACGTCGCGACCCATCAGCCGATTCACGAAGGCCAGATCGACGTCGATGCTCACCGGTTGCAGCGGCTTGGGGTAGGCGTCGCTGAGGCGGCCGGCGAGCTTGAGGTCGGGCAGCTCCTGCTCGGCGAGCTTTACGAACCGCGCGATGCTGAGCACCGTGTTGTTCGGGTCGAGGGCCTTTTCGAAGCGGGCGCTGGCCTCGGTGCGATGGCCGAGAGCGGCGGCGCATCGCCGGATGGTCGGGGCGTCGAAGTTGGCCGACTCGAGCAGCACTCGCGTGGTCCGGTCGGTTACTTCGCTGTCGGCCCCGCCCATGATGCCGGCTAGCGCAACGTTGCGCCGCCCGGACTGAATCATCAGCGCCCCGACGGGCATGGCACGCTCGACGTCGTCCAGCGTCGTGAAACGGTCACCCGGTTTGGCCACCGCCACCTCGATGCACGCAACCTTCTCGCCGTCGAAGGCGTGCATGGGCTGACCGATCTCGGCCATGATGTAGTTGGTCAGATCGACGATCAGATCGATCGGGCGTATTCCCACGTGGCTCAGTCGCGCCTGCATGAGCAGCGGTGCGGGCTGCGGCGCCAGCCCGTCGATCATCAGGCCCGTATAACGCGGGCACTTGTCCGCATCGTCGATCACGATAGGAATCTCGGGCAGCGACGCGTCCTGCAACTGCTCGACCGGCACGATGAATTCGGTATAGGGCTTGAGCGTTACACCGGCGAACGCGGCGATTTCGCGAGCGAGTCCGTAGTGGCCCCACAGATCGGGTCGATGTGTAATCGTCTTGTTGTCGATCTCGATGATCCAGTCTTCCAACTCGCGGGCGTCGATGCTGCTACCGACTGCGGTCGACGGCGGCAAAAAGATCGCCTGCTGGGCAGCCTGTTCGATGCCGATCGCCTCGCCGGGCACGATCATGCCCTCGCTCTGGCGAGAGGCTACTTCGGTGCGGCCCACCTTGCCGATGTGCGGCAGCGTTGCCCCGGGCGGGGCGTAGATCAGCTTTTTGCCCACAGCCAGATCGGGCGCGGCGGACACCGTCGTCAGCCTTTTGCCCCCTGCGTCCAGCTCGACGCACCACAGATCGCGCGTGCCGGCGATTGCCTTGCAGGTCAGCACTTCGGCGACCAGAAGTCCGTCGGCCTCCACGCGGACCCGCTCGATGCCCTCCACCTCGCAGGTCACCATGGTGAGTCGCTCGGCCAGGCGTTGCGGGTCCAGCTCGTCCGGCAGATCGACGAAGTCACGCAGCCAATTCAGAGACAGCAGCATGCGTCCGTATCAACCTTTCTTGCGGCCGTCCGGAGATACCACGGGCGGTCCGTAGAGAAGCTCGGGGCGCACCAGCCCGCGAAGGTCGGGCGAGGTAAGCGTGCGAATATCGCCGATGCCGTACTTCATCATTGCCAGACGCGTAAGACCCAGCCCGAACGCAAAGCCCGTGTACTCGTGGGGATCGACGTTGCCGGCTCGCAGCACGTTCGGATGCACCATGCCGCACGGCAGCATCTCGAGCCACCCGGTGTTCTTGCAGGTGCGACAGCCCTTGCCGCCGCAGATCTGGCAGGCCATATCCAACTCGAAGCCGGGCTCGACGAACGGGAAGTAGCCCGGGCGAAGCCGGACCGGCAGGTCGCGCCCGATCACCTCGCGAAGCAGCAGCTTCATCGTCGCGATCAGGTTCGCAATCGAGATGTCGTAATCGACCACCAGTCCTTCGAGTTGATGAAACGTGTTGCTGTGCGAGGCGTCGATCGTCTCACTGCGGAAGCATCGCCCCGGCACGACGACGCGCAGCGGCGGGCCGAACTTCTCCATCGCTCGAACCTGCACCGCCGACGTCTGCGTCCGCAGCAGCATGCCGTTGCTCAGCCAGAACGTGTCCTGCATGTCCCTGGCCGGGTGGGTGGCCGGCGTGTTCAGCGCGTCGAAGTTGTAGTACTCGCTGTCCATCTCCGGGCCGGACTCTACGGTAAAGCCCAGCCGGGTGAACACGTCCTCGATCTCCCACTGCACGGCGGTAACGGGGTGAACGCTGCCGATCTGTCCGCGTAGAGCGGGTGTCGTCGCGTCGTAGGCAGCCGCCTCCTGCTGACGGCGACGGTCGACGGCCGACTGGAGCGCCTGTCGGCGCGCGGCGAAGAGTTCGGTCAGCTCCTGCTTGAGTTGATTGGCGACCTTGCCGACCTCGACCCGCTGTGAAGGCTCGAGCGTGCCCATCGCGCGCAGGAGTTGTGTGAGCGAGCCCTTTCGCCCCAGCACGGCCGATTGGGCCTGTGCGAGTTGTTGCGGGTCGTCGGCCTGCTCAGCGGTCTGACGGGCCTGCTGACCGATCTGCTCGATTTGCTCCAACAGCGACAACGATCCACCTCCAGGCCGGTATCGATCTGAAAGCCCGGCCGGCCAAGCGAATAACACAGAGTAGGGCGCGGCTACATCGATTGCAAGGTTAGCCCGACGTGCCTCGAACGCTCGACATGATCTCGGCAAACACTTGCGCATACTGCGCCATGACGCCAACGGCATCGTGATCGCTGCCGGGCTTGTGGATCACCTCGACCGAAAAGAAACCCTCAAACCCTGCTTGTTCGAGCAGGCGCAGGGGCGTGGCGTGGTCGAATACGCCCTTGCCCAGATCGCATACCTTCGTGCGCCGGTTGTTCTCGACGTAGCGGGCGTCGTGGGCGTGGATGTGGCGGGTCAGATGACCGACGTGGCCGAACGTGCACTCCACCTTCTCGCAGAAACGCTGAGGGTGCATGAAATCCCACAGCACGCCCATGTTGGGATGGCGAACCTGTTCGACGACGGCGGCCACGTGGGCCGAGTTGCACCATCGGTCGTGCGTCTCCATCAGCACAACGACGTTTCGGTCGGTTGCGTGCTCGATGACCTGCCGATACCCGGCGGCCACGTAGTCGACGACGGCCTTCATCTCCACGCCTTCCAGCACTTCGCGTCCGAACGTGCGAACGTATCGACAGCCCAGATCGCCGGCCAGGTCGATGTACTCATGGAGCAGGCCGATCTGCTCGTCGCGCGCACCCGAGTCGACCACGCCCATCCCCACACCGGTAGCGATGCAGGCGATGACCAATCCCTCGTCTTCGAAGCGTGCCTTTAGCTCGCCGCGCTGCCGGGCGGACATCGTCAGATCGATGCCCTGACGATGCCCCCACTCGACGCGGGGTTCGAGGCCCTTGTAGCCGTGTTTCTTCATCGCGGCGATGGTCTGATCCACCGTCATGTCGGGGCACACGCTGGTCATCACGCACAGGTCGATCATGGTTCTCGGTCCTGCTGGGGTTGGGGTAACTCAGGTCGCTTTCAAAGCACCGGTGCTGTATGCACGCGGCGACTATAGAAGGCCCGTGCCGAAGGGTCAACGAACCGACTATATTACAATATGGATAGTCACTTTATGCCTTGCCGCCCGGCTGCTCAGGCGCCGCCGTTGGCCGACCACCACTCGTCTGCCCGAGCGCGAGGCGCAGTGAGTTGCCCACGACCGTTAGAGAGCTGAGCATCATCGCCCCAGCCGCCAGCCAGGCGGGTACCCACCCGACCGCCGCCGCCGGCAGCGCCGCCAAGTTGTAGAAGAACGCCCAGAAGAGGTTCTGCTTGATGATCCGCACACTCCGGCGGGCGAGGCGAATGGCCTCAGCCAGGCAGGCGGGGTTGTCGCCGACCAAGGTAATGTCGGCTGCGTGACGGGCGACGTCGGTGCCGGCCGCAAACGCCACCCCCGCGTCAGCGGCTGCCAAAGCCGGCGCGTCGTTCACGCCATCGCCTACCATCACCACCCGCCGCCCCTGGGCCTGAAGTCTCCTCACTTGCTCGATCTTGCCTTCGGGCGTTACCTGTGCGTGTACTGTGGACACACCCATCTGGGCGGCCACCATCGCCGCACTGGCAGGCTGATCGCCGGTGATCAGCTCCACCGCGATGCCCAAGCCGGCCAACTCCTGCACAGCCTCGGTCATACCGGGTCGGATCGCATCGGTAAGTCCGATAACTCCCAGAGGTTCGCCGTCGGCCGCGACCGCCACCACGGTCTGACCCTCGGCGGTGTGAGCGGCGGCCAGCTCGGTCAGCCGGTCGGTGTCGACCTGTTTCTGCTGCAACAGCCGAAGGTTGCCGACAACGACGGCCTTGCCGTCGACAGTGCCCTCGGCCCCCAGACCGGGGTGGCTGACGTAGTTGGCAGGCTCGGACAAGACGAGGCCCCACTGGCGCGCCTTAATCACAAGTGCTTTGGCCAAAGGATGTTGCGAGAGTTGCTCGACCGAGGCGGCCAGTTGGAGCATTTGCTTGGCGTCCATCTCGGAGTGCTCGGCCTCGTTGAGGGCCACGTCGGACACCGTGACGTGGCCGGTGGTGGCTGTGCCGGTTTTGTCCAGCAGCAGCACGTCGGCCTGCCCGGCCGCCTCCAATGCGGCCGCGTCGCGAACGAGTATGCCGTGCAAGGCTGCCTGCCCGGTCGCTATCAGTACTGCCACGGGCGTGGCCAACCCGAGTGCGCAGGGGCAGGCGATGACAAGGACGGCTATGCATCGGCTGAGAGCCACGCCCAGCGTCGCACCCGGCCACAGGAGCCACGCCACCAGCGTGGCCGCCGCCAAGAGCACCACGAGCGGGACGAAGACGGCAGCTACTCGATCGGCCAGACGCTGCATTCGCGTCTGCCCGGTCTGGGCCTGCTCGACCAAGCGGACGATCTGCGCCAGTGCGGTGTCGGCGCCGATTGCGGTGGCCTCGATGGTGATTACGCCATCGACGACGATGCAGCCGGCGGCCACGTTCTGGCCCGCGCCGCGGTGTGCCGGCACCGGTTCACCTGTCATCATCGATTCGTCGACGGCCGCTTCGCCCGAGACGACCCGCCCGTCGACGGGGATGGTTTGGTCGGTGGCGACACGGATCTTCTCGCCCAACTGGATCTGATCGACGGGTAATTCGACAGCCTCCCCATCGCGGATGACGGTGGCGGTGGCGGGCGCTCGGCTGGCCAGGGCGGCGACGGCCTGGCTGGATCGACCTCGGGCACGGGCTTCGAGCCATCGGCCGAGGAGGACCAGCGTGGCGATCATCGAGGCGGGCATGAAATGGGCCAGCTCGCCGCTGCGTGCCCAGCCGACGGCCACCGTCGAGACCAGGCTGCTGACCGACGCCACCGCAATCCCCAGGGCAATCAGCACGTCCATGGTGGGGCTGCGGTGCAGCGCGGCGCGAGCGCCGCTGATCAGGATTGGTCTGGCGGCCGTGGTTAACAGCAGGGCCAGGAGGACCATCTGCACCGCTCGCCAAAGCAGCGTCGAGCCGATGCCTGCCGCGATGAGTCCGCTGGCGAAGTGGTGCAGGGCAAAGATGGGTACCGTCCACGCCACCGCGAGCAGGAAGAGGTTGCGGCTTTGGGCGGCCTCCTGTTGGGATCGGGCCTGCACCGACACGGCGGCCGGCGTCTGGTCGGCGGGTTTGGCGTCGTAGCCGGCGGCTTGGACGGCTTTGACGAGCGCGTCGGTCGGCACGGACGGACTGGTGAGTTGCACCCGGGCGGTCGCGGTGGCCAAGTTGACGGACGCATCGCCGACACCCGGCACGCTACGGATGGCCTGCCGCACCCGGGCAGCACACCCGGCGCAGGTCATGCCTTCCACCTGGAGGGTCAGTTCGCCGTCGATGGTGTTGCTGTCGGCCACGATTGCGGGCATGGTACGTCATTCCAGGGTGGTCGGCAAAACCGAGGCCGCCGAAACTCGTATTCATGTCAGGGAGGCCGTGATGACGAGCAAGACCGTTTCTGTGAGTTCGGTAACCGCTATTGTTGTGTCGCTGTTGCTTGCCGGCTGCGGGCTGGGCGACGTGGACGTCCCGGCGCTGCCGAGGGAGGGTCAATGGCTCGGCGCGTGGGATGCAGGTGAGCAGACCGAAGAAGAGTGCGAGGACTGTGGGACGCTGAGCTTCGAGGTGGTTCACGACGCCGCCGGCGAGCAGGCGTTCGTGCGCAACGTCAGCGTGACTTATCGGCGCGTGCAGGGCGCGGTCGGCGGGACGTACTACGAGGGCACGGTCGAGCTGCCGGCCGGCACGCAGATCGAAATCCAGGAGGATCGGTCGTTCGAGGTGTCCGACTCCAACCCGGAGTTCAGCGGTGTGCTGGCCTACTGGATCTCGGGGTTCCCGGGGCTTGGCTCTAGCACGCAGGACATCGGACTGGGGAGCCTTCGGGTATACGTGGCCGACTGCGACTGCTGGCTGGAGAGCGACTGGACGGCGTTTCCACAATAGCGCTTTGTGGGGGGCGAAGCCGTGCCTCAGGCGTTGCCGTCATTGGCGCGGGTCATGGT
>Ga0272442_10008584_pt1 | contig 12911 bp, 14 predicted proteins | sample SSMForm2O_FD_200262 | JGI IMG/M metagenome (GOLD analysis project Ga0272442, IMG submission 200262) | Marine sediment archaeal communities from Little Sippewissett salt marsh, Falmouth, MA, United States - SSM-Form-2O | ecosystem: Environmental > Aquatic > Marine > Wetlands > Sediment ...
CTGTAATGATGTATGTCCAGAGGACATTGACATCAGTGGCATTATACAATATGAGCGCCATCTGCTAGCAAAACAGGGGCGTGAACCAGAGAAGACCAAGCACATATCCAACAATATTCTGACAAAGCACAATCCCAAGGGAATGGATATGCCCGTTATGTCAAAAATGTGGATTACAGATGACCTTGAGTTCTACGACGAATCAAAAGTTGCATATATCGCAGGTTGTTGGACATCTTTGAAGAACGTTGAGATAGCTCAGGACAGCGTCAGGATACTCAATGCTTGCGGAATAAAGCCAAAGCTCTTGGAAAAGGAAAGGTGCTGTGGGCTTTTTGTAATAGACAATGGTCATTTTGATGACTTTAAGAAATACGCCAAGGAATATACTGATTATATAGAGTCCCAAGGAATTGATACGCTTTTGGTATCTTGTCTTGGGTGCTATGTGGTCATTAAATACATGTACCCTAAATTTTATAGGAAGCCCAAATACAATGTTGTATCCACTCTTGAAATATTCAAAAAATTATTTGATAAAGGGGAAATAAGATTCAAAAAGGTGTCGGGCAAAGTAAGCATAAGGGATGCATGCCCCCTAAAGGATTTTTATGGAATACCTAGGGAGATGCTAAAAGACATGGGGTATGAAATCAATGAAATATTTGATGGCGAAGTTTTCTGCTGCGGGGCGCCAGCAGGTGTCAAACCCAACTATCCAGAGATATCAAATGCCATAGGCAAGATAACGCTGGACAAGAGCAAGGGGTCAGATAGGATCGTCTCATATTGCTCCTTTTGCAAGCACCATCTTGACAGCATAAAGGATCCAGAAGAAAAAGATATCCCAATTGTGGACCTTTCCAATGTCATATGGGAAAATATGGAAAAATAGTATTAAAAGGCATACTGGTTAAAATGTTTGGAAAAAGTGATTGTATAATGAAAATTAGCTGTGTTGCACAATATAAGAAATTATTTATAACAGGATTCTAAGAACTTGGTGATAATATGTACCCAGAAGCTTTGCTCTTTGATATGGATGGCGTTTTGGTGGATTCCACAGAATCGTGGAGGGGGGCCCTGAACGGAGCACTTAGGGAATACGGGCAGCCAGAACTTACCAGGGACGTTTTTTTGAGGGATTATTGGGGTGCTGACCTTTTTGAGATACTTGAGGATTTGGGGTTGGACCTTGGCATTGGAAGATTTTGCAACTGCATATATCCAAATTACATTGAAGATGTGAAGTTGTTCCCAGAAGTTGACAACACACTCAAGGAACTTGCGGGCTACAGCAAGGCCGTTGTGACCAATACAACATTTGTATGCACAGACAAGATACTGGAAAAACACAATATTAAGAAATATTTTGACCATATTGTGACCAGCGACCAGGTCAGCAGGGGAAAACCACATCCAGACATGATATTCCTTGCTTGTGAGAGACTTGACCTCGATGCAAAGGATGTGATAATGATCGGTGACACCATCAATGATGTGAAGGCTGGAAAAGAGGCTGGTTGCAAGGTCGTAGGCATAGGGATCGAGGCTGACTTTGACCTAAAGGGCATAGCACAGTTGCCACAGTTAATAGAAAAAATAAAAAGATAGGCCTATTCGGCCTTTTTAGGTGGAGTGAAGGACCTTAGTCCCATCTCCTTATCCAAGATGTAAATACCGCTCCCATCCGTTCCCACCAGCTTTATCTTTTCAAAAACTTCGCTGGCCGATTCTTCCTCTTCGACCTGTTCGTCCACGAACCACTGCAACATGTTCTTTGTAGCGTAATCCTCCTCGCTCTTCGCAAGGGAGACCAGGTCATTGATAAGGGCGGTCACCTTTTGCTCATGCTTGTACGTCTCCTCGAACACGTTCGTGGGAGAGCTCCACTCAAGAGGCGGTTGAGCTATCTCCATCAGGTGCACCCTGCCACCCCTGGCCACGATGTGGTCGAAAAGCTTCATGGCGTGCAGCTGCTCCTCCTGGGCCTGCACCCTCATCCATGACGCAAAGCCCGCCATTCCAATGGAGTTGAAATATGCAGACATGGAAAGGTACATGTAGGCAGAGTACAATTCCCAATTTATCTGTTTGTTCAAGGCACTCTCAATATTTTCCTTCAGCAAGGATATCACCAATCTATCTTAGGTAAGATACTGTAGAATCAAGGGCCATTATCGCAATATGCCCGAAATAGTGTGCTATGATAGTATCTACCTGCCAATTAAAATAATTTATCAATCATTTGGCCTTGAAGGATCCAAATATATCGCTGATAGGAGCTCAAGCATTTTTTTTGGGTCGTTTGTAGGTGCCTTGCAGCTATGCCCCGAACATACATATGCCGTGCTGGTGCCGCCCATGTCTCTCATCGAAGATGAATACCCTGGAACAAGCTCGTTGCCCCCGCCAACATCCTTGAAAAAGGTAAAGTTGTGTGGAAGATATACTTCATTCCTTGCTGAGGACATCCTCATCATGTCTTTGCAAGAAATATCACCGACAATTACAAGTTCGGATGTTGCCCCGATCACTGCGTCTATGGACATCATGAAGTAGGTGTGTGCTGATGGCCGCCCATATATGTCCTCTGATAAGGCCGTGATAGAGCATCTGGCCCTTTCCTCATACTCGCTTTCCCCTATTATCTTGGAGAGCCTTACCAGGCACATCGCCATGACACTGTTCCCAGATGGTATTGCCCCGTCATAAGACTCCTTATGCCTTGCTATAAGGTCCTTGCTCGTGATTGGGCTGGTGAAGAAACCACCACCGTTATCATCCCAAAAAATGCGAATGGAGGCGTCCATGAGGCCTTTTGCAAATAACAGGTATTTCTCATTGAACGTGGCGTCATAGAGCTCAAGAAGGCCAAGGGATAAAAAAGCATAGTCATCGATATTACCTTCAATTCCTGCCTCACCGTCCCTATATCTGTGAAAGAGCAGATGCCCATCATGCAACATCTTTCCTTCAATGAAACCTGCTGCCTTAATGGCGGACTTTATGTACTCTTCATTCCCAAAGGACTTGTAACCAACGCAGAGCGCAGCGACCATAAGGCCATTCCAGTCGGTAAGCACCTTGTCATCCTTAAATGGGGGGACCCTTTCCTCACGATGGGCTCTAAGGGTCTTCATAATACTTTCAAGCCTATCCCTAAGAAAGGTTGTTTCTGTGCCCATGCCTGCTGATATCTCACCAATGCCCCTGTCCATGAATAGTATGTTCTCCCCTGTCTCTGCTCCCGTCGCCTCATCACGAAAGTTTCCCCTGGATTTGACATGAAAGACCCTTTCAAGCAGATGTAGCTCATCGGGTTCCAGTATATTGGAGAGATCCTCATGCCCCCAGACATAATATGCTCCCTCGATCCCTTCACTGTCGGCATCCTCTGCCGAATGGAAACCACCTTCCGCCGATGTCATTCTTGACAGGATGTATTCGAATATTTCTTGTGCTGCGATCCTGTATTCGCTCTTTTTATTGGCAATGTATGCCTCACAAAGCGCAATGGCGATAAGGGCCTGGTCATATAGCATCTTCTCAAAATGAGGCAGATTCCATCTTTGGTCGGTGGAGTATCTGTGAAATCCCATTCCCACATGATCGCGTATGCCGCCCCTGCACATGGAGTCCAATGTCTTTTCCACCATTGCAAGCGCATGGGGGTTCCCGCTCCTTTTCCAGTATCTTAGAAGAAATAGCATATTGTGGGGGGATGGGAACTTAGGCCTAGTCCCAAATCCCCCGTACTTTTCATCAAAGCTCAAGGAAAGCTCATCGTAAGCTTGCTCCAAGAGGTCATCAAGGGGAAGCCCTTGCTTGGGGGTCTCAACGGCATTAAGGGCATTTGTTATCTTTTCAGCAGATTCGGACAATTTGTCCCGGTCGTTGTTCCATAGGCCTGTGACATTGGGGATCAGCTCATTCATGCCAATGGCCCCATACCTGCTGGACTTTGGGATATACGTGGCAACGTAGAATGGTTTTCTCTCAGGCGTCAATATGAGATTGAGGGGCCACCCGCCAGAACCGGTGACCATTTGGGCGACCTTCATATAGATCTGGTCAATGTCTGGCCTCTCCTCCCTGTCCACCTTTATGCATACGAACGCATCGTTCATCAGCTCGGCTATTTCAGGGTCCTCGAACGATTCCCTTTCCATCACATGGCACCAGTGGCAAGTGGAATAGCCTATTGACAAAAATATTGGCTTGTCCTCCGAAGATGCTTTTCTAAATGCCTCATTTCCCCAAGGGTACCAGTCAACAGGGTTGTGAGCATGCTGTAAAAGATATGGGCTCTTCTCCTTTGCCAATCTGTTAGGCACTTTTGATTTCATATATTTATATATGAAAAGGAAATAAAAGTAATTTACTGATTTACCACCGGGTCCGACTCAAGGTCAAATGGATTTAGTCTCATTGCCAACGAGAAGAGATACGGGTAATTGCCCTGCAGATGACGCATATAATCAAGCCACTGGTCAACTAATAGGCTATATGACCTGATGAGGTCTCCCCTGAGATGCAACTTATCGGTCTCAGGCAGGTTTCCAATATCCCTTCTGTTCTCCAGTTCCTCCATGGCGTGAAAAACGGCCTGTAAAAGATTTGTGAATGCCTCATGTTCAAGAAGCATTGGATTTTCAAGCAATCTGACCAGGAAACCCCTCTTCTTGACCAATATGTGCCTAAAACCCTTGAGATCTATTTTTTCAATATCTATCTCATATTCATATTCCCTGAGTTTCAGGTCTGCCCTGTTGAACTCATCATCATCCCAATCGTTCTCGACAATGAGGAACTCCCTGATCCTGTCTAGATTTGGGTCTGTATCAGAGAAGCGAGTAAGAAGGTCTGTGCCGATCTCACTGAAAAAGGCGCCTATAACGATATTCATCTTTTCAAGCTTCCGCCTCTTCTCCCTGATCTCAAGCAATCTGTGGATTATGACAGTGACCATAAGCACTTCAATTGGTACAAAGGCTATGTCGCCAACAAGGTATATCAAAATGTGGTGCATGTCATGAAAAAACGTGAAATGCAGGAGGTATATGAAAGCGGACAATAAGGCAAGTATTACCCCCAATTTTATTTCCCATCTTATTTTTGCCATAATAGGTAAGACGAATATAATAATAAATATGTTATCATTGACACAAAATTCCCCAATTTGCACCCAAACTTTTTTAAATGATTCATCCAATGAAGAAAATAATTTGGAGTTTGATGATATGTATGCTGTCAATTTGGAGGCTAAGGCACTTTCAAAGTGTGCTGATCGTTTTCATCATCGATAAATTACAAAACTATCTATTCTCAGTTTACGACAACTCCATCTTCATGCTTGGGATTATTTTTTCAAGGAGGTATTCTAATTGACATCAAAAGGTGATTTATTTCATGGCCTCTAGTTTGGACTATATCAAGGACAATGGCCAACAAGAGATTATGCTAGTGCTGCCAAAGAATTCTGGATTGAAGACCTATACAAAGATATTCCTTGATAGGTATCCAGAGTTGAGGGAACATAAGGTAATTGAGGTCAGGGGCGAGGATGTGCCCTTTTGGATAAGCCAGTTGACAAAGAAGGGAAAGAAGGTCTACGGGTTCACCGGTGAGGATCTTTACCAGGAATACCTCATGGACAATCCGGAAGATGGTATAATAGAGATTCTTGGGAAGATCGAATGGGACGACCCAGCTGCGATCTATACAAAACCAGCGTTGTGCCTTATAGGGCCGGATGACAAGGATATCGAGGACCTTCCAAAGGACATGACCCTCTGCGCCAGCAAGAAATATCGGGGCATAGTAAGGAACTACCTTAAAAGATACAGGACCAACGGTTTTGAGATAAAAGAGATATACGTCAATGGAAGCGTAGAGACAAGCTGCAGCGAAGGGATCTCAGACGCGGTGATAGACATAGTGTACTCTGGGAGAAGCATGAAAGAGTGCGGACTGCGCATCTATGATGTGATATTCAAAAGCGACTGTGTCATTCTTGGGGGTAAAAAAAATGATTGAACCAAAAAAATGCATCCGCTCAGTGAAGGGCTATGTCCCCCCCATGGAGGGAAGAAGGGACAAGATCAGGATGGACTTCAATGAAAATACCATAGGCCCATCGCCAAAAGTGATGGAGAAGCTCAGGAACCTCACGCCGAACATGCTTTCCACATACCCTGAGTATGATGTGGCATATGATTTATTCTCAAAGAAATTTGGTGTAGATAAGTCCAGGATGCTAGTTACAAATGGCTCTGACGAGGCCATAAGGATAACATACAACACTTATATCTCAGAGGGGGACAAGATCGTCATACCCACCCCGACATTTGCGATTTTCAATCTTGAGGCAGCGCTCTACGGAGCAGATGTCCTGAAGGTCCCCTACAACGATGACCTGTCCTTTCCAGAAAAGGCCGTGATCGAGTCCAGCAAGGGCGCAAGGATGACGGTAGTGGTAACGCCCAACAATCCCACAGGGACCAGCGCAAGCACTGAGGCCATAGGGGAAATAGCCAAAAGGGCTGAGCTGGTCTTCGTGGATGAGGCTTACTGCGAGTTCAATGACACAAGCGCAATATCGCTAATTGACAAGTATGACAACGTGATAGTCGCCCACACCTTCTCAAAGGCCTATGGCCTTGCAGGGCTTAGGATAGGGCTTGTCTTCGCAAATGAGAACATTATTTCAACCCTTAAAAAGGTCATATCTCCATACAGCGTTAACACATTGGCAATAGAGTGTGCCATGACTGCCTTGGAGGACCAGGAGCACATGAGGTCGTGTGTCAGCGAGATCCTCAAGGCAAGGGATTACATAATGTCCGAGCTAAGGTCCCTTGGCTTCAAGGTCTACGATTCCGATGCCAATTTCATAATATGCGACCTCGGGAAAGAGCACGACAAGGTAGTGGGGATCCTCGATTCCAACAACATACTGATAAGGGACAGGACCGAAGGCGGCATACTGAAAAACTGCATTAGGTTGAGCGCCGGCACCATGGAAGAGTCAACGATATTGATCAATACCTTGAAAAACCACTACGGAGCGGGAAAATGAGGATCTCTGAAGTTGAGAGAAAGACAAGGGAAACGGACATTAGGGTCGTCCTGAACATAGACGGAAAGGGATCGTCAGATGTATCAACAAGCATCGGCTTTTTGGACCACATGCTCGAATGCTTCTCGAAGCACGGTCTTTTCGACCTGGATGTATCGGCATCCGGAGACACCGATGTGGACCAGCACCACCTGGTAGAGGACATGGGGATAACCTTGGGAAAGGCCTTCAAAGACGCCCTTGGGGAAAAGAGGGGGATCAACAGGGCCGGATACTTCGTGTTCCCTATGGACGAGTCCTTATCAGTGGTGGCCATAGACATATCCGGAAGGCCAACGCTTCAGTTCACCGCAGAATTCACAAGGAGAATGGTAGGCGAGCTGGACTCGGACCTGTTCTATGATTTTTTCAAGGGATTCGCAGATTCACTGATGGCCAGTGTGGCCATAAGGGTGATACAAGGCAGGAACGACCATCACAAGGCCGAATCGATCTTCAAGGCGTTCGGAAAGGCGATGAAGATGGCATGTTCCATAGATCCGCGGTCAATTGATGACATACCGAGCACAAAGGGATTGATCGAATGATAGGCATCCTTGACTACGGGGCGGGCAACATAGCCAGCGTCAAGAATGCAATGGCATACATCGGTCTCGATGCCAATACAGTAAGCTCTGCCGAGGGCATAGACTCCAGCGACTGCCTGGTATTCCCCGGCCAGGGTTCCTTCGGTTCCATGATGGAGATACTACTGGAAAGGGACATATACGACCCGCTTTACGATTATATAAAGGACAATAGGCCGTTCCTCGGCGTATGCCTTGGGCTTCAGGTGCTCTTCGAAGGAAGCGAGGAGGACCCGAACATCAAGGGATACGGCATACTGAAGGGGCGAGCCACAAAGTTCACCCAGGGAAAGGTCCCCCAGATAGGCTGGAACAATATCCTGCCCATTCCTGGGACCATAGAGCCTGGATGGGCATACTATGTGAACTCATACCGGATAGAGGCATCAGACTGCACAATGGCCAGGTCTGACTATTTCGGCGAGTTCGTTGCGGCCATAAGAAAGGACAACATGACCGCATTCCAGTTCCATCCGGAAAAGAGCGGAAGATACGGGCTATCATTGTTGAGTTGGTGGTACAATTGCTTGCAAAAAGAATAATACCATGTTTGGACGTCAGGGACGGGCGTGTCGTTAAGGGCACTAACTTCGTTAATATCAAGGACGCAGGGGATCCTGTCGAACTGGGAAAGAAATATGATGAGCAGGGAGCCGACGAATTGGTGTTCCTGGATATCACTGCATCACACGAGAACAGGGGAACGACCATCGAGATGGTAAAAAAGGTGGCAAGGGAGATATTCATTCCTTTCACGGTCGGTGGCGGCATCGGTTCCGTGGAGGACATTGAGACCATACTTAAATCAGGGGCTGACAAGATCTCAATGAACACGGCTGCGGTGGAGGACCCATCCCTTGTTGATAGGTCGTCCGACTATTTCGGCAGCCAATGCATTGTCGTTGCCATTGATGCGAAGAGAAATGGCGATAGCTGGGAGGTCTACACCCACGGGGGAAGGAAACCCACAGGCATTGACGCCATCGAATGGATGAGGAAAGTGCAGGAACTGGGGGCTGGGGAGATACTCTTGACATCCATGGACTGTGACGGAACCAAGGATGGTTATGACATAGGGCTGCATCTGGCTGCAGACAGTATACTATCAATACCCGTCATCGCCTCGGGCGGTGCAGGGACACTTGAATCGATTGGGGAAGTATTGACAAAAGGAAGGGCTGATGCTGCCCTGGCGGCCTCTATATTCCATTATGGGACATATACAGTCAGGGACGTGAAGAATCACCTTTCAGAGATCGGCGTGGAGGTAAGATTATGATCATACCAAGCATAGACTTGATGGATGGCAAGGCAGTTCAGCTTGAACAAGGCAAAAAAAAGATGTTGGAGAAGGAGAATGTCCTGGAACTTGCCAAGGCATTCGGCAGATATGGCGAGATAGCAGTGATCGACCTGGATGCGGCAATGGGAAAGGGCGATAATATGGGCCTAATAAAGGAAATTGTCAAGATAGCACACTGCCGCGTAGGCGGGGGCATAAGGACCCCTGAGAAGGGCAGGGAACTGCTCAAGGCCGGGGCCAGGAAGATCATAATAGGCACTAGCGCAAGTGTCGAGTTCCTAAAGAACTTCAGGCCGGAGGACGTAATAGTCGCCATTGACACAAAGAACGGCAATGTCACGGACAAGGGATGGTCAAGGGACACCGGTGTGGCCCCCAGTGCCATGATAGGGGAGCTCAAGGGCCATTGCGGCGGGTTCCTTTTCACAGATGTCGAAAGGGAGGGCAGGCTGATGGGCTTTGACATAGGGCTTGCAAAAAGCATCAGGAAGCTGGTGCCAAATGACAAGACCCTGATAGCTGCCGGCGGGATCACGACCATTGAAGAGATCAAGGAGCTTGACGCCAACATGATGGACTGCCAGGTCGGTATGTCCATATATACCGGAAAGATAGTGCTTGAGGACGCCTACGCATCATTGATAGACTTCTCCAAGGGCAATGGGCTAGTTCCCACGATAGTTCAGGAGGTCAACGGCGAGGTGCTCATGCTGGCATACTCTGACAGGGAATCCCTGGTACTTGCATTGAGGGACGGTGTCGGGGCATACCATTCAAGGTCCAGGAACAAGCTGTGGATAAAGGGAGAGGAATCAGGGAACGATCAGGAATTGGTCAGGGTCCAGTATGATTGCGATTATGACACCCTCCTCTTCACTGTGAGGCAAAAAGGCGTTGCCTGCCACACGGGGAGATACTCTTGCTTCAAGGACAAGGATTTCTCACTTTTAGAGCTATTTGATGTGCTTAGGCAAAGGATAGAGAGTGGGGACGAAGGATCATATACGTATAGGACGGCAAAGAGCGAGAGCGGCATAATGGAAAAGATAGCCGAAGAGTCGCAAGAGGTAATATCATACACTGACAGGCCTAATCTGGTATGGGAGATAGCCGATCTTACGTATTTTATTTTAATGTTAATGGCAAAGAAAGGAATTGAACCTGAAGAAATCGTAAATGAGCTGAGAGGGAGAAGAAGATGAAAGTTGTAAGATCCATTCCTGAATCCTTCTACCACAGGACCCCGTTTGAGGAGGTTGAGGTGGTAAGGGAAGTAATTGACTCCGTGAGAAGGGAAGGCGATGATGCCGTATACAGGTATACGGAGAAGTTTGACAAGTGCCTGCCCAAATCCCTTGAGGTCGGGAAAGATGATATCAAAAATGCCTATGAGGCAGTCGATGACAAGGTCATCAATGCCATAACGGCCGCCCATGAGCATATCCAGGAGTTTGCCGAGATACAGATGGCCTCCCTGAAGGACTTCGAGCTGAAGACCGAATGGAGCGTCCTCGGCCAGAAGATAATCCCCATAGACAAGGTTGGATGCTATGTTCCTGGCGGAAGGTACCCATTGCCCTCATCGGCCCTGATGTCTATCACGCCCGCACGTGTTGCCGGGGTGGACAAGATCATAGTATGCTCGCCAAAGATAAGGGACGAGACGATAATTGCCGCTGACGTGGCCGGCGCGGACAGGATGTTCTCGATAGGTGGGATACAGGCGATAGCTGCAATGGCATACGGTACCAAGACAGTGCCGCATGTGCATATGATAGTAGGCCCGGGAAACAAATACGTCACAGAGGCAAAGAGGATGGTCTATGGTGATGTTGGAATAGATTTCCTTGCAGGTCCAAGCGAGGTGCTGATAATAGCTGATGAGTCAGGAGACGCATCCCTGATAGCGACCGACATGCTATCCCAGGCAGAGCACGACCCACTTGCACAGGCACACCTTGTCACGACCAGTGAAGAGCTAGTCAAGGAGGTCATAGTTGAAGTTGAGGCCCAGCTAAAGGAAAGCCCGACAGGGGATGTGGCCTCCCAGTCGCTGGAGAACTCCCTCCTGATAGTCGTTGATGATATTGAGGAGGCTTACATAATCGCCAACAACAGGGCACCCGAGCACGTGGAGCTCCAGGTCAAGGACGAGGAAAGGGCGAAGGAGGCACTCAAGCACTATGGTTCCCTCTTCATCGGAAAGGACTCTGCAGAAAGCTTTGGTGATTACGCCTCTGGCACCAATCACATACTGCCCACGGGCGGAGGCGCCAGATTCACAGGCGGGCTCTCTGTGTTCAGCTTCCTGAAGATACAGACATACCAGAAGATAACGTCTCCGGACTTCATAGCCGACATAGTGGCAGAGCTCGCAAAGGCAGAGGGTCTGGACTCTCACATGAAGTCTGCATTGAGAAGAAAGAACTAGGCGCCCATGGCGCCTTTATACTATTTTTAAGATTTTAAGGTGTAAAATAGGCTCTCTTGGCAAACACGTTGTAAAGCGCTGCCTGTGGATTGTTCCCTGTGACCTTGTCCTTGACTATGAGTGTCGTGACAAGCCCCTTGGAATGCTTTGTGAAAAGCATGTCGTGGCCAAGGCACAATCCTATGAGCACATTGATATCGGTCCCGAGGTCGTTTAGGATCTCCGCCTGCACCAGGGGATTGCATGAAGGTTCAAAGGCATCTGGCCCCCTGACCTTGTTCTCCTTTGGCACCCCTATGTCCTCCTTCCTTATCCCCCCGCACTTGCAGAGGATAGCATCGACCTGAAGACCGAATGAGTCCATTATCTTTCCTATCATCTTTGCCTCATTGCTGACACCCTTGCAGAATGCAAGCCCAATATGTGTCTTTCCGCTTTCCTTGGCAAACTCTATGATCTCCCTCAATCTTGGGTAGCATGGAGCGTTCTTGCCGTTTATCTTGGCAAATCCATTATTCTCTATCTTCGTTGCAGGGTTGTTTATCTCCCTGAATGCGTCATTGTCACAGTTCTCGCAAGCCTCTTCAAAGACCTGGGGATACTCTAACATAGGGCATCCTTCCGGGGCCTTTTCCTTTGTCCAATTGCCTGCAAAACAATAGTAACCTGGGCATCTATCACATCTTATAGAAGTCATTGTATCAGTACTCCCCACACCCAAAATGAAGATATGATTTATAAATATTGGTATTGGGGACCGATATTCTCTTATATTTCAGCATTGGGTACGGTATTTATTAATTTGGATACAAAAATTTCGATACCGAAATATTTATATAGTTGTTTATTATTTTGAATACGAATATTTCGTATACGAAGTATAGTTGATCATATGCAGCCAGATGAGAAAAGCAACATGGACATCAGGGTCGTGGACTTCTTCAAGAAGATGCATCAGATGAAAAAGAGCTTCATGGACCTTCGCGACAAAAGCATCGTCCATCCGGATGTGACGCACACCCAGATGATGATAATGTCCATACTCACCCATATGGGAAGGATGAAGATAGGCGACATCAGCGAAGAGATAGGACTGTCAATAAGCACTGTTTCAGGTATCCTCGACAGGATGGAGGAGCAGGGCTACATCTGCCGGGAGCGCAGCAAGGACGACAGGAGAGTGGTCTATGTGGCGCTAGAGGAGAAGTACAAGAAGTTCCATGTGGAGATGATGAACGACATGAATTCAAAGATCTCCAATATCATAGAGAAGATGACCGACGAGGAATACCGGACAGTGAACAACGCGTTTGACATTCTGAACAGGATACTCGTTGAATAGAAAGGTGAACATTAAATGAACGAGAACGTCATTGAGGTAACAGGTCTGAAAAAGAGATTTGGGGACTTCGAGGCAGTTTCCGGCGTCGATTTTTCCGTAAGGAAGGGCGAGATATTCGGATTCCTCGG
>Ga0272442_10008585_pt1 | contig 12911 bp, 11 predicted proteins | sample SSMForm2O_FD_200262 | JGI IMG/M metagenome (GOLD analysis project Ga0272442, IMG submission 200262) | Marine sediment archaeal communities from Little Sippewissett salt marsh, Falmouth, MA, United States - SSM-Form-2O | ecosystem: Environmental > Aquatic > Marine > Wetlands > Sediment ...
GGCTGCCGCGCCTCCATCTACAACGCCATGCCCGAAGAGGGTGTGGCCGTGCTGGCTGATTTCATGAAGGAGTTCGCCGCTGCCAACGGTTGAGTAAGCCTTTGCCGGCAACGCAAGCCTTACCGCAGTTCCCTTCCGGGAGCTGCGGTTTTTTTTCAGTTGGGGGGGAGGGCAGGGGGCGGCCGCGGGGAGTCGCGGCGGCGTTCAGGCGCCGATTAAGAGGGCGCCCACCGCGTCCAGGAAAACCGGCCGGTCCAGGGGCTTGGAAAAAACGCGGCTGGCACCGAAGCGTCTGGTGAGAATTTTGAAGGAATCTGCCTCGGTAGGAGCGAAGCCTGAGATGACTATGATCTTCAGGCGGGGGAAATCCCGGTGCAGCTCCATCAGTGTTTCGATACCACCCTTGTCGGGCATCATGATATCGATGATCAGCAGGTCAATCTCGCTTTCGTGCAGCAGACGGATGCCTTCATCGCCCCCGGCGGCGTCTTGCACCTTGTGGCCGGCGTCCTCCAGCCAGACCCGCAGTTGCTTGCGGATAACCAGGTCGTCGTCCACAATCAGGATAGTGGCCATGCTTCTCTCCTCGGTGTTCGGTTCGTGTGGGGCATGCTTAATGTTGTAAAGCCTTTTTCAGCTTTCTGCAATGGCACGGCGGCAAATTGTCCTTCGCATGTGTTATGCTTATATTCATTATATAAATAATAAGAATAATAGACAAAGGAGTTAATGCCAATGATCGCTTTCAACCTGCTTACGAGCCTGGCTGCTCCGCTTTCCGGCGAGCCCGACGAGCCTGGCGAACCCGGCGGCAATGCCCGCCGTTGGGAGGACCTGGAGGTGCTCCCGGGAAACAGCCCACTGGATTGTCCGGTGTCCCGCCCGGAGACGGAATGGAAAAAGCTCCTCTCCCCCCCGCAGTACGAAATCCTGCGCCAACAGGGCACCGAGCGGGCCTTTACCGGCAAATACGACAAGCTCTATGAAAAGGGCACCTACTATTCCGCGGCCACGGGCCAGCCGCTGTTCAGCTCCGAGGCCAAGTTCAACTCCGGGACCGGCTGGCCGAGCTTCTACGCTCCCCTCGACCCGGAGAGGGTGATTCTCAGGGAGGAACACAGCGTTTTCGGCCGTCGGGTCGAGGTTCTGGACAGCTCCAGCGGCTCCCATCTGGGGCACGTGTTCAAAGACGGGCCGGAGCCCACGGGTTTGCGCTACTGCATGAACTCCGCTTCATTGATCTTCGTACCCGAGGGCGCGGAGCCCCCACCGCTGGTGCGGGACTATCTGGAGAAGCACGGGAAATAGCCCGCTGTCGTGGGGCTGCAGAGGCAGTATTTTATACCGGCGCTCATTTGACATTTTCTCGCTTCCGGGGTAAGAATATGCGTGGCATCCCCAGTAAGCGCAGCGGCCGCGGAATGAAGATCATCATCGGACATACCAACATGGATCTGGACTGCTTCGGTTCCATGGTTCTGGCCCGCACCCTCTATCCATCACACCGCCTGGTGGCAAGCCACCTGGTCCATCCCGTGGCCCGGGCCCTCTACAACCTCTACCAGAACCACCTCGACCTGCTGCCCGCCAAGGAGCTGAAACATGAGGCGGTGGAGCACGTGGTGATCGTGGACACCCGCTCGCGCAAGCGCGTGGAGGAGTACCTGCGCCACCTGGACCCGGAAAAGCTCCGCATCGACGTCTACGACCACCATCCCGCGGATTCTTCGGACATCCCCGGGGCGGTGCTGCACGGCTCCGCGGCGGGGGCCAATACCACCCTGCTGGGCCTGGAGGTCATAAAGCGCGGGCTGGCCGTCGGCCCGGAGGACGCCACCATCGCCATGGCGGGCATTTACGCGGATACCGGCAACTTCAGCCATGAGAATGTAACCGCCGAGGATTTCCGGGTCGCCGCGTTTCTGAAACAGCAGGGAGCGTCCCTCGAGCTGGTGCGAACCTTTCTCAAGACCCTGAAAGAGGAGTACCAGATGACCCTCTTTCACGAGCTCCTCAACCGCCTGGTCTACCGTGAAGTGCGGGGCCACCTGATCACCTTCGTCTGCTACGAGCTGGAGAAGCAGACCGGGGGCCTGGCGGCGGTGGTGGAAAAGATCTTCGAGGTGGAAAACCCGGACGCTTTCTTCGCCGTGTTCGCTTTTAAAAAAGAAGGCAGCGCCCTGATCGTGGCCCGCAGCCAGAAGGCGGCCATCGACGTGCGTGAGATCCTGGCCCGCTATGGAGGGGGCGGCCACACCCGGGCCGCTTCGGCACTGGTGAAGAAAACCTCCGGCCGTGAGCTGGCCGCGGCCCTGGAGGAGCTTTTAGATCTGATTCTCAAGCCGGCGGTCCGGGCGGAAACGCTCATGACCACCGAGGTGGCCCTGGTCAGGGAGGACTGGAGCCTCAAGCAGGCCTCCCTTTTCCTGGAGAGCATCAATCATACCGGCGCCCCGGTGGTGGACGCGGAGGACAGGCTGTGCGGATTCGTCACCCTGCGGGATATCATGAAGGGGCGCAAGGCCGGGCTGATGCACGCCCCGGTGAAGGGCTATATGACCCGCCAGGTGATCACCGGCCGGCGGGAAGCCACCATGCGCGAGGTGGAGACCCTGATGTTTCACAACAACATCGGCCACCTGCCCATCGTCGCGGACGGCGACGGCGAGGACGGGCGCCGGGTGGTGGGGATCGTGACCCGCTCGGACTACCTGAGCTTCGCCGCACAGCTGCAGGGGCGGAAAGCGGGAATCGAGACCGCGGCTGGGTCTTAAGCGCAGGCGAAGCGGTTAGTCCCAGTCCCGCGGCCGGTCGAGGCCGTGCCGGCGGGCGTATTCCCTGGCCTGGTGCATGAAGGCCTGCAGACGGGTCTCGATGCCCGTGTCCTGCTGGCCGTCGAAGGAGATGTTCACCCAGGGCAGATGATTGTGCTCCCGGCGGAACACGTCGGACACCGAAGTGATCAGAGTGCCGGGCATGCAGGTGAAGGGCAGGATGTTGGCCACCCCGGAGATGCCGGTTTTGCTCAGCGCCGCCGCCGCGCCCAGGGCGATGGGAGGATCCCCCACGTAGTGGTGGTGGACGTAGGGATCGCAGAGCTCCAGCATGGTTTCCACGGAAATACTGCGTTCCATCTCCACGGCCGGGGCCACCGCCCTGTCCAGGCGGGCGGCCAGCAGGTTTTGGGCCGCCTCCATGATCCGGGCGCGGAGCATTCCCTTGAGGCTGCCGCGCCAGGCGCTTTCCCTGGCGTAGCGATAAGTTGCGAAGGCGATCCATTCCCGGATGGGTGCGATGATGGTCTCACCCCCCAGGGCCTCCAGATGGTCGACCACAAAGCCGCTGCAGAAGGGATTGTCCCGCATGAAGATCTCCCCCACCACGGCGATCACCGGTTTGCGCGGTTGTGCGAGGCGGGGGACTTGCGGAAAAGCCCGGGCGGCCTCCCGCATTACTTCCCGCAGTCCTTGGCCCCCCTGTTCCAAACAGGCGACGGCCTCCCCCAGGCAGCGCTCGTAGACCTCCCGCACGGCCCCGGGCCGGGCCTCGTAGGGCTTGTACTCCTGCAGCAGCTTGCGCAGCAGGTCACCGGTGACCAGGGCGTACCACATCAGCATGCGCAGCCGGGTGTTGTTCCGGACGGAAATTTCCCGGTAGGCGTTTTCGTTGGTGGGCGAGATGATGCGCACGTTCCGGTAGCCCAGGCGGTCGAAGATGATACGCTGCAGCATCCGGTACTGGCCGAAGCGGCAGGGTCCCCCGTGGCCGGGCATGAAGAAGGCGGTGCGGCCCGGGTCGAAGCCGGGTTCCTCCATTTTACGCAGGAAGCTTCCCAGGGTGCAGATCATGGGAAAGCATTCCCTGGAGGATGTGTGGCGGCGGGCCAGCTCCAGGTCGTGCTCGTTCTGCATGGGCAGGGCCTCGGAGTCGAGGCCGCAGCCCCTCACCGCCGCGGCGGTCAGGTATGCGCTGTCGCACATGTAGGGGAAGTAAAGGGTGCGGCCGTCCAGCCCGCGGCCATTGCCGGGGGCGGCCGGCGAGCGGTGGCTGATCCGGCCGGCCGCAGGCGTCGAAGGTGGCGCTGGTACCCCAGGCGCCGGGGGCGCCGCTGGAGTGGCGCAATCGGCGGTGCAATCGGCGGCGCAATCAACGGCGCAATCAACGGCGCAATCAACGGCGTGGGCACTCCGGCGGGTGCCCCGCAGGCTGTCAAGGTAGGCCTCGCAGCGGGTGATCATGCCGGCGTCGGCGCTGTGCTCGTCCACCTCCAGCTGCAGGAAGGGCTTGCCCTTCATTTCCTCGCGCACGTAGTGGAGCAGGAAGCTGTCGGGGCCGCAGCGGAAGTTCCCCAGGTAGACGGCGTGCAGCCACGGGGCCCGGGCGATGATGCGTGCCGCCGCCAGAATGCGGCTGCCATTGGGCCAGTACATCATGGGATATTCGGGGAAGATGTTTTCCTGTTCCAGGGGCAGAAAATCGGTGGGTACGGGCAGGACCCCCAGGGAGAGGAATTTTTCCACCAGGTTGAGGTTGAGCTCCGGGTCGCCGGTGTTGTAGGGGCGGCCCAGGACCACCAGGATTTCCCGTGAATTCTCCAGGGGCAGCGAGGCTAAAAGCTCCCGTCCCCGCCGCCGGACAGCGGCCTCGAAGGCGTCCTGAGCCTGCTCGGCGGCCTCCAGGGCCCGGCTGACCGCCCGCGCCGGGGTGCCCAGGGCGGAGCCGGCGAAAGCGCGCAGCTTGGGCTCCAGCACCCGCCGGCCGAACAGGAAGTGCAGGTCGGGAATCAGCAGCTTCTCTTCCCGCGGGTCCCCCCGCATGGCGCCGCGGATCATAAAGGGATAGGTCTGGATCCAGGGGCAGTTGAAGTTGAAGGTGGGGTTGTCCTCACCGGCCCGGGCATTGACGATAAAGGGCAGAAACACCTGGTCCACCTCCCGGTCGAAGAGGTCCAGCACGTGGCCGTGCATGACTTCCACGGGAAAACAGGTCTCCGCCACCAGCATCTCCAGCGAACGGGTGACCAGGCGGCGGTTGGAGGGGCTGGAAAGAACCACCTGCAACCCCAGGGTCTCGAAGAAGGTCCGCCAGAAGGGAAACTGCTGGTAGAAGAGCATCAGGCCCCGGGGCAGGCCGATGCTGGGGCGCCCGCTGCCGGCATCCTCGCGGTAATCCCCGAGGAGCATCGCCAGGCGCTCGTTGAAGAGGTTGGGCAGTCCCCGGTTCCCGGCGGCCCCGCCCCCGTCCCTGAGGGCGTCGAACCGCCCGCAGCGGTCACCGTAGCGCAGCGGCCGGGTTTCGCCCTCGATCTTGACCCGGCGGATCTCGCACTGGTTGGGACAACGCTTGCAGGTATAGCGGTCCAGGGTGTATCTGGTGTGGCTGATGTCGAAGCCCTTGAAGCGGGTCGTCTTCCCGGGCGCTGCCGTAACCGCCTCCTTGGCCAGGATGGCCGCGCCGATGGCCCCGGTGATGTCGAAATGGGGCGGTACGGTGATCGCCTGGCCGGTCACCTTCTCGAAGGCCGCCACTACGGCCCGGTTATTGGTCACCCCGCCCTGGAAGAAGATATGCCGGCCCACCCGCTTGGTGCCCACCACCTTCTGCAGGTAGTTCTGGACAATGGAGTAGGCCAGGCCGCCGACCAGGTTTTCCTTGCTCACGCCCTTTTGCTGGTGGGCGTTCAGGTCGGACTCCATGAACACGGTGCAGCGGTCTCCCAGCCGGGCGGGCGCGGGGGCGTTGAGCGCCAGCTCGCCGAATTCCTCCTCGATGTTGATGTCGAGCTTCTCGGCCTGCTCCTCCAGGAAGGAACCGGTACCTGCGGCGCAGACCTTGTTCATTTCGAAGTCCACGATCACGCCGTTGTCGATGCTGATAAACTTGGAGTCCTGGCCGCCGATCTCGAAGATCGTGTCCACCCGGGGATCGATGTCGATGGCCGCCGTGGCCTGGGCGGTGATCTCGTTCCGCACGGTGTCCGCGCCGATGAAATCCCCGGTCAGGTAGCGCCCGGAGCCGGTGGAGCCGGCGCCCCTGACGCGCACATGATCGCCCACTTCCTGCCGGATTTCCTCCAGGCCGCGGCGGATCGCCTCCAGGGGACGGCTCGCTGTGGGCAGGTAGCGGCGGGCCACCACCCGGTGGTCGTCGTCGATGAGCACCACGTTGGTGCTCAGGGAGCCCACGTCCAGGCCCAGGTAGACGTCCACAACGCCCCCGGCCGGGGAATAAACCGTCTTGTCCCCGGCGGCAACGGAAGGGCGCAGGCGCTCCAGGTGATCCCCGTCGGAGGCCTCCTGTTTCAGGTAGTCCGCCAGTCCCGCGGCACCCCGGTAGCGGTCAGTGTTTTGCGCGGAGGAGGGGGAGGCCGGGTGGTCGAGCAGGTAAAAGACCGCGCCGATGGCCCCCATGGAGGCGTGGTACTCCGGGACGATCAGCTCTTCTTCCGCCAGCTCGAAGATCTCCCGGAAGGCCCGCACCATGCCGGCGTTGGCCGCCACCCCGCCCTGGAACAGGAAGGGCCGGGCCGGCCTTTTGCCCCGGGTGAGGCTGCTCTTGAAGTTGCGGGCCACGGCGAAGCAGAGACCCGCAACGATGTCCTCCACCGGCGTGGCGATCTGCTGCAGGTGTATCATGTCGCTCTTGGCGAACACGCTGCAGCGCCCGGCGATGCGGGGCGGGTTTGAGGATTTCAGGGCCAGCTCCCCGAACTCCCCATCGATGCTCACGCCGATGCGCCTCGCCTGCTGGTCCAGGAAGGAGCCGGTACCGGCGGCGCAGATGGTGTTCATGGCGAAATCGGCCAACCGGGAGCGCCCGTCCTTTTGCTCCATGAAAATCAGCTTGGAGTCCTCGCCGCCCATCTCGATGATGGTCCGGGCCTGCGGGTAGAGCCGCGCGGCGGCGGCGGACTGGGCCACGATCTCGTTGACGAAGCGCCCGCCGATCAGGTTGGCGGCCAGCTTGCCCCCCGTGCCGGTGGCGGCCGCCAGGGCGATGCCGTCATCACCGTGGCGGCTGCGGAGGTTCTCGAGGATTTTCAGGAGCACGGCGAAGGGCCGGCCGTGACATAAGGTGTAGTGGTTCTCCAGGATACGCCCCTGTTCGTCCATGAGCACCGTGTTGATGGAAATGGAACCGATATCAAGTCCGAGCAACATGGGTATTTACCCCTTCCTAGCCGCCTGACTGCAGAGTGGCTATGACTCAAGGGGGTTGTCGAGCTGGTGCTTAAATTAATTAGGTCTTACTGATAGAAAGAACTACAGTAAATAAGTTTAAGGGATTATGCATGTGAATGCAAGCTTTTGCGCGGTTCCGGCCCTTACGAACCGGCCCGAAGGGCCGGCAGCCTCAGAGGCCGAGGAGCAGGTTCAGGTCGCCGGCGTTGCGGGCCGCCTGGCCCTTGTAATGATTGTTGAAGGCCACCAGCAGGAGCTTGACCTGGCGGGACAGGCTCGCTATCAGGGGCACCCAGCCGGAGAGCTCGCTCGAGTCGTAGAGGTAGTCGTAGCGGCTGGCGCTGCTTCCCCGCCACCACTGGCCGGCATTGCGGCCGTGGAAGCGGACGTAGCCGAGATCCGAGGTGGCCACCGCCGAGGGCCGGGGGAGCCGGGGCAGCTCCGGGGTGTCCACGTTTACGAAAGCCGCGCCGCGGCGCCGCAAACCCGTATAGACCGAGTCCCGCTGCCACTCGTGGGAGCGGAACTCCACGGCCAGGGGCAGGCCCTCGAGATGCCCGCAGACCCGGTCCAGGTGGCGGCGGGATTCCGGGGTGTAGTGGAAGCTGTAGGGAAACTGGCAGAGCACCGCCTCCAGGCGACCCGATTCGATGAGCGGGGTGATCCCTTCCCGGAAAATGCGCGCCGGTTCGGCGGGGTCTTCGCCGGATGCGTGGGTCAGGCTCTGATGGGCCTTGATGGCGAAGCGGAAGGATTCCGGTGTGGCCTCGAGCATCCGCTCGAGCATAACTGCGCCGGGCTGGCGGTAGTAAGAGAAATTGAGCTCCACGAAGGGGAAGCGGGCGGCATAGAGCCTGAGAAAATCCCGGCGGGTGCTGCCTTCCGGGTAGACCGTTCCCACCCAGTCGTCGTACGAGAATCCGCTGGTTCCCACCAGTATCATGCCCCGCCTCCTGCTCAAGCATAGCCGCTTGCCGGCGGGGATGCAAGCCGGGGGGCCGGGGGCAACGCTGCAAACCAGGGACCGCCGCTGCCCTGGCCGCCCGGATGACGCAACTTTTTGCGTTCCTGCCTGCAAGAAGCTGCGTGATTTGTCCCGAACCGGCCTGCGGGCTCCTCCACAGTGACGGCTGACCTTCAGGTCCCGCGGTGCTTTTTCAGGCGGGGAAACCCTGAATATTTACCCTTTTTTCAAACGTTCTATTAAATCTCGATACTTGGCCCCGGGATTGCATAAATAGTGACATAGAGTTGCCTGTAGCAATCAGGTACCAGGAAGGGGAGCGGCCGGATGTGCGAATGCCTGAAAACGGACAGGAGAATCAGAATCGTCTCCGGAGCATACGGTGTGGGCAAGACTGAGTTCGCCGTCAACTATGCCCTCAAGCTGGCCGCCGGCGGACAGCGGACGATGCTGGTGGACCTTGATATCGTCAATCCCTACTTCACCTCCCGGGGTATCCGGGATTTCCTGGCCGAGCGGGGCGTCACGGTCCTGGGGCCGGCCCCGGAGCATACCCTGGTGGATGTCCCCGCCCTGCCGGCGGAGATTTTTTCGATATTTCACCACCCGGAGGCCGAGGTGGTCATCGACCTGGGGGGGGACGCTCCGGGCTCGCGGGTCCTGGGCTATTTCTATCCCCATCTCCAGAAGTCCGGCTACGATCTCTTCTACCTGGTCAATCTCAATCGCCCCTATACCGCGGACCTGGCCGGGGCGCTGGAGTATTACGAAACCTGCGAGCGCTCCACCCGCTTGAAGATCACTAAGCTCGTCAATTCGACCCACCTGCTCTTCGATACCTCCCCGGAGGATATCCTGGCCGGCCACCATGTATGCCGGCGGATCACCGCCTGCAAGCAGGTCGAGCTGGCCTACAACGTGGTTTGGCGGGAAATGCCGGGCCTGGATTCTCTTCCCGAGCTGGAAGGGGATTTGTTCGGTATCGACATGACCTTGAGGCCCTGGAGCCTCGACGTGAGAGAATCTAAATCAAACAACCAAGGGAGTACTAATGGGAAAGGTAATTTTTGCTGAAGATGTCTGCAAGGGCTGCGGTTTGTGTACCACCGTCTGCCCTGTGGGCATCGTCGTTATGGATGAAACCCGGCTCAATGCCCAGGGATACCATCCCGCCACCGTGACGGATGCCGAGAAATGCACCGGGTGCGGTTCCTGCGCCCTGATCTGCCCGGATTCGGTCATTACCGTGCAGAGACTGGTCAAGGAGGCGAGCCGTGGCTAAGCGCATATTGATGAAAGGCAATGAAGCCATCGCCGAGGCGGCGATTCAAGGCGGATGCCAGTATTTTTTCGGTTATCCCATCACCCCGCAGAACGAGATCCCCGAGTATATGTCCCGTGAGCTGCCCAAGCGGGGGGGTACCTTCCTGCAGGCTGAGGCGGAATTCGCGGCCATCAACATGGTCTACGGCGCGGCGGCCTGCGGCGCCCGGGTCATGACCTCTTCCTCGGGCCCGGGCATCTCGCTGAAGGCGGAGGGCATCAGCTATCTGGCCTGCGCGCAGCTGCCCTGCGTAATCGTCAACATCATGCGCGGCGGTCCCGGCCTGGGCGACATCGCTCCGGCGCAGCAGGACTACCTGCAGGCGGTCAAGGGTATCGGCCACGGGGATTTTAAAATGCCCGTGCTGGCGCCGGCGTCGATCCAGGAAGCCTGTGACCTGATGCTCGAGGCATTCGACCTGGCGGACATCTACACCAATCCCGTCATGCTTTTGGGCGACGGGATGATCGGGCAGATGATGGAGCCCGTGGAATTCAAGAAGCCCGCACCCCGGCCCCTGCCCGAGAAAGACTGGGCCCTGACCGGGAAGGCCAACCACGGCGGCGTGCGCCGGATGATCACCTCGGCGGATATCGATCCCAAGGTGCTGGAAGCGCGCAACCTGGTGCTGGCGGCCAAGTACAGGGAGATCGAGGAGAAGGAGATCAAGTTCGAAGAGTACAAGACCGAGGGCGCCGAGCTTATCTTCGTGGCCTACGGGACGATGTCCAGAATCGTGAAGAACACTATCAAAATGCTGGAAGGCATGGACATCCGCGCCGGACTGATCCGGCCCATCACCCTCTGGCCATTTCCCAAGGAAGCGATTCATGCGCGCGCCCAAGAAGCACAGGTCAAGGCCGTGATGGCAGTTGAGATGAGTTTGGGCCAGATGGTGGAAGATGTCCAGATCGCCACGAGCGGCGCCAAACCCGTTTACTTCCACGGCAAGGCGGCGGGAGTGATCCCCCAGCCCAGGGAAATCATCGCCGATGTCAAGAAAATTCTGGGAAAATAGGGGAGAGAATATGTACACAACTGTTTATGCGAAAAGCGAAGGCCTGGTGGACATCAAGCTGCATTACTGCCCCGGCTGTCCCCACGGCATCATTCACAAGCTGGTGGCCGAAACCCTGGTGGAGTTGGAAGTCCTGGACCGGACCGTGGGCGTAGGCTCGGTGGGCTGTTCCGCCTTTTCCTACAACTACTTCAACTGCGACATGATCGGCGCGGCTCACGGGCGGGCCCCCGCCGTGGCAACGGGCTGCAAGCGGGTGAATCCAAAGAACGTGGTCTTCACCTATCAGGGCGACGGCGACCTGGCTTCCATCGGTACCGGGGATATCGTGCACGCCGCCCACCGGGGCGAGAAGATTACCGTCATTTTCGTAAACAACGCCATCTATGGCATGACCGGTGGGCAGATGGCGCCCACAACGCTGGTGGGACAAAAAACCACCACATCGCCCTATGGACGGGATGAGGCGCACTGCGGGGCACCCTACCGGGTCTCCGAGATGCTGGCAACCATCCCCGGGGCCGCCTTTGTGGAGCGGGTATCGGCCCTGAGCGTGCCGGGCATCCGTAAGGCGAAGAAGGCCATCAAGAAGGCCTTTCAAACCCAGATAGACGGCCTGGGTTTCTCCATCGTAGAAATACTGTCCACCTGTCCCACCAACTGGGGCATGACGCCCCAGGAAGCCATCACCTGGTCCAAGGACAATCTGCTGCCCTACTACCCGCTGGGCTGCTTCCGGGATCCCTACCAGGAAGGAGAGAAAAATGCATAAAGAGATGATCATAGCCGGGTTCGGCGGCCAGGGCGTACTGCTTCTGGGCAAGCTCCTGGCCGAAACGGGCATGGAGGAAGGCAGGCATGTTTCCTGGCTGCCCTCGTACGGACCCGAAATGCGTGGGGGTACGGCCAACTGCAACGTGGTGATTTCCGACGATCCAGTGGGCTCTCCCATTGTGGCCGAGGCCAATGTGCTGGTGGCCATGAACCGTCCTTCCCTGGAAAAGTTTCAAGACTTCCTGTTGCCGGAGAGCTTTCTGCTCTTGAACAGCTCGATCATCGACATCGAGCCCGAGCGCAAGGACGTTCGGGTCTTGAAGATCCCGGCCAACAAGATCGCCGGTGATCTGGGCCTGCTCAAAATCGCCAACTCGGTCATGGCGGGGGCCGTTATCCGGGCCACAAATTGTGTGTCCCTGGAGGCGTTTCAATCGGTGCTCAAGCATACCCTGGGGGCCAAGAAAGCGGACCTGTTGGATATAAATATCAAGGCCCTGGAAGCCGGTTATGCGGTCGTACAGTGAAGGCGTGAGTGGAAGCGCCGGCGCGTCAAGCGCCGGCGCTCTGGTTTTGTCCATAAATCCCGGTTCGACTTCCACCAAGCTGGGCCTTTTCGATGGCGAAAAAGCCGTTTTCAAGGAGAACTTGAGCCACGGGGCGGAAGAGCTGGCGCAGTATTCCACCTGCTTCGAGCAGCTGGGTTTCCGCAAGAAGGCGGTCTTAAGCTTTCTGGAGAGCAATGGCGTGGCCCTAAAGAATCTGGCCGCCGTTATCGGCCGGGGCGGGGTCTTGAAGCCCCTGGGAGCGGGTACCTACCGGGTCAACGAAAAGATGATCGCGGACCTGGGCCGGCCCAGGGAAGATCATCCTTCCAACCTGGGGGGGATCATCGCCTACGAGATCGCCAAAACCGTCGGCGTACCCGCCTATATCGCGGACCCGGTATCCGTGGATGAGTTCACCGAGGTGGCGCGGCTGTCCGGACTAAAGGAGATCGAGCGGCGAGCGCTGGGCCACGCCCTGAACGTACGGGCCACGGCCTTTAAGTACACCCATGACCACAAGCGCAGGCTGGATGAGATCAATCTGGTGGTCGCCCACCTGGGAGGCGGAATCTCCATCGTGCCCTTTAAAAAGGGAAAGATGGTCGATGTGAACTGCGCCAACGACATGGGGCCCTTCTCGCCAGAGCGTACGGCAGGTCTGCCGGTGACGCCTTTGATCAGGCTCTGCTTCCAGAGCGGCAAGAGCGAGAAGGAGATGGTAGCCTGGGTTACCAAGAAGGCCGGACTGATCTCCTACCTGGGAACCAATGACCTGCGGGAAGTCAAGCGCCGGATAGCGGCAGGCGACGAAAAGGCGAAGCTTGTTTTCGAGGCCATGTGCTATCAGATTGCCAAGGAGATCGGCGCCATGGCTACGGTTCTCAAGGGCGACCTGGAGGCCATCGTGCTCACCGGGGGCCTGGCCTTCGACGAGGACCTGGTAGCCGACCTGAAAGAGCGGGTGGGCTGGATCGCGCCCCTGGCCGTTTATCCCGGTGAGGAGGAACTGGAGGCCCTGAACAGCGCGGTACTGCGCCTCCTGAGCGGCGAGGAAGCAGAGAAAGAATACAGCTAGGAGACAACCATGGTGAAGAGTTTCAAC
>Ga0272442_10008586_pt1 | contig 12909 bp, 10 predicted proteins | sample SSMForm2O_FD_200262 | JGI IMG/M metagenome (GOLD analysis project Ga0272442, IMG submission 200262) | Marine sediment archaeal communities from Little Sippewissett salt marsh, Falmouth, MA, United States - SSM-Form-2O | ecosystem: Environmental > Aquatic > Marine > Wetlands > Sediment ...
GCTCCCGCGGGCAGTCGCGGCATCCCACGACCGCACCTGCACCGTCAGTCGCACCGTCGAGGCCGCAACACCGGTGACGGCACGGGTCGCCGCCGACGGAGGGTGATGGTGGCTCAGGCATCACGCCGGGCGCGCTACCCTTGAGCCACGGCTCCACGTTCGGAGCCATCCGTGTACTGACGCGGCGACCTCAGCAATGGGCGTCCCGCATCCCCTCCTGACGATGTGTGAGCGGGCAGTTCGCGCCACATCGACGTCGTGAGGACGTGTCATGCACCCCGTCTCCCCCTCCTCCCCTGCGCTGGGTTCGCCCAGCTTCGCCGACCTCGGCGTACCGGCCGTGCTCACCCGCGAGCTCGCCGCCCGCGGTATCCGCGACCCCTTCCCGATCCAGACCGCCACCCTGCCCGACGCCCTCGCCGGCCGGGACGTGCTCGGACGCGGTCGTACAGGCAGCGGCAAGACCCTCGCCTTCGCCATCCCCACCGTCATGCGCGTGATGGGCAGCGACACCAAGCGACGCCCCGGCCGGCCGCAGGCGCTCGTCCTCGTGCCGACCCGCGAGCTGGCCAACCAGGTGCTCGAGACGCTTACCCTGCTCACCGACGCGCTGAACCTGCGCGGCATGACCGTGTACGGCGGGGTGTCGTACGGACCGCAGGTCTCGATGCTGAAGCGCGGCGTGGACGTCGTCGTGGCCACGCCGGGTCGCCTGGAAGACCTGATCGCCCAGGGCCACGTGAACCTCGACGCAGTCGAGGTCACCGTGATCGACGAGGCCGACCACATGGCCGACCTGGGCTTTCTGCCGGCCGTCAAGCGCATCCTCGACCGCACCCCGCGGGGCGCCCAGCGTCTGCTCTTCTCCGCGACGCTCGACGGCGACGTCAACGTGATCGTGCGCCGCTACCTGACCAACCCCGTCACGCATTCGGTCGACAGCTCGGCGAGCGAGGTGCCGGCGATGACGCACCACGTGCTGACGGTGAGCGCAACGGACAAGCCCAGCGTGATTCGCGAGCTGCTGTCCGGGCACGGTCGCATCTTGGCGTTCACCCGCACGAAGCACTCCGCCAAGAAGCTGGCCGTGCGCCTGACCGCAGCCGGCATCCCGTCGGCTGATCTGCACGGCAACCTGTCTCAGCCGGCGCGTAACCGCAACCTCGCCGCCTTCCACAGCGGGGACGTGCGGGTGCTGGTGGCCACCGACATCGCCGCCCGCGGCATCCACGTCGACGACGTGACCCTCGTGGTGCACATCGATCCGCCCGCCGAGCACAAGGCCTACCTGCACCGCTCCGGCCGCACCGCCCGGGCCGGCGCCGAAGGTGTCGTGGTGACACTGGCGACCCACGAGCAGAACTCCGACATTCGCACGCTGATGCGCAAGGCCAAGATCTCTCCGACGGAGCACCGTGTGTCCCCGGGCCACCCTGCCCTGCTCGCTCTGGTCGGCCCGCCGGCTCCGCTGGTCACCGCAGCGCGAGCGCCCGCAGCCCCGTCGCGGCCCGAAGCCGGGTCGTCGCGCCGCCGCCACTCAGCGCGCCGTCGAGCTCCGCGGTCGTCCGGACGCTAGCCTCAGCCAACTTCTAGCCACCAAGGGGAGACGACAATGCTTCTTCAGGACGACACCGCCGGCGTCGTCGCGTCCGGGCTCTTCATCGCGCTGGGCCTCGCCTGGTTCGCGCTGATCCTGGTCGCGGGTTGGAAGATGTACACCAAGGCCGCTCAACCGGGCTGGGTGTCGATCATCCCGTTCCTCAACGCCTTCGGGTTGCTGAAGATCGTCCATCGGCCGCTGTGGTGGTTCGTGCTCTTCCTGATCCCGTTCGTCAACGTCGTCATGCTGGTGATCGTGATGAACGACCTGTCCAAGGCCTTCGGCCGTGGACTCGGGACGACTCTGCTGCTGATCTTCCTCACGCCGATCGGGTACCTGATTCTCGGCTTCGGTGAAGACCGGTACGCCCTGGAGCCAGACCCGATCTTCGGCTGACGGCCGCGGCCCTGTCTGGCTGGGTCAGTGGCCGTGCTCGTGGGCGGCGTCCTCCTTGGTGACCGCCACGACACCGTCCTCGTGCTCTGGCGGGGCATAGACGGTCAGCAGCGTCGCCGGGATGTCTCCCCGGTTCGCCACGTTGTGCCGCACCCCCGCCGGGACGACGGCCAGGGTTCCCGTGGGGACGCTGTGCACCTCCTCCCCGATGGTGATCTCAACCGGCCAGCCGGAGGCCACCAGAAACATCTGGTCTCCGTGCTCGTGCACCTCGGCGCCGATCTCCTCGTGCGGCTGCAGCGTCATGGCGACGAGCTGGCTGTGAGCGCCGGTGGCCAGCACTCGACGAAACGCCGGCTCCATCGCCAGCACGGCCTCGACGGTGGTGACGTACCCGGTCATGAGCATCCCTTCCCCTTCCCGTCGAATCTGCGTCGGCGATCCGCTGGGAGCCAGGGCCGGAGGTCCCTCGGCCGCGTGGCACCATCACCGGATGCCTGCGGATGCGCCACCCTCGATGACCACGGCGTCGTCGGCGCTGCGTGACGTCTTCGGGTTCGCCGACTTCCGCGGGGCGCAAGGCCAGATCGTCGCGCACGTCCTCGGCGGCGGTGACGCACTCGTCCTGATGCCCACCGGCGGCGGCAAGTCGCTGTGCTACCAGATACCGGCGCTGGTGCGTCGGGGTACCGCGATCGTCGTCTCCCCCCTCATCGCGCTGATGCACGACCAGGTCGAGGCGCTGCGGCTGCTGGGGGTGCGTGCCGCCTACCTCAACTCGTCGCTCGACCCGGACGAGACCCGCGACGTCGCGCGAGCGGCAGCAGCGGGTTCCCTCGACCTGCTGTACGTGGCACCGGAACGTGCGCTGACCGCGGGGTTCCGCCACCTCATGGCGACGTTGCACGCCGGTCCCGGTTTGGCGCTCATGGCCATCGACGAGGCCCACTGCGTGTCGCAGTGGGGGCACGACTTCAGGCCGGAGTACCTGCGTCTGGCCGAGCTGCACGAAGCCTTCCCCGATGTCCCGCGCATTGCGCTCACCGCGACCGCGGACGCGCTCACCCGCGCGGAGATGCACGAGCGGCTCGCCCTCACCGGCGCCGCGGAGTTCGTGTCGAGCTTCGACCGTCCCAACATCCGCTACACGGTTGTCGAGCGCGACGAGCCGCGTCGGCAGCTCGCAGCGTTCCTGTCCGGACGAGCCGGCCAGGCAGGCATCGTCTACTGCGGGTCACGCAAGAAGGTGGACGAGACCGCCGAGTGGCTGCGCTCACGGGGGTTCGACGCCATCGGCTACCACGCCGGCATGGACGCCGAGGCTCGCCGGGAGGCCCAGACGCGGTTCCGTCGCGACGACGGCGTCATTGTGGTGGCGACGATCGCGTTCGGGATGGGCATCGACAAGCCCGACGTCCGCTTTGTTGTGCACCTGGACATGCCGAAATCGGTCGAGGGCTACTACCAGGAGACCGGCCGGGCAGGTCGCGACGGCGAGCCGGCCGACGCCTGGATGGTCTACGGACTGGCCGACGTCGTCGCCCAACAACGCTGGATCGACTCCTCCACTGCCGGCGAGGAGCAGAAGCGTGTAGAAGCGATCAAGCTCGATGCGATGCTCGGGTACGCCGAGTCGGCCACGTGCCGGCGCCAAGTGCTGCTCGCCTACTTCGGCGAGCACTCCGAGGCGTGCGGCAACTGCGACGTCTGCCTGGACCCACCGCGGCTCTGGGACGGAACCGTCGCGGCGCAGAAGCTGATGTCGGCTGCGATCAGAACCGGGCAACGCTTCGGAGCCGGTCACCTCATCGACATCGTGCGAGGCACCGCGACCCCGCGAATGGCGTCGCTGGGCCACGATGCCCTCCCGACGTTCGGCGTCGGGGCTGATCTGGATGTTCGTGAGTGGCGTGGGGTGGCGCGCCAGCTCGTCGCTGCCGGGCTGATGCACCCCGACGCCTCAGCCATGGGCGCGCTGCGCCTCACCGACAAGGCGCGTCCAGTGCTCAGCGGCGACGAGACGGTGATGCTTCGGCGAGTGGCCGCCGGCGCGCCCGCCACACCGCGCCGCTCGACACGGGGCCGCAGCAGCGACGCTGGCCCACCGCTGGCGCCCGCTGACCAGGCGCTCTTCGACGCTCTGCGCGCTGAGCGGGCGCGTATCGCCGAGGAGGCGAGCGTGCCGGCCTACGTCGTGTTCCACGACTCCACGCTTCGTGAGATGGCGACGCACCGGCCTGCTGACGCTGCCTCGCTGCGGCAGCTGCCCGGTATCGGCGCGGCCAAGATGGAGAAGTACGGCGAGCAGTTCCTCACGGTCATCGCCGACGCCGACTGAGGCGAGACATGACGGACGCTTCGCTAGCGTTGCCCGCTATGGCTCACACGTTCGGCTTCACAGCGACCCTGTGGGAGTACGACGGGCCCGCGTCGTGGTTCTTCCTCAGCGTCCCGACCGACGTCGCCGACGAGATCGCCGACCTCACCGACGGCAGAGCCGGCGGGTTCGGTTCGGTGCGTGTGCACGTGCACGTAGGGGGCAGCCGGTGGTCGACGTCGTTGTTCCCGTCCAAGCAGAACGCCACGTACGTGCTGCCGGTCAAGAAAGCAGTCCGCCGCGCCGAGGGCTTGGACGACGGTGACCTGGTGTCCGTCGAGATCACGCTGGCCTGAACCCCTCATAAACCACGGCGCGCAAGATCTGAACAACCGCGCCTGATGTGGCAGCCACCGGCGCGGAGGAACCTCGCACTCGTCCGCACCACCCGTGATGAGGAGGACCCCGTGAACATCGCCGCCCGCCGTCTCGCCGCCATCGCCACCGCCGGCCTACTGACCGCTGGACTCACCGCTCCTGCGGCCTCAGCCCTGCGACCGGGTCCTGCCGAGCACCGCACACAGGTCACGACCGAGGAGCGCCCCTGGAACCTCTTCTACGACAACATCGTCACAGGCGACAAGAGCAGCACCTTGATCTTGTACACCGGCGCATCGCTGAAAGAGCACTGCACGAAGAACTACCCGACAGAGACGTTCAGGATCAAGACGAAGGGTGCAGCACCCGCCGATGGCGCGAAGGTCGTCGAGCGCATGGTCACCCGCGGCGCCTTCTACGTCTACGACGGTGGTGGCCTGGATGCAGTGCAGCTCATCGAGCAAGCCTGCGCGGGAACTGTGCCAGAGCCGGTTGCGACCGGCCGTGGCGTCGTCCACCAGCGCATCAACGTCGCTTTCCGCGGGGATGTCGAGCCGGACGTCACGGACGTCAACGGCGTGCTCGGCGTCGTGCGCACCACACTCGGGAAGCGCTGGATCGTCCGCGGCAAGGCTGAGCTGACTCTGAGCCCCGAGTTCAGCGTCGACCACGTCTCGTTCGACATCCTCAACCGTCGTTAGCCGCGCGCAGGAATCGGGCGCACTGCCTGAGGTAGAGCCGCTGCAGGGGCACCTGCTCGACCCGCCCGGGTTCGCCTATCCACTGTGCCTTCTCTATTCAGATACACGCCATGGTGGTATTGGTTCGGAGAGGAATCGTGTCGGCGGTCCCCACGAGCCCGTTCGCCGCCCTCGTGGGACGCCTCCTCAGGGCTCAGCTTGGCGGACGCGACGTACCCCACCTCTCCGACGGCCGTCAGCCCAGGCGCATGAGTCCAGTTGCGGCGCGCTCTCGGCAGCGCACGACCCACCGCTCGTGGGAGTCGGGCGTGGTGGGGGCGCCGTCGATGCAAGCGAGATACACCCGCTCGGCTGCGCGGGGGCTGACGTGACCGGAGCCGTCGGCAGTCCCGGTGGCGCTGGACGCGAACGGCAGAGCGGCGACGGCCAGCGTGGCCGCCACGGCGGCTGAGAGCGTCCGGCGGGTGATGGCGATGGTAGCCATGGTGATCCTCCTTCTCGGGAATCGGTCATGGCTGTTGTCCCGCAGCGCGGTGTCGACACGGCACCAGGCGGTATTGCTTCGGTAAACATGGTGTTGACGGGCAGGGACAGGTCCGTGACTGTGGGGCCGTGCGCGTCAACGTGCTGGGGCCGCTGTCCGTGGAGGGCGACTCCGAGACGCTTGCCCCGCGGGACCGGGTGGTACTCGCGGCCCTGGTGACGAGGCCAGGTGAGCCGGTGAGTGCCGACCAGCTGGCCGACGCGCTGTGGGGGGAGGCACCACCGGCCACCTGGCCGAAGGTGGTGCAGAGCTGCATCGTCCGCATCCGCAAGGTTCTGGGGCCGGACGCGGTACGCACGACCGGGCACGGATACGTGCTGATGCTGGCGGCCGACGACATCGACGCGGTGCGGTTTGAGCGGGCGGTGGCGCGCTCGCGTGAGCTGCTGGCGCTGGGCGAGCCGGAGCGAGCCCAGTTCACTCTGACGGACGCCCTGGGGCTCTGGCACGGCACCGCGCTGGCCGAGCTGGACGGGTGGGAACCAGGGGAAGCAGCTGCGCACCGGCTCGAGGACCTCCGCCACGACGCCGACGAGATGCGCGTGGAGGCGTCGCTGCAGGCCGGTCGCTGGCGGGACGTCCTACCCGAGGCCTCCGCGCTGGTTACCGAGCAGCCGCTACGAGAGCACCGGTGGGGACTGCTGGCACGGGCGCAGTACCAGGCCGGACGGCAGGCCGAAGCACTGGCGACCATCCAACGGGCTCGGGCGGTGCTGGTCGCGGAGCTGGGGCTGGACCCGGGCCCTGACCTCGCGGCACTGGAGCATGCGATCCTCGAGCAGGACCCGTCCTTGCTGGCACACGGCGACGGCGGGACTGCGTCGTCGCGGTGTCCGTACCGCGGCCTGCTGCCCTACGACGTGGGAAACACCGAGGACTACTTCGGCCGCGACGCCGACGTCGCCGCGTGTCGCGACATCCTGGGCCGTCACGGCGTCCTCGCCGTGGTGGGCCCCTCGGGGTCGGGCAAGTCCTCGCTGGTGCGCGCCGGGGTAGCGGCCGGTCTGGGCCGCGACGGCCGTCGGGTCGGCGTGATGACACCGGGCACGCACCCGATGGCCGGTCTGGCCGAGGCTGGCGTGCTGCGGACCTCGTCCGTCCTGGTGGTGGACCAGCTCGAAGAGGTCGTCACGGTGTGCCAGGACCTCGTCGAGCAGGAGGCGTTCCTGGATGCCCTGGTCGGGCACGCGGAGGCCGGAGCAGGCGTGGTGGTGGCGCTTCGTGCCGATCGGCTCGGTCTGCTGAGCGGACACCGGGGCTTGGCCCGGCTGCTCGAGCGCGGCCTGCACCTGCTGGGGACGATGAACGAGGAGGACCTGCGCGCGGCGGTCGAGGGTCCTGCGCACCGGGCGGGCCTGCTGCTGGAGCCGGGACTGGTCGACCTGCTCGTGACGGAGGTGTCCGGGGAGCCGGGGGCCCTGCCGCTGCTGTCGCACGCTCTGGCACAGACCTGGGAGAACCGGGAAGGCCGCACCCTGACCGTGGCCGGCTACCGAGCCACGGGTGGCATCCGTGGCGCCGTTGCGCAGAGCGCTGAGACGCTGTTCCAGCGCTTGGCGGCTTCTGAGCAGCAGGCACTGCACGACCTCATGCTGCGGCTGGTGAGCGCGAGCCCCGACGGCCAGGCGGTGCGCAGCCCGCTCACACGTCGGGCGGTCGCCGGCAGCAGCGAGCGGGAGTCGTTGCTTGAGGTCCTCGTCGCAGCACGGCTGGTCACCAGCGACGGGGACGTGGTCGAGCTTGCCCACGAGTCGCTGATCGGGGCGTGGCCGAGGCTGCGCAGCTGGCTCGACGAGGACGTCGACGGCCAGCGGATCCTGCGCCACCTCACCGTGGCGGCCGACTCCTGGGAGGCCATGGGCCGCCCAGCCAGCGAGCTGTACCGCGGGACCCGGCTCGCGCGCGCGCTTGACTGGCGGGCCGGCACCACCAGCGAGCTGACCCCGACCGAGCAGGCGTTCCTCGACGCTGGACGCGACCTTGCCGACGCGGAGTCGCGCTCGGCCGAGCTGCGCCTGTCCGAGAAGACGCGGGCCAACCGCCGCCTGCGGGCGTCCCTGATGGGCGTGGCCGCGCTTCTTGTCGTGGCCGTGGTGGCCGGGTCACTGGCGGTGGGTGCGGGTCAGCGGGCCGACGCCGCGGCCCTCAGCGCGCAGGTACGCGAGCTCGCCGCGGCGTCACGCGCCGCGGCACCCACGGACCCCGAGCTGGCCGTGCTGTTGGCACTACAGGCGACCCAAGCCTCGCAGCAAGCATCGGACGAGCCGTCGCGTGAGGCGGTCGAGGCGCTGCACGGCGCTGTCGTTGCCTCCAGGATCGAGCGCGTCGTCCCCGATCTCGGTGGCAGCGTGGCCTGGAGCCCGACCGGCGACGTGTTCGTCACCGAAGGCCCAGAAGGCACCGGCCTGGTCGACCTGCGTGATGCCGAGACCGGCGAGTCGGTGCTGTCGTTCGTCGGCCACGAGATCGACATCAACGACGTCGCGTTCAGCCCCAGTGGGTTGCTCGCCACAGCCGGGGACGACGGAGCACTGCGTGTGTGGGACCCCGAGGACGGCGAGCTGGTCATGGAGGTGATGGGTGACGGCGAGGTGTGGGGACCCTCGTTCAGCGCCGACTCCAGCCGGCTGTCAGCATCCTGGTACGGAGAGGAAGAATTCGTCCGGGTGATGGATGTTCCGAGTGGTGACGAGGTCATGGCCGTCGACGTCCCCGGTGGGCCGCGCGACACGGCGATCAGCCCGGACGGGCGGCAGGTGGCCGTGGGCACGTTCGTCCCCGTGGCAGCGCGGGTCGTCGACGCGACGACCGGAGAGCTGGTGCACGACCTTCCCGGTCACGAAGGCCCGCTTGCCGCCGTCGAGTACAGCCCCGACGGCGCATGGGTCGCCACCGCGGGCGTCGACGGAACCGTCCAGTTCCGCGACGCCCGGACCGGCGAGACCGTGCACACGCTGGCCGAGTTCGGCACCGAGGTGCGTGCCTTGGCGTGGACGCCGGACTCCCGTCGACTCGCCGCCGGTGGCCTGGACGGCGAGATCCGAGTCGTGGACGTGACGGAGTCAGCAGCCGGCACGGCCTTCGGTCTTGCCGCCAGCTCGACTGCGAAGGGCGTCGTGGGGCTTGCCTTCTCTCCGGACGGGACCCGCCTGGTCTCGGGGGACTGGCCCGTCACCGCCACCACTCTGTGGGACGTGGGGATCGACGGGGACGCGGAGGTGGCAAACCTGCCGAGCAACACGACGACGTATGGCGATGGCGCCTACCTGCCCGACGGCACGCTCGCGACCACGACCGACGACAGGACCGTCACGGTCTGGGACACCACCGACAGCACCGAGGTGCTGCGTCTCGAGTCGAGCGACACGGGGGCGGACGACGTGCGCGGCATCGCCGTGAGCAGCGACGGGACGATTCTCGCCGCCGGCGAAACCGATCAGAGCGCACCAGTGTGGGACCTGCGAGACGGCAGCGAGATGTTCTCGAAGGGGGCAGACGTCGCCGAGCCCGCAATCAGCCCGGACAGCACGCTGGTGGCGCTGGCGAGTGGGGCTGGCACGCTCAATCTCTACGAGCGGGACGGCAGCCTGGCAGGGCAGCTTCTTGCCGCTGAGGGAAACGGGTTGACCGACCCAGCGTTCAGCCCCGACGGCACGACCGTTGCCGTCGTCCAGCGGTCCAACGATCGCGAGATCCCGGACTACCAGCTGCTGCTGTGGGACTGGCGCTCCGACACCACGGACGTGTGGGACGTCGGAACCGGAAGCGGTCCGGTCTACTCGCCGGACGGGACACAGATTGCCCTTCGTGACGGTGCAGGCCCAGCCCAGGTGTGGGACGTCGGCACCGGTCAGCGGCTGTTCGATCTCGAAGGCCACGCCGCCGGAGTCGTGGACGTCGCCTACAGCCCCGACGGACAGTGGATCGCCACCGCCAGCTTCGACGGGACCGGGCGCCTGTGGGACTCCGCGACCGGACAGGCGGTGCTGCGTCTCCCCCGGCTTCCCGGCGAGGTCAACAGCGTCGACTTCAGCCCGGACGGGCAGCATCTGGCCACGCACTCCCTCACCGAAGGGTTGGTGCGGGTCTGGACTCTCGACCCCGACGAGCTGATGGTGATCGCCGACGAGAACGTCACGCGCGACCTCACGCCGGCCGAGTGCCAGGAGTACCTGCAGACCGACGCGTGTCCCTGAGCCGCCACCCGTTCTCCGGCCGACGCCAGACCGACCGCTGCTAGAAGAAGTAGAGCCGCTGAAGCGGCACCCGGTCGACAGGCCCGAACCGCAGCCGAGTGCCGTCCATGCTCACCTGCGAGGACGCCGGGTCGACGCGAACGTCGGCGAGCCGTGCGTTGCGCACCATCTGCGACAGCCGCACCGTTCGCGTGTCGCGCACCGGGACGCGTCGACGGGCCGTCGGGAACGGCGCCGACGACTCGTTCGCGGAAGAGTTCGTGAACAGCACCGACAACTGGGCCGGTGCGGCGCCGTGCCCGCCGAACTGCGGGCCCATGCGAAGAGGCTCGACCGCGTCGATCGAGGCGTTCGGGTCTCCCAGCGGCCCCCACGCCGGCAGCCCGCCCTTGATGACGAGCGACGGCTTGGCCCCGAAGTACGCCGGGCGCCACAGCACGACGTCGGCGAGGCGTCCCGGCTGCAGCGAGCCGACCTCGTGGGCGATCCCGTGGACGAGCGCCGGGTTGACCGTCAGCTTCGCCAGGTAGCGCAGCACCCGTTCGTTGTCGTGGCCGGCTGCCGTGTCGGTCTCGTCCACGTGCGCCCCCTCGGCGCCCTTCGTCACCGCCGCGAGGGCGAACGTGCGCCGCCACGTCTCCCCCGCCCGTCCCATGCCCAGGGCGTCCGAGCTCGTCATCGGGATGACTCCGCGGTCGTGCAGCAGGTTCTCCGCGCCCATCGTCTCGGCGCGCACCCGTCGGCGGGCCAGCTCCACGTCGCCGGGCAGGTCGGCGTGCAGGCCATGCGACACCATGATCATCGAGACGTGCTCGGCCAGCGCGTTCACCCCGAAGGGCAGCGTCGGGTTGGTGGACGACGCCAGCACGTTGTCGACCCCAGCCAGCGCCAGCACGTCCGGCGTGTGCCCGCCGCCGCAGCCCTCGACGTGGAAGGCGTGCACGGCCCGGCCGTCGAGAACGGCGAGCGTGTCAGCGACGCTCAACCCCTCGTTGAGGCCATCGGTGTGCAGGCAGACGGCGACGTCGTGGCTCTCCGCGACCGCCAGCGCAGCGTCCAGGGTGCGCAGGTGGGCGCCAGTGTCCTCGTGCACCTTGAAGCCGCAGACGCCGCCCTCCAACGCCTCGAGAAGCGGGTCGGCACGCGCGGACGACCCGCGACCGAGCACGCCGACGTTGATCGGCCAGGCGTCGAAGGCCGCGTACGCCTGCCGCAGCGCCCATCCCGAGCCGACGCCGACGCCCCAGAACGGGCCGAACTCCTGCACCAGCAGGCTCGTCACGCCGGACGCCAGCGACGCCTCCATCACGCGCGGCGACAGCCCGTGCACGTGCGGGTCGACCGCCCCTGGGGTGGCTATCATCCCCGCCCCCGGGATCACGACGGTCCCACTGCCGACGACCACCTCGACGCCATCGGTCGTGTCGGGGTTGCCGGAGCGACCCAGGGCGACGATGCGTCCCTCGCGGATGCCGATCGACGTCACTCGCACTCCCAGCATCGGGTCGAGCACCAGCGTGTTGGTGATCACCACGTCGCAGGACTCGTCCGTGCGCACCGCGCGCAGCCCGATGCCGTCGCGACCGGTCTTGGCGAACCCCATGAGAAGCTCGTCGCCGGGCAGCCGGTCATCGGTGGCGACCTGCACCGTCAGGCCCGTGTCGCCGAGGCGCACCCGGTCGCCCTGACGTGGTCCGTGCACGAAGACGTCGCTGGGAGCACCGCTGCTCATTCGCCTTGCCCCCCTCGGCGCGCGGCCAGGTCAGCCACGACTCGTGCGACGGCCTCCTGCGGCGGGGGCTGGTCGCCGGAAGCCTCGCTGTCGGCGAACCCGCAGGCACGTGCCTTGGCCAGCGCCGCCTCCGCGGCGCCAGGGGCGTCGAGCGGCCCGTCCACCAGCCCCGCGAAGCCGACGACGACGCGAGCGCCCCCGATGGGCACAAGAGCGGCTCGACGGGCGACTCCAGGCTCGAACGTCACGGTGGACCCCGCCGCGACGTCCAGCCGGCGGCCGTACCCGGCCGCTCGGTCGAAGCGCAGGCGTGGGTTGACCTCGAAGAAGTGAAAGTGCGACGACACCACGATCGGCACCGGCGCCTGGTTGAGCACCTCAACCGTGACGCTGCCCTCGGACGCCTCCACACCGGAGCCACCGCTGCCGTCGGGGCGGGCAGCCACCATGACGGCGCCCGGCGCGTCGTGGCCGAGGTGGCCGCCGCCGATCGGGTCGCGGACGGTCACCAGCCGCGAGCCGTCGGAGAAGACGGCTTCGACATGGACCTCGTCGAGGACGTCGGCGACGCCGGGCAGCACGTCGTGTGGGCCGAGCACCGCAGCACCCGCGGCCAACGCGGTCGCGTGGTCGGCCCCGTCCCGGGCCGCCTCCGCGACCGTGTCGGCCACGATCGCTGTCGCCTCCGGCACGTTCAGCGCCAGGCCGCGCGACCATCGTGCTCGGGCCAGCGTGGCCGCGCTGTGCAGCAGCAGTCGGTCGACCTCTGTGGGGGTGAGCATCACGCCACCGAGCGTAGGACGACACGGTCGACGACAGCGGCGGTCCGATCCGGCACAGTGACGACATGCGACACGCACTGACGAGCACTCCCCGCGCAGACGGCTTTCGGATGCCCGCAGAGTGGGAACCGCACGCGGGCTGCTACCTGGTGTGGCCTGAGCGCAGCGACACCTGGCGGCTGGGTGCCAAGCCTGCCCAGGCCGCCTTCGCCGCCGTCGCCGAGGCCATCGGCACCACCGAGCCGGTCACGGTGCTCGCATCC
>Ga0272442_10008587_pt1 | contig 12907 bp, 10 predicted proteins | sample SSMForm2O_FD_200262 | JGI IMG/M metagenome (GOLD analysis project Ga0272442, IMG submission 200262) | Marine sediment archaeal communities from Little Sippewissett salt marsh, Falmouth, MA, United States - SSM-Form-2O | ecosystem: Environmental > Aquatic > Marine > Wetlands > Sediment ...
CTATTGGTATTGGTGCTATGATTGTATTTATTGCTATGATTTTGGTTGCAGGTGTTGCAGCTTCAGTTATTATATCAACTTCAAATTCTATTCAGATTCAGGCTTTAACAACTGGTCAGCAGACCACTAAAGAGGTTGCAAGTGGTCTTTCTGTTTATGGTATATCTGGCCAAGTAAATGTAACAGGCGGAACTAGCTATGATATTAATTACACTGCAATTACTGTTAAAGCCCGACCTGGTTCAGAAGGTATCGATCTTAATAATACATATATTTTAGTTAGCGATGGTACAACTAAAACACTTTTAAGATATGGTCATGCAAATTCTTCTCAAATATTTATTGAAAAATCATCTGCCCAGGGTGACCTTTTTGGTCTTTTAAGTGGTGATGATTGGGATTGCTGTAACCGTGAAACTTTTGGTATTGGAGTTCTTCAGGATTATGATAGCTCTGTTACAGCTTATAATCCCGTTTTAAATAGAGGAGATAAAGCAATATTGTTTGTAAGAGCAGGAACTCAACCAGATAATGGTAGTCTTTCAGGTATTTTTAATCAAGAAATTGCAGAGAGAACAGATGTTTTCGGTCGAGTGATTCCGGAGATTGGCGCACCTGGTGTTATATCATTCTCTTCGCCTATGTCCTATGTAGATACCGTGTATAATTTACAATAATTATAATATTTAATTATTTTTTAATTATTCTTTTTTTTTACCTTTTAAGGCTATTTTAAATTTAACAACAAATTTTTTATTCTCTTTAGTATTACTATTACGTAGGATGGGCTCTGTTTTTGATGCCACACTCCTAGGTTGGTAGGGAGGTGAATAGAGTTAAAATCTCATTGAGGGGACTGTCAAAAAAAAATAATATTGCAGCAATTGGTATCGGCTCTCTAATAGTATTCATAGCTATGCTAATGGTCGCTGGTGTTGCTGCATCTGTTATAATTCAAACAATGACAGGTCTTCAAGAACAAGCCTTAAAAACAGCTGATGAAGTTATCAAAGATATTTCAAGTGGTGTAAAAGTGACTCATGTAAGTGGTTTTTATGATGGTTCAAAAATAGAACAATTAGCAATATATGTTTCCGTCACAACTGGTTCAAATCCAGTAGATTTAAGTTATGCATATATCTCACTTTCAGATTCATCTACTCAGACTATTTTAACATATGATAGCACGTGTTATAGTGGTAGTGTAAGTGATGGTATATTTGGAACAGTTAACTCGTCTAATATTAGTAATGAAGAGTTTGGTCTTATGGTAATTAGGGATATTGATAATTCAATTTCATCAACAACTCCGACTATCAATAGAGAAGATCTTGTTGTTTTATTAGTTAATACTACTGCTTGTTTCTCAGGAATTGATACCAGTACAACTGTTTCTGGAAGAATTATTCCTGAATATGGTATGAGAGGATTAATAGCATTTAATACTCCTCCAGCTTTCTCAGATACAATTATTGAATTGCAACCTTAATTAATTTATAAAAAATATTTTTTATCTACCAAAGAAAATCTTTGCAATTTCATATAATTCCATATTTACTGTTTTTGATTTTGAAACCGCCTCTTCAATATCAACAGTTAGTATATTATCTCCCTGTAATGCCACCATCTTTCCATAATTACCATTTTTAAGCTGTTCAACTGCTGCTATTCCAAAACGTGTAGCGAGAACACGATCATGGGCTGTGGGGCTTCCTCCTCTTTGAACATGGCCAAGTACTGTAACACGAGTTTCAACACCTAATATTTTTTCTATTTCTTTGGCTAAATAATGTCCAATTCCTCCAAGCCTAACATGACCAAATTCATCTAATTCATCTGTTTGAGTAACTAATACGTTTCCTTCAGAAGTTTGCTCTGCTTCATTTCCTTCATTAATATTATTAATTTCTTCTTTTTTTGGCATTGCTCCTTCTGCAACTACCACAATACTAAATTTTTTACCACGGTCATACCGCCCTTTTAGATGTTTACATACTTCGCTCATATCAAAAGGAACTTCAGGTATAAGTATTTCATCTGCGCCACCTGCAATACCACTAACTGTTGCAATCCATCCAGCATGCCTTCCCATAACTTCTAATACCATAACACGGTGATGAGACTCAGCAGTAGTATGTAATCTGTCAATTGCTTCTGTTACAATTGATACTGCTGTATCAAATCCAAAAGTATAGTCTGTAGCTGATAAATCATTATCAATTGTTTTTGGAACACCTACCACTGGAATTCCACGTTCATGGAGTTTAAGAGCTACTCCTAAAGTATCATCCCCCCCTATTGCAACAATAGCGTCTAGTCCAAATTTTTTGATGTTATCCATGACTTTATTGACATCATTTTCGTCCTTGAATGGATTTGTTCTAGATGTTCCAATTATTGTTCCACCTTTATGTAAAATACCAGAGACAGAATAATCTGAAAGTAATTCCATTTCTCCTGTAATAAGTCCTTTCCAGCCGTTTTTTATACCAATAATATTCCAATTATATTGTATGGATTTTCTGACGACAGCTCTAATGACTGCGTTTAGGCCAGGACAGTCTCCTCCTCCTGTTAGAACTCCAATTTTTTTCATTTAATACTCCTCGTTAATCTATAAATTCTTTTTTTCTCCTCAATTATTTTATCCTATATTCTTTTTTAATACTTTTTATACTGATACGTCAAATTGTAAGTATTCCACCAATTGCTGTTTGGACAATTACTGATGTAATTGCAACAATCCAAACAAATGGTACAAAATAAACTAGTGTGATATAATTATGACTTCCTCTTAGAGTTTTTAGTGTAAGTGACAACATTAAACAATGTATTACTAATACAAAAAAAACTAAAATAAAAGCAAACGAATAGTTCTCAGGTGAAACACTTCTAAGAATTGAGCCTATCGCTGCCATTCCTTCTGTTTCTGAAAAGGGATCACCTACATCAAGCATAACATTGTTCATATGTTGACCAATTACTAAAGACACATAAATTGCAAAAGCAATACCAAAAGTTATACCTGCAAAAAGAGCAATAGAAGTATTAGCAATAGTTAGCTTTTTTACCCGTAAGTCTCTTATTTTCCTAATATTTTCTGCTATCATCTTTGAGACTTTACGAGGATTAGCCGCAGCAAAAGTTGCTTCTCTAAACATTTCACCTGCGCGTTGGACATAGTTACTACCTGTATCAACCCCAAACCATTCCCATGCATCATCATCATTTATTCTAGTTCTAAGCCGTCTATATAGATTTTTTACATGCTCAGTTAAAACACCATAATCTTTTTCACTTAGATAATAAACTGATTCGTTGATTTTACCTCCTCTCATAGCTGAAATCGATCCAAGCGCTGGTAAAAAACCAAGAAAATTATTTTCTTTTCTAGCAATTTTTTTTTCTTCAATAAATGTTTTAGCACCTACAATTAAAAAGGGACTTATTGAAAAGGCAAAGATTAATTCAATTTGTAATGATACTGCAAACGGAATAAACAAATAATATTTCATAACAAATAATGTTACTCCAATTCCTATAAATGCAATTAATGAAATTTTAAACATTTTTGATAGTTTTTCTTCAAGTTCCCCTTTTTCACCAGTTTTATGCCATATTTCATCAGGTGGAATCATTGCCCGGATTAAATATAATAGTAATCCCTCTGCAACAATTAACATAAAAGATGAAACATAGATATACATATTCATACTCTCAGGGCCCATTATTACTGGTAAAACTATTCCAAGGGCCATAACAAAAATTATTGCAATTAGCATGCTAACATAAACTTCATTTAGAATGACTATATTTTCATTACTGGATTCATACATGGTTTTATATTCTTGTAAAACTGCGTCTTGCTCTATTTCAATAAATTCACGATGTTCAACACCACTGTCAAGACTTTGAGAAAAACGATCTAAAAAATCCTTCAAGATTTTACTCGGTGTTCTTGCTGATATAAAACGAAAGGTTTTGGAAAGAGGCATGCGCCACTGGGTTGATAAAATACTTATTTTTTTGAGCTCTTCACCAAGGGCTCCATATACCGGTTTTCCTCCAATCATGTTAATTATATCTTTTAATGATAGATCTGAAATTGCAAGAACACGTATATGAGTTATAAAAAAATGCATTTTTCCATTGATATCGTTTTCTTTGTTTTTCCATGATATATATGGATAAAATATACCTAGAAAAATTGGTACTATTCCACCAATAATAAATGTAATCATATCAAGTTTTATGGGCATTCCAATAATTATTGGGAGTAAAAATGGTAAGCAAAAAACAATTAATCCTATTAATAGTAATGGTAAAAATATAGTCGTGTAGAACTTTTTTTTATTATCAATGGCAGCATAAGCAATTTTTAGTTGTTTTACAAAATCTTCCTTTTTTTCTTTATCTTTTTTCTTTTGTTTTTTTTCTTCTTTTTTCTTTTTTTTATCTTTTTTGTCTGCCATATATTTCCACTATAATGATATTGGTATTCCTTTATCTCCTTCCTTGTAATATGCCCAAATAAATTGAACGGTCTCATAATAGTCCATTATGTCTTCTTCGACCATTCTATCAAGAATATGTTTTCTTTTATCATACTCTAAGTAAATTTCTGCAGGATCAGCATATCCTGCATTTTTTGCAATTTTTTCTTCTAAAATAAAGCTATTACGATTAGCTGCAAAGCGATGATCATCAGTTACAGGATCCCATGTAAAGGCTTGTCTGGACATGATGCCGTCAACAGCTCTATTATATCCTTCAATTTCATCAATTGAAACAACACGCCTAAGTATCTTTCCACCTTGTTCGACAGCTAGTTGAATTACCACAAAATCAAGATTATCCATAAATGTCTTAGGAACATTTATCGGATCACCCGTAAACCTCTGAATAACTTTTGTTACACTACCTGCATGAAACGTGGTCATTACAGGATGTCCTGTCTGCATCGCACCAAAAACAATGTTTCCTTCTGCTCCTCGGACTTCCCCAGGAATAATGTAATCTGGACGACTTCGTAGTGCAGCCCTTAACAAGTCAAACATATCAACTTGTCCTTCTTTAGGCCCTGATGTTTTTGTAAGTAATTGTTGCCAAACAGTATGGGGAACTTGCATCTCTGGTGTGCCCTCTGTTGTATAAATCTTTTTTTCAGATGGAATAAAAGGAATAAGCGCGTTCATTGTTGTTGTTTTACCACAAGCAGTGCCCCCGCATAGAAAAAAACTCCGACCATATTGTAAACAAATCCAAAGATAAGCAGCAACACCTGAACTAAGAGTTCCCCATTTAATCAATTGAGTAATACTAATTGGTGTTTCAGTAAAACGTCTAATGGTCATACTAGGTCCACGAATGCTGATTGCATCACTATAGATAATATTTCCTCGACTTCCATCAGGTAAAACACCATCTACTATTGGTTGCCCCTCACTAACTGGTGCACCCATCTTTTCACTTATTTTACGGGTAAAAAGCTGGGCGTCTTCTTTTGGGATTTCAATGTTTGTTTTAATCATTCCAAAGATTTTATGAATGAGGTGGACTTTTTCACCTGAGATTACATGCATATCTTCAATATATGGATCTCTCATAAAGCACTCTAGATAACCACATCCTACTATGTTTTTTAGAATAAAATATTCGATTGTATTTTTCTGATTTGTTGTTGCTTTTATTTTATCTGTTTTCTTTTTCTTCTTTTTTTTCTTCTTTTTTTCATCAGGCCTATCAGCTTTTTCAGCTTTTTCATCAATTATTATGCTTTCTTCTAATAGTTCTTTTAATATTTCTTTTAATTCATCATCAGTAATTACGCTTTTTTTCTTTGGAGCTTTTTTTACTATTATTTTTAAAAGTTCATCATGTTTAATTTGCTCATCTTCATTAAGTGATGGTTCTATTGCATAATATTCCATCTCATCCATTTCTCTTGTTTTTAAAATATGGATAAAAACAGATCCTTGTGCTGCATATATCAAATTTGGAAATTCTTCTTCTTTTACTTCAATAGGCAATGGAGAATAAAAAACAGGTTCGCTTATTTTCTTTTTAATATCTTCAATATATTTATTTAAATGTGGATTTTTATTTAGAATTTCATTTAACTCTTCACCTTCTATTTTTCCCATTTTTTCTAGCCTACTTTATTATTTTAATTATGATTTTTCCCCTTCTAGCAAATTATTTATATTGTAATTGGAAGGCCCTTTTCACCGTCCCTGTAAAAAGTCCAAATAAACTGTACAACTTCGTAATAATCAAATATTTCTTCTTCAACCATCCTTTCAAGAATTTTTTTTCTCCGATCAAATTCTTCATAGATTTTGGTCGGATCTTTTAAACCTGCCATTGCAGCAATTCTTTGTTCTAAAATGTAACTATTTCTATTTGCTTTGAAAATATGTGTGTCATCAATTGAATTCCATTCGAAGGCTTTTCTTGACATAATACCATCAGCAGCTTTATTGTATCCTTCTATTTCATCAACTGATAAAACCCGTCTAAGACGTTTACCTTTTCTTTCTACAGCCATTTGAATTAATACTACGTCAAGATTATCCATAAATGTTTTTGGAATGTTTATAGGATGGCCAGTAAACCTCTGAATAACTTTTGTAACACTGCCTGCATGAAATGTTGTAACAACAGGATGGCCAGTTTGCATAGCTTGAAAAACAACACGACCTTCGACACCTCGAGTCTCACCAGGTATAATATAATCAGGACGTGAACGAAGTCCAGCTGCTAATAAATCACCTTCGTCAATATGTCCTTCCGCAGGCCCGGTAGACCTAGTAAGTAATTGTTGCCAAACCTGATGTGGAACTTGTACTTCAGGAGTGTTTTCGACAGAATAAATTTTCTTTTCAGGTGGTACAAAAACAAACATTGCATTAGCTGTTGTAGTCTTACCCGATGCAGTTTCACCGCAGACAAAAATACTGCGACCATAATTAAGACAAAGCCAGAGATAAGCTGCAACACCAGAACTAAGAGTACCCCAGTTGATGATCTGAGTTATGCTAATAGGTGTTTCACTGAATTTTCGAACAGTCATAGTTGGACCCTTGAGGCTTACATCTGAACTATGGATAATGTTGACACGACTGCCATCCGGTAGCGTCCCATCAGCAATAGGCTGACCATCACTAACCGGGCTACCAATTTTTTCAGCAAATTCTTGAGAAAATGTATGAGCCCAGGTTTTATCAATATGGATATTGGTTTTAACCATATCAAAAACTTTATGGATTAGGTGAACATTTTGCCCTGTAATAATATGTATATCTTCGATATATGGATCTCTCATAAATGGCTCTAGTGGTCCACCACCCACGATGTCTTTTGTAATATCATAAAGGATATTCATCTTTTCAACTGATGTAACTTTTATTTTTCCACCTTTGGATTTTCCAATTTTCCCTCCAGCTTTTTCATCAATAACTGTGATTTTATCAACAGATTCTTTTATTGCTTTTCTTAATTGATCCTGTGTTTTTATAAAATCTCCTTGGTAGTAATGAGCTCTTTCATACATACGTTCCATGATTATATTTCGTTTTTCAATTTCATCTTCATTGAGTATTGGGGCGACAGCATGATATTCTATTGCATCCATATCTTTGGTTTTATACATATGGATGAAAACTGCTCCTTTTGTTGTATAAATAAGATTCGGGAACTCTTCACCTTTTACATCTCTTGGAACTTTACTGTAAAAAGCAGGCATGCCAACTTTTTCTTTTACTGAATCAAGATAAGTTTTTAGATGCGGATTATCTTGAATTAATTTGTTTACCTCTTCTTCTTTTATAACTGTCATTTTTTCTTTTTAACCCTCCTTAGAATGCAACTCCACTTGTTTCAATTGCAAGACCTGTACCTGGTTTAACAGAAAAAGTAGTCAAAGGCTCATACCTGTGTCGAGCACCATTGAATTTTTCCAGGTAAATATTATGAACAATACCAATACCTGGCATACTTTCACGTGTAATTTTAAAATGAATATCGGCAATCATCTTCAAAGAATTATGAATCTCCTCAGACCAATCATTAGGATTGCCAGTCATGATAATTATTTTACCTGAACCTGTTAACCTGTTTAAAAAACTAGTAAATTCAATTAAATTATCTTTATTCAAACTTTCATTTAACAAAGTAGATAAAGAATCAATTAGAACAACATCTGGATCAAAAAGTTGCCTGCAAGTTAATAATCCGTCAAGATATGTATCTTTTGGTAAAGTTTCTGCAAGCATTACCTCAGTTGATATGAAAAATAGTTTTCCTGCCATTAAATATTTTCTTACATCATATCCAATTGAAGCGGTTTGCCTTAAAAAACTCTTTATCGTATATTGTGTTGAGACATATGAGCATGAATAACCATTTTTTAATAAAGAAGCACAAAATCTCTGACTGAAAACACTTTTTCCGGTTCCTTCTTTTCCTTCTATAAAAACAAGTGTTCCATCTGGTATCTCTTGGCCAAATCTTTGCGCAAAACCATCTTTTTCTCCTTTCCGCTCTAATATTATTGATTTGGCTGATACCATTTTTTATCCCATCCAATTTTTTAAAATCATATAGTAAATGTAAATTCATCATCAATATCTCTTGGGCCTACAACCCTTAAAGTGCTATCACCTGCATCAATTTCACTTGTAACAATATACATCGTTGTGACCTCATCAGGATTTATTGAATTGTCTGAAAAATTATAATTAGCAACAGCTACTAATTCTCCGTCAATAAATATGGTAAATGTTGAATTTGTAGTTGATATTTTTTTCCCACCAATATTCTTTAAATAAAATAGATAATTGCTACCTTCACTTGGAATATTATTAGGATCATTTATTATTGCAAATTCATAATCTAATTGGTCCTGAACTCTTTCTCCTCTCTCAGATAAAGAATTGCTCACATCATTGATAACTACAATAAAAACACCTGATACAGCACTAGCTATTATTACAGATGCTACAAAGAATATTACTTGGGTCCCAGTTAGACTAAATCCCATTTTTTCTCTCCTTTAAACAGTATAATAGTCAGATACTCCATTAGGAGTAATAATTTTTATAATATCTCCAGGATTTGCTCTTTCCTGAACATTAAATAAAGCAGTTTTTTCTGGATATATATTAAATACAGAACAAGTAAATGTTTTAGAACTTCCATCAAATAAAATATTACAATAACTTGTATTGATAGTTTCAGTTCCAGTGTTATTCACAGTTATAACCATATTCGGATCAGACCATGCTACATTAGTAATAGTAATATCTGTTTGCACTTTTTCAATAGAGCGATCTTTCATATCGTCATATGAATCATGAAAATCTGTCAAAGTTGGTATTGTAGTTCCTACAATAAGTTCTATTGATACAAGCACAGCTATACCAACAATTGCAGTTGCAGCTACCAATGATAAACCCACTTGTGCATCGCCTCCTTATTAGTGAGTGAATATACTCTAGTCCCCTCTACTATATAATACAATAGTTATAACAAGAAACAACTATAAATATTTTATTTAAATTGATAGTTATTTAATTTTTTCATTACTCTATCTAATTGTCCATCAATTTTATCAATGAAATGCTTATCTATATTTCTACCCTTTAGCTTTTCAATAAAAATTAGAGATTGTATATGATCTTTGGAAGGTAGATGATAAACATCTTTTTTAATAGCTTCTCCTTTTTTTTCTTCAGTTATTCCATGGGAATAATCAATTAGACTAATTTTAGCATTATCTGATAACCATCCAATATCAACATAGTAATCTAGAATATTTGTAAGATTGTCTCTTCCACATTTATCAATTAGATGTTGTAACCATTTCATTAATACTATAATACTTTCAGGATCATTTGGAACTTCTTTTAGCGGGTCAATTTCCCAATCTTTGGCTGATTCTGAAATTTTTAAATTATCTGTTGTAATATCACTTGAATATGGTGTTTTACCACCTTCGATATTTGTTACTCTTTCTTCTAATTTTTCAATGATTTCAACAAGTTTTTGCATATCCGTATCAGATTTGTCCCATGAAGCCTCTCCAAGAGATGTTTCTTGTTTGCGCTCTGATATTATTTTTTCAGTAAGAACATCTCTGATTTTATATACAAGCGTGCGAAGTTGTTCTTTATTGATTTTTACTTTTTTTTGTATAAGTTTTTGTTCTAATCTTTCAGCAATTCTTGGAGGGATTATATTTTGATTAACCAAGGTTGATAGTTCAGATTTTAAATCAAATTCTTTTGAGCTCCTATCTACCTTCATACTTCCCATATCCTATTCCTAATTTACATTCTAATCTTTTAAACTTTCTATAAAATCATCAATTATCATATCAATTTTTCCCTCAGGGGATAATACACCAAATGCTTGGTCAAGTAACATATCCAATTCATAATCTGAAAAACCTTCGAATATGCTATTATCAAACATTGGTTTTTCAATAATTGAAGGGGGCTCTTCAATATATGTTGTATCTGGAGTAACAGTCATATCTTTTTCAATATTTTCCTCAGTTGGTTCAGCTTCTTCGATAACTTCTTCAGAGCTTTCTTGAGGAATTTCCGTATCTGTTTTCTCATTTATTTCTTCTTCAGTAGGTTGCTCTGTTTCTTTATTATTCACCTCTTCATTATCTGTTTCATCTTGTTTTTCAATTTTATCTTCCCCAAGTAAAGAATTAGTATCAATAGTTTTTGCATGTTGCTCAATTTCTGACATGCTTTTAAGTTTTGCACCTGATCTTTCAGCAAAAGACTCAAGCTCACCAGTTCTCTCCTTTAATAAATCAATTTCTCTGGTAAAATTTTCAAGAGCATCAAGTCTTTTTTTAGTAACCTTTGAAAGTCCTACAAACGGATTCATCTGTTCAGAAACAATTTCATATAAGCTAACTAGATCATCAAGATCTTTGGTTATTCCATCCAATTTTTGATTTACGCCAGTAATCTCTTCTTGATTCTTTTTAATTTGAAAATCAAAATCCTTAATACTTTGAAGTATTGCTCGTTTTTGCTCTAATCCTTCCCTTGTTGAACTATCACCAAGTTCTTCATCTGAAACATCCTCAGTATTCTTTTTTTCAGCAGGTTTTTCCTTTTTTTCATCTTTGGAATCGACTTTTATAACTTTTCTTAGAGACTCTGCATCTTTTTCCTTTTCTTCTGCATCTTCTTTAGGTTCATCTTCTTTTTTCTCAGGTTTGGGCTCAGCAGGTTTATCTTCTGTTTCTTCAATTTCTTCATCAGTTTTTTCTACAGCAGTATCTTTTTTAGAATCAGTTTTTTCTTCAGATGATTCATCATCTGTTTTATCTTCGTCTTTTCCCATCCTTAATTTAATTATATACCCCTCCTCTTAGGCATCCTATAGGTCAAACTTATATATAATAACAATAAAGTTATATATATACTTTTATTTTGCCAGAGTACTATATATGCAATTTAAGAATTAAAGTTGTAATATTTATATTCTTTGGGTAGTTATTTCAAAAAATATTATTTATTTCTTAAAACAAAAAGTTTTAAAGTAGTTAAAGAATAGAGAACAGTGATAAAACAGGGATTTTAAGAATTAGGTGTTTTTATCAAGGGAAAAGATGGTTAAACCTGCAGGAGAAATAAGATCTAATAATATAAAGAGTAATTTACAAAAAAATCGATTAGTTTTAAGTATAAATAAAAATGAAAAAATAATAAAATTTAATAAAGAATGTGAAAGAATATCAGGATATAATAAAAACGATGTTTTAAATAAAAGTTTTTTTGAAATTTTAATACCTGACAGATATTACAATCAATGGCAAAAAGCACTTGAGTCATTAAGAAAAAATAAATCAATTGAAGATTTTAAACTCCCGATTTTAACAAAAAATGGTCATGAAATAATGATATCCTGGAGTAGTTTTCCAATAAAAATAAAAAAAGATATTGTTGGGGATATCGATTTTGTTGGGGACATAACTATAAATTGGGATGATTCGGAAGCACCTATAATTGATAATTTAAAAGAAGATACAAAATCTGAGCCAGTTATGAGTTTAAGTGAAGTTGATAAAACAATTTCAAAGTTAATCAAAGCAAATGAAGATTTAGAGAGAAAAAATAAAAAATTAGAAAATAAATTAAAAAGTAAGTCATCGCGTTCTAGTAACACACAAGTTAATACATCATATTCAGGAAAATTGGTTTATTCTCTTGCTGATATTGCAGGTGGTAAAAAAAGAAGACAAGAATTTGAAAGAATGATGAATGAACTTGATGAACGTGAAAAATTATTGAAAAAAATGGAAACACGGCTCATAAAAGATAAAAAAAGAATTAATGAAACAATTGCAACATTTGGCGAATGGCGTGAAAAACTGGAAACTCTTGAATCAGAAGTTTATAATAGAGAAAAAGATATTGAAGAGCGAGCAAAATTATTAGACTCAGCAATATTACTTGGAAAAAGTATTGACAACATCCCAACAAGATTTGAAACTGATTTAAATTATAAAACTGAAGAGGATATTTCAGAGGAGAAATCTATAAATTTGATAAAAGAAATATCCGGTAGCGCAGCTATTATTCAAAGAGGGATTTTTAAAAAGGTAAATAGTTCTTTTGCTGATCTTATTGGTTATAATATAAATGACCTTGTTGAAAAAAGTTTTTTTGATTTTATAGCCCCTGAAGGACTCCCGGGTTTAGAAAAATATTATTTAAATAGGTTAAAAGGCGAAAAATCTAATGATTATAGTACTGTATTTTTAACGAGTAGTGATCAGACAATACCCGTAAAAATTCATATTAAATCAACAAATTATAATGGCGAAAAAGCTGAAATAGCTGTGGTAACAAAACCTGGGGAAAGTCCGCCTGAAATA
>Ga0272442_10008588_pt1 | contig 12907 bp, 8 predicted proteins | sample SSMForm2O_FD_200262 | JGI IMG/M metagenome (GOLD analysis project Ga0272442, IMG submission 200262) | Marine sediment archaeal communities from Little Sippewissett salt marsh, Falmouth, MA, United States - SSM-Form-2O | ecosystem: Environmental > Aquatic > Marine > Wetlands > Sediment ...
TTCTTATGACTGACCAGAAACTTTCAAACGATATAGCAAAAAAAAGAATTTATGAAGCCCTTGAAACAGGTGCAGATACTCTTGTTACGTCATGTCCGACATGTGAAACCACCCTAAAAAAAGCTGCTCAAGAAATATCTGAAAAAGAAGGAAAGACAATTGCTGTTAGAAATATTGAAGATATAATATGGAAAGGATTAAAATAGGTGATAAAAAAATGTATTTGTTAGATTTAGGTGAAAGACCATGGGAGCAATCCATGCTTATTTTTCATACTCTTGCAAGAATGGGAGTAGAAGCAGTAGATATCGTATGGCCTAAGACACCTTTTATCAGTATTGGATATTTCCAAGATGTAAAAAAGGAAGTTGATATTGATTATTGCAAGAAAGCTAAACTTCCTATTTTTAGACGAGAAGTAGGTGGTGGAACAGTTTATCTTGATCGAAATCAAATTTTTTATCATGTAATTTGGAACAAAGATAATCCAAATTTTCCTAAGAGAATCAAAGATATTTATGAATATCTTTCCATTCCACCAATTGAAACCTATGAAGAGTTTGGAATTGATACAAAGTTTCGTGAAGTAAATGATATAGTAACATCAAAAGGTAGAAAAATTGCAGGTCTTGGTGGAGCAGACATTGAAAATTCTATGGCTTTTGTTGGTTCGATTATTAGAGATTTTAATTATAATAAAATGGCACATGCAATAAAAGTACCTGATGAGAAATTCAGAGATAAGATATATAAAACAATGGAAGAAAATGTTACCAATATGAAAAAAGAAATGGGTAAAGCTCCTCCACATGAGGAAATTAAAAAAGTTTTGATACAGAAGTATAAAAAGCTCTTTGGAAAATTAAAACCATTAAAACTTAATGAAGAAATCATTCAAAAAATGACTGAACTGGCAAAATGGTTTAACTCAGCTGAATTTTTTTATAGAAAAACTCCACGTATTCCAAAAGGTGTAAAAATTCAAGAAGGTATTGAAATCTTGTATAGTACATATAAAGCTCAAGGAGGTATTGTCCGTACTGCTCAAGAAGTAAAAAATACAAAAATTAAGGATATTGGAATCTCTGGAGATTTTACACTTTATCCAAAAAATGAATTACAAAATTTAGAGTTTTCTCTAAAAGATACAGAAAGAGAAAAAAGTGAACTTAATTCCAAAATAGAAGAATTCTATGAAGAAAAAGATGTTCAAACACCTGGGGTTAAATCTAAAGATTTTACAAATGCAATAATGGAGGCAAATAAACAATGATTGATTCAAAGAAATTGGATCCAAATTTTAAATATGAAGTAGCAAAGGAAATTGGTGGGGAAAATATCAAGCATTGTTTTTCCTGTGGGACATGCACTGTTGGCTGTCCAGTTAGAGTGCTTGACGAGAAATATAATCCTAGAAAAATAATTAGAATGGTACTTTTAGGTATGCGTGAGCGGGTTCTAAAAAGTGATTTTATTTGGCTTTGTTCACAGTGTTATACATGTTACGATAGATGTCCTCAAGGAGTAAAACTTACTGATATTATGACTGCTCTTAAAAATATTGCAGTTCGTGAAGGTTACATTCATCCAGCTTTCAAAGAACAAGCACGCCTATTGGGTGAGCACGGTAGGCTTTATGAAATCGAGGATTTTGATAACAAAAAAAGAAATAAGTTTGGACTGCCACCAGTAAAAAAAGATTTTGAAGATGTTAAAAAAATAATTGGAAGTAGCAGTTTGAAAAAGGTGATTAAATGAAATATGCTCTTTTCTTAGGTTGCACAATTCCTGTTAGAAGTCAGAATTATGAAATATCTGCAAGAAATGTTGCAAAAAAACTTGGTATGGACCTTGTTGATTTAGAAGAATTTTCATGTTGTGGATTTCCAGTTAAATCAACTAGTACTGAGGCTGCTCTTGCAATAGCTGCAAGAAATCTTGCTATTGCTTCTGAAAAAAAATTAGAAATTTGTACCCTTTGTAATGCTTGTACTGGGGTTTTAACTGAGGCAAATAAACATTTAACTGATAATAAAGAGCTTAGAGAAAAGGTAAACCAAGACCTTAAAAAAATTGATAAAGAATTTAAACCTGGTGTCAAAATAAGACATTTTGATAGGGTTTTATATGAGGATATCGGTCTTGAAAAAATAAATAATGAAGTTTCTAAAAATCTAAAAGATCTACGTGTTTCAGTTCATTATGGTTGTCATTATCTAAGACCAAAAGATATCTATGATGGGTTTGATGACCCGGAAAACCCAAAAACACTTGATAAACTAATCAAAGCTACTGGTGCAAATCTAATTGACTATAAAGACAAACTTGATTGCTGTGGAGGTGCAATTCTTGCAGTACAAGAGCAAACAGCCTTGAAAATGGCAAAGATAAAACTTGATAATGTTACTGCAAATAATGTAGATGCCCTGATTACACAGTGCCCTTTTTGCTCTATTATGTATGAAGATAATCGTAACAAAATCGAAACAGCTTTTAATGTTAATTTCGGCGGTTTACCTGTTTTATATTACACCCAACTTTTAGGCCTTGGATTAGGACTAGATAAAAATGAGCTTGGATTTAGACTTAATAAGATAAAACCAACAAATTTACTTGAAAAGTTAGGAGTCGAATAAAGAGGTTTAAAATTTATGACTAAAAAACCATCTAAAACTAAAACAAATGGTAAAAAAGTAGGATCAGTTTTAGTAGTTGGTGGTGGTGTTGGAGGAATACAGGCATCCCTTGACCTTGCTGATTCTGGTTTTAAGGTGTATCTTGTCGAAGAAAAACCAGCAATCGGTGGAGTTATGGCACAACTTGACAAAACATTTCCAACAAACGATTGCTCGATGTGTATTTTATCACCAAAACTAGTTGAAGTTGGCCGTCATCCAAATATTGAACTGCTTACTTGTTCGGAAGTTGAAGATGTTGATGGGAAAGCCGGAAATTTCAAAATAAAAATAAAAAAGAAAGCAACTTATGTTGATGAGGATAAATGCACAGGTTGCGGGGAATGTGCAAATGTTTGCCCCGTGGAGTTACCTTGCGAGTTTGATGAAGAACTAGGTATTAGAAAAGCAATTCACATACCTTATCCGCAGGCTGTTCCATTAAGATACACTATTGACAAGCGTGGAGTTCAGCCATGTAAGGATGCATGTCCTGCTGGTGTTGGTGCACCAGGTTATGTAGCACTTGTTAGCCATGGGAAATTTTATCAGGCATTACAAGTAATAAAAGAACGTCTTCCATTTCCTTCTATTTGTGGAAGGGTATGTCATAGGCCTTGTGAGGAGGCATGTAGCAGAGCAAGATTAGATGATCCAATTGGTATTGCTTATCTTAAAAGGTTTGTAGGAGACCTTGAATTAAAGATACCTGCCTACCAGGTCCCTCCAGTGAAAGGCAGAGCTGAAAGCGTTGCAATTGTTGGTGGAGGACCTGCAGGTCTTACTGCCGCACATGACCTGGCCTTAAAAGGATATCATGTTACAATTTTTGAAGCAGGACCTGTACTTGGAGGTATGATGCGCTGGGGAATACCCGCCTTCCGTCTTCCAAAGGAAATACTTGAAAGAGAGATATCTGATATTCTGGCACTTGGAGTTAAAGTAAGACTTAATGTAGCAATTGGAAAGGATTTTTCCATACCTGATTTGTTCCATCTTGGTTATAGCTCTGTACTTATTGCAGTAGGGGCTCAAAATGGTAAAAAAATGGAGATACCTGGTGAAGAATTTAAAGGAGTTTACCAGGCTATAGATTTTTTAAAAGAAATAAATCTAGGCCATATTATAACAACACCAATTGCAACTGTTGACGATAATTTATGTATTGGTTGTGGAAAATGTGCTTCAGAATGTGTTTATGGTGCAATTCGACTTAAAAAAGATAAAAAGAACCCTAAGAAAAAATATCCAATAATTCAAAAATATGTTTGTAAAGGTTGCGGTAAATGTGTAACAGAATGTCCTACTAAAGCAATTAAACTAACTGGGTTTAGAGATATTGCACCAAAGGTGGGTAAAAAAGTCTTGGTTGTTGGAGGTGGAAATGCAGCACTTGATACTGCTAGATCAGCAATAAGACTTGGTGGAGAAGAAGTAACTATTATTTACAGACGATCAAGAACTGAGATGCCTGCTGAACCTGAATGGGAAATTGATGAAACTGAAAGAGAAGGTGTAAAATTCAAATATTTAACATCTCCATTAGAAGTTATTGGTGGCAAAAATGGAAAGTTAAAGGCAGTTAAATGTGTAAAGATGAGGCTTTTAGATGAACTAGATAGAACTGGTAGAAGGAAAATTGAACCAGTTCCTGATTCTGAGTTTTTGATTGAAGCAGATAACATAATTCTTGCAATAGGGCAAGAGGTAGACACTGGTTTTTTATCAAGAGATGTTGATCTAGAGTATACCCCTTATAGTAGTATAAAGGTTGACCCACTTTCATTTACAGCAAATCATAAAGGAAAACTTGAATATACACATTGGAGCACAATTAAAATAGATAGAATTACCCATGAGACAAGTATAAAAGGTGTTTTTTGTGCAGGTGATGCTGTTTGGGGAGCTGGAACTGTTATTGAGTCTATTGCTTGTGGAAAAGAAGCAGCAATTTCCATTGATAGATACATAAATGGTCAGGATTTAAAGGAAGGCCGTGGTGAAAAGCGTCCTGTTGCAGAAGTCTCCACAGAAGGCGTAAAAAAGAAAAAAATGGTTCCTATGAGGCTTTTGCCTCTAAAGGAACGAAAAAACAATTTCAAAGAAGTTGAACTTGGGTACTCTGAAGAAGAAGCAATTGAAGAGGCAAACAGATGTTTAAACTGCGGTGGATGTGTTGAATGTCTGGAGTGTGTTAGAGCCTGTGAAGCTGATGCAATAAATCACAAAATGAAGGATGAAATAATTGAAATTAATGCAGGTTCAATTATTCTTGCACCAGGTTATGAAAAATATCCACCCGAACTTAAAGGTGAATACGGATATGGGCGTTATCCCAATGTAATAAACTCACTTGAGTTTGAAAGGATGCTATCAGCATCAGGCCCATATCAAGGTCATGTTGTAAGGCCATCTGATAAAAAAGAACCAAAAAAGATTGCATGGATAAATTGTGTTGGTTCTAGAGATAGGTCTTGTGGAAACAATTATTGTTCAGCTGTTTGTTGTACTTACTCAATTAAGGAAGCAATTATTGCAAAAGAGCATCTAGGCTCAATTGAACCCACTATTTTTTACATGGACATGAGAACCTATGGCAAAGGATTTGAAGAATACTATCAAAGAGCAAAAGATGAAAACAATATTAATTTTGTAAGATGTAGAATATCTGAAATAAATGAAGATAAAAAAACGAAATCTTTATTGCTAAAATATGAAACTGAAAAAGGTGAGCTTGTCGAAGAAGAATTTGATATGGTGGTTCTTTCTGTCGGTTTGACACCTAATGAAAATGCAAAATTCCTTGCAGAAAAACTAGATATAAAACTAAATGAGTTTGGTTTTTCTGAAACCCCAGAACTTAAACCTATTGAAACAACCCGAAAGGGTGTTTTTGTATCAGGAGTTTTTTCAGGTCCTAAGGATATTCCTGAAACAGTTATTGAATCATCAGGCGCTGCTGCAAAAGCAATTGATATAATTTCATCAGAAAGAAATAAACTTGTTGAAAAGAAAACCTATCCACCTGAAATTGATGTAACTGGTCAAGAACCTAGGATTGGGGTTTTCATCTGTCATTGCGGTATAAATATTGGTGCATATGTTGATGTACCCTCTGTTGTTGAATATGCAAAGACTCTTGATAATGTTGCTTATGCAGAGAGAAATCTTTATACCTGTTCACAGGACACTCAGAAAAAAATGGTTGAAAAAATAAAGGAAAACAAACTAAATAGGGTAATAGTTGCATCTTGTACCCCAAGGACCCATGAACCATTATTTCAAGAAACCCTGCGTGAAGCAGGGCTTAATCCTCATCTTTTTGAAATGGCAAACATCAGGGACCAATGTTCATGGGTACATATGAACGATAAGAAAGGTGCAACAGATAAAGCAAAAGATTTAATGAAAATGGCTGTTGCAAAAGCTAGATTAATTGAACCACTTGAACCAATAAAAGTAGATATAAATCAAAAGGCACTTGTAATTGGTGGGGGTCTTGCTGGAATTACGTCAGCTCTTTCAATTGCTGACCAAGGCTTTGATGTAATTCTTGTTGAAAGACAAGATAAATTAGGCGGTAATCTAAATCATATAAACTATACTCTTAAAAACTCTGAAATCCAAAAATTCAAAAAAGAAATAATTAAAAAAGTTGAAAACAACAAAAAAATAACTGTTTACAAAAATGCAAATATTGAAAACACTGATGGTTTTGTTGGTAATTTCAAGACTAATATTAAAAATGGAAAGTTCTCACTTGATGTTGAACATGGAATTGTTATTGTTGCAACTGGTGCTGAAGAGTCAAAACCTGAAGAATATCTATATGGAAAAGACAAAAGGGTATTAACTCAGCAGGAACTTGAAGAAAAAATCTCACAAAAAAAGTCTTTTAATAAAAAAACAATTGTAATGATACAATGCGTTGGTAGCAGAGATGAAAAAAGACCGTATTGTAGTAAGATTTGTTGCTCTATTGCAATAAAGAATGCCTTAAAAATAAAAAAACAAAATCCAGACGCAGAAATTTACATCTTATATAGAGATGTTAGAACCTATGGTTTCATGGAAACCTATTATGAGCAAGCAAGAGAGAGTGGAATTATTTTTATAAGATATGAACCTGAAGAAAAACCAATTGTTAAAAAAGATAAAGACGGCCTTGTTGTAGAAATTCGTGACATAATTTTAAATGAAAAACTCTTGCTTCATGCAGACAATGTTATTTTAAGCGCTGCAATTATCCCAAGAAAAGGAAATGAGGAACTTGCAAAGCTTTTAAAGGTGCCAATCAATGAAAATGGTTTCTTTTTAGAAGCTCATGTAAAACTTAGGCCAGTTGATTTTGCAACAGATGGAATATTTCTTGCGGGAATGGCTCATTTTCCTAAAATAATTGAAGAAACAATTTCTCAGTCATATGCTGCTGCTGCAAGAGCAACAAAGCTGCTTTCTAAAAAACAACTCGAAATCGAACCAAGAATATCATCGGTTGATGAAACCAAATGTATTGGTTGTGGTCTGTGTGTTTCCCTATGTCCTTCAAATGCAATCGAACTAAAATTAAAAGAAGGAGGCAGAAAGGCACAAGTGATTGCTGCCTCCTGTAAAGGCTGTGGAATTTGTGGAGCAAGTTGCCCTCAACAGGCCATATCACTCCGACATTTCAAAGACAAACAAATAGAAGCTCAGATAGAAGCGTATGGGGGGAAAAAATAAATGGCGAAATATCAACCTAAACTATTGGGATTTCTTTGTAATTGGTGTGCTTATGCTGGAGCTGATCTTGCAGGTGTATCACGTTTTCAATATCCTTCTAATATGAGGGTTATTAGAGTAATGTGCTCGGGAAGGGTAGACCCAGTTCATGTAATAGATGCGTTTAAAAATGGAATAGATGGAGTAGCAGTGTTAGGATGTCATCCTGGTGATTGTCATTATCAAACGGGTAACTATGAAGCAGAAAATAAAATGAAAATGACAAAAAAAATACTTGAAATAGTTGGAATTGAAAAAGATAGAATGTATCTTGACTGGGTATCTGCTGCTGAAGGTAAAAGATTTTCTGAGGTAATTTCAGAATTTACTGAAAAGGTTTCAGAAATCGGCTCGATAAAACAAGATGAAGATTATGAAAATAAGCTTATTTTAGCTGAAAAAATTGTCGAATCTGTAAGGTTGCGCTGGCTTGTTGGAAAAAAAAGGGAACTTATTGAAAAAGGAAATGTCTATAAAGAGAAAATACCTGCAGAAAAAATTGAAGAAATATTGTTAAAAAATATCTACAAAGAATTTGACAGACAAAGAATTATATCTTTACTAAATGAAAAACCATCAACTGTTTTTTCTCTTTCAAAAGACCTAAAAATTTCTACTTCAAATGTTGCAAAATATGTTACTGCTATGGAAAATTCTGGTCTAATTGCTATTTTAGATTTTAAAGAAAATTCACCAGTATATGCTTTATCAGAAAAGGGAGGCGAAAAATGAAAAGAGAGTCAAAATCCTCCTCAAAAAAAATTGGTGCAGCACTTGTTATAGGAGGGGGTATAGCAGGTATGCAATCCTCGCTTGATCTTGCAAATTCCGGTTTTAAGGTCTATCTTGTTGATACCGCTCCTGCAATTGGAGGAGTGATGGCCCAGCTTGACAAGACTTTTCCAACAAATGATTGCTCAATGTGTATAATGGCTCCTAAACTCGTTGATGTCGGCCGTCATCCTAATATTGAACTTATTACTTATTCAGAAATTGAAGATTTAACAGGTAAACCAGGTAATTTCAAGGTTAAAATAAAGAAAAAAGCAAGGTATGTCGATACTAATAAATGCACAGGTTGTGGGGTTTGTGCACAAGAGTGTCCCATAGAAGCAATTAGTGTTTTCAATGAAGGTCTTGCTGAAAGGAAATGCATATATGTTCCATATCCTCAAGCAGTACCTCTTGCTTATACTATTGATAGAAATAAATGTATAGGTTGCGGGCTTTGTGAAAATCTATGTCTTGCAGATGCAATAAAATATGATGATAAAGATGAATATATCAGTATTGATGTTGGAAGTGTTATCCTTTGTCCAGGTTTTGATGAGTTTGAATCAGACATTAAAAGTGAATATGGTCATGGAAGATTTGAAAATGTTGTAACAAGTATTGAGTTTGAAAGGGTTTTATCTGCATCAGGTCCTTATAAAGGCCACGTTTTAAGAAGATCAGATGGAGTTCAACCTGAAAAAATTGCTTGGATACAATGTGTAGGTAGCAGGGATAGAGGCTGTGGAAACAATTATTGTTCATCTGTTTGTTGTACATATGCAATCAAAGAAGCAGTTATTGCAAAGGAACATGTTAAGTCAATTAAACCAACCATTTTTTATATGGACATGAGAACTTTTGGTAAGGATTTTGAAGCTTATTATAACAGATCTAAAGATGAATATGGCGTTAGATTTATCAGATGTAGGGTTTCAGATGTAAGAGAAAATAAGAAAACAAAAAATCTAATTATCAGATATGAAACTGAAGATGGAAAACTTCTAGAAGAAGAATTTGACATGGTCGTTTTATCTGTAGGTTTTATGCCAAAAGAAGGAGTAAAACAATTATCAAATAGACTTGGAATAGAACTAGATGAATATGGTTTTTGTAAAACAAATGATTTTTCCCCTGTTGAAACAACCAAACCAGGAATATTTGTATGTGGATCTTTCTCTGGGCCAAAAGATATACCTGAAACTGTTATGCAAGCATCAGGTGCTGCTGCAAAGGCAAGTGATATTATATCACAACAAAGAAACAAACTTGTTGAAAAAAAGGTATACCCAAAGGAACATGAAGTATCAGATGAAGAACCCAGGATTGGAGTGTTCATTTGTCACTGTGGAATTAACATTGGTGCATATGTTGACGTTCCATCTGTTGTTGAATATGCAAAGACTCTTGAAAACGTTGTTTATGCGGAAAGAAACTTATATACTTGTTCTCAGGATACTCAGAAAAAAATTGTTGAAAAAATAAAGGAAAACAAGCTAAATAGAGTAATAGTTGCATCTTGTACTCCTAGAACCCATGAACCTCTATTTCAAGCAACCATTCAAGAGGCAGGGCTTAATCCTTATCTTTTTGAGATGGCTAACATCAGGGATCAATGCTCATGGGCTCATATGAATGAACCTGCTGCTGCCACAAAAAAAGCAAAATATCTTGTTAAAATGGCAGTTGCAAAAGCTCGACTCATTGAACCTCTACATGAGATAACTCTTGATGTTACTCAAAAAGCACTTGTAATTGGCGGTGGTGTCACAGGGATGACAACAGCTCTTTCAATTGCTGGCCAAGGTTATGAAGTTTTTATTGTTGAAAAAGAAAAAGAACTTGGAGGTATTGCCCATAGAATTCATTGGACTATTGATAATGACAATGTTCAAATGCATTTAAGAGAACTTATTAAAAAGGTTGAAAATCATAGGAATATAAAGACTTACAAAAATGCAAATATAGAAAAAATTGATGGGTACATCGGTAATTATAAATCAAAACTAAAAAACGGAAAGGTTTCATTAGAACTTGAACATGGTGTTGTAATAATTGCTACAGGGGCTGAGGAATCAAAACCAAAAGAGTATCTATATGGGAAAGACAAACGAGTTATTACTCAGCTTGATTTAGAAGAAAAAATTGCTTCTGATGAAAGTTTCAAAGATAAAAAAATAGTAATGATTCAATGTGTTGGTAGTAGAGAAAAAGATAGACCCTATTGTAGTAGAGTATGTTGTAATGATGCAGTTAAAAATGCCCTTTTAATTAAAGAAAAGAACCCCACTGCTGAAGTTTTTATTTTATATAGAGACATGAGAACATATGGACTTAATGAAAAATATTATGAAAAAGCTAGAGAAAAAGGTGTTATTTTTATAAGATATGATGTTGATAATAAACCTAATGTAAAGGCTGACAAATTAGGTCTTAAAATTGAAATTACCGATCCAATTTTAAATGAAAAAATTTTGCTTCATGCAGATAATATTGTTCTTAGTGCAGCAATCATACCAAGAAAAGATAATGAAGAACTTGCAAAACTTTTAAAGGTACCATTAAATGAGGATGGTTTCTTTTTAGAAGCCCACGTTAAACTTAGACCTGTTGATTTTGCAACTGAAGGGGTATTTCTTGCAGGTATGGCACATTCGCCTAAATCTATAAGTGAGAGTATTTCACAAGCATATGGAGCTGCTTCTAGAGCTCTGACAATTATTTCAAAAAATACCTATACTGCTCAAGCAACTGTAGCAACAGTTGATGAAGATTTATGTTGTGGTTGTGGAATATGTGAATCAACTTGTCCTTATGGAGCAGTTGAAAGAGTAAAGAAGGTAATCAATGGTAAAGAAAGATTAGTTTCTCATGTAACTGAAGGTCTATGTAAAGGTTGTGGTAGTTGCACTTCTGCATGCCCTGCAGGTGCAATAGAGCAGAAAGGCTTTAAGAAAACCCAGATTTTATCTATGGTTGAAGCAGCAATGACATAATTTGAGTTTTATAAAAGACCCTTATAACCTTTATGAAGAGGACATCCTACACATAGTTCTTTTTTAAATGATTCACAATTAGGGCAATTTATTTTAAAATCACATTTCTTGTTTTTTTTATCCTCTTCTGATAAAAAATTAATCGATTGAAAACTATTTGATGAGTTAATTATTGGAATTACCGTATATTTTGTAATATCTGTACAATCAAATGAGAAACAATGTTCAATCATAGATTCCATAGTGTTTGTGTTTTCTGCAAAGGCAAGCATAATGAAGTTGTATTCACCATAAGTGTTATAGTAACTAATTATTTTTGGGCAGCATTTAATTCGATTTATCACTTCATTTTTTACTCTTGCATCTAAGCATAAAAGAAATAATTTGAAACTTAATTTTTCAATATTGATATTACAATTAACTTTGATAAGGTCTCTTTTTAATCTTTTAAGTCTTGATCTTACTGCAGTATGTGATAGTCCAAGATATCTTCCCATTTTTGTTGTACCTTGTTCCCAATCTTTGTTTATAAGTTTTATAATTTTCTTATCTATATCATCAAGTGTTTTCATGATTTTGATTATACAATATGAATACATAAATGTTTCAGATTGAATGTTTTTAATTGAACTCATTGGTTAATCTTTATCAAATAAAAATTTTATAAAAAAAATAAATATTTCAAATTGAAATATAAATTTGGCATTTTATAAACTTTTAGAATAAAAAATCACAAGAGTTATATACATTATTAATATTGGCTAGCTTCAACGGGAGTAGTTTGTTTATATAAGCTACCATTTCAATTTGCAATTAAACATTATTAAAAAAATTGGATGGATGAAATTAATGGTAAAAAGATCAGATAAAGCAAAAACAATGAGGAAGCTTATAAAAGCTATTTGGATTTTTAATTGGTTTAACTCTTGTGGTTTTGCTGAGTTGGTTCCACTTGTTGGTTCAAGATGGGATATGGAACGTTTTGGAATGATTGTTGTTGGAACACCAAGACATGCAGATGTTTTGTTTATTGCTGGTTATCAAACATTAAAATCAATAGAAAGAGCAAAGAGAATTTATGAACAAATGGCTGAACCAAAAGTAATAATTGCATTAGGTTCTTGTACGATGACAGGTGGCATGTATTGGGATTCATATAATACAATCAAAAAGCTAGATGATTATTTACCAGTTACTATGTATATCCCTGGATGTCCTCCTAGACCAGAAGCAGTTTTTGAAGCATGTGAAAAAATCTTTCAGCACGTTAAGGAGCTAAAATAAAATGGTAAAAAAAGAGGATGAATTATTTGATGAATTAAAAACAAAATTTAAGGTCGATGGATATGTTCAAAAAGAGCGAAGATTATGGATTTCTATTGATAGTAAAGCATTATTAAAAATTTGTAAACAATTAAAAGACCGTGGTTTTCATCACCTTTCTGCAATATCTGTAACAGATTGGATAAAAGAAAAAAATTATGAAATTACATATCATCTATGGTCTTATAAAGAAAAAATACTTGTTACATTAAAAACTAAAATCAGTCGAAAAAATCCCAGTATTGAATCCGTATCTAAAATTTGGAATGAAAATGCCCAAATTCACGAAAGAGAAATGCATGAATTATTTGGTGTGAAGTTTAATGGAAATAATGACTTATCTCCACTTTTTTTAGAAAATTGGGAAGGTCTCCCTCCATT
>Ga0272442_10008589_pt1 | contig 12906 bp, 5 predicted proteins | sample SSMForm2O_FD_200262 | JGI IMG/M metagenome (GOLD analysis project Ga0272442, IMG submission 200262) | Marine sediment archaeal communities from Little Sippewissett salt marsh, Falmouth, MA, United States - SSM-Form-2O | ecosystem: Environmental > Aquatic > Marine > Wetlands > Sediment ...
TCCGTGCTATCGCGCAAGTTAAAATAGGCAGCTTTCTTGACAATTGAACCCTCGAATGGCACGGGTACTACGCCACGCAACTCCCGTGCCGAACACTATTGGTTCTCAACCCACGCGGCCCCTGTTCGGTGCGGGCGATGATTTCGCTCTGCAGCTCACGGCCGAGGTCGACGAAGCCCTGACACGCCGCTAGAGTCCGACACTGATGACTATCACTTCGCCGGTCCCCTGATCGATAAGTACGCAGCATGTGCCACCAATACGAGGCTCTTTGTACGCAACATGCACGGCCTGATAGGGACGATTGCCCAGGTGTTTCTCGTAGACTTTGGCTCCCTCTTCGTCATCTTCCTTCAGTGACGCGAGCATCTCCAGCCACTCCTTGTTGCCGACGTCGAACTGCGCTGATAGCTCGTCTATTTGACAGGAATTGATTTCGCTCACTACCATCAGCGCGATTTCGACGATTTCATCCTTTCCCAGCAGCGCATCGACGAGTTTCCTCGTTTGGTTGTTGTCTCGCGGCGCCGGCAGGCGGAGCCAAAGGTCGTTGGGATCGGCTGCGACGGGACTTTGCGTTCCCTCTTCCTGGGTCGCGGTGGCATCTGCAGAGTTGGGCGGACAGAGATTGCCGAGACCGTCCTCCCAGGTCTTGAATCTGAATCGGCCAGGCTCGACCACGTTTCCGTTTGACAAGTCCGATTTATGGACGATCGCGATGAAGGCAGTGTGTTCGTCCTCCAGATCAGTAGTCCTTCCCATATAGCCATACAGGTAGTCATACGTAACGCCAATCGCGTCTTCTAGCCCATACATAGAGACGAACATCTGTCTTTCCCCGAATCGTATGTCGTTGTCGCCTCGTTCTCTGCGCCAGCGGAGTGATCCGAGGTTGATGGCCGATGGCAGAGAGTCGCCAATGGCCATCGAAGCAATGCGGTACCGCAAATCCGGAAACACCTCGTCGATGACCAGAATGTACAGACGCGCGCGATACGCAATGAGCAACACGTCACCGACTCGGACAGGGTCGATGGATCCACTGTGGTATGCTCTAGACCATTTGTGCTCACATCTCCAGCCTTGCGCACTCACCGATGCCAGGATGCGTTCCTTGCCACGATTGGGATCGATGATTCTAAGGCTATTACAGGACTCGCAGACAGAGACGGCCAGCGTCGTACCGTCCGCGGTATGCCACGGCCAGAAATGGCACGTCCGTGGGTCCCAGGGCTGCGCCGGCCTTTCCCACTTACCACATTGCCACGACTGCTCCGCACACGGCAATATCTGAAACGGATCGCCGTCTTCGGAATCACCGGACGCTTCTTCGCTTGGCCCGCATCCTGCGAAGAGGACCTGAGACAACGCGGCCAACAGAAGCAACCTGCGCATCAATTCCATGTCACTACTCCCAAAGAGAATGATGGGGACAGCCCAAGATGATACAAACCTCTCCGTTTCCCCTCTTGCGCATAGGGCCCTCGACTTCGCCTGGAGACGCAAGCCGCACGCCGGACAACTCATCTCGCAGCGCCTATTATACAGACGACATACGCGGAACGAAAAGGAAAATCAGAGGCAGTCGGCACGTCTCGCGCCCGATGGCGGGTGGCAGCCTCAAGCTCGCAGGGCTTGGGGATGGTCCATCGGGGTTTGTCAGAAGGCTTGCTGTTCGGTGCGGGCGATGATTTCGTTTTGCAGCTCGGGCCCGAGGTCGACGAAGTAGTCGCTGTAGCCTGCCACGCGGACGATCAGGTCGCGGTTGCGCTCGGGCTGCTTCTGGGCTTCGCGCAGCGTCTCGGCCTTGATGACGTTGAACTGGACGTGATGGCCGTCGAGTTTGAAGTACGCGCGGATCAGGTGAGCGATCTTCTCGATCCCCGTCTCGCCGGCCAGGACCTGCGGATTGAACTTCATGTTCAGCAGCGTCCCGCCGGTGCGGGCGTGGTCAATCCGCGCGGCCGACTTGATAATCGCCGTCGGGCCCTCGGTGTCGGCCCCTTGGCTGGGCGAGATGCCGTCGGAGACCGGCTCACCCGCTCGGCGTCCGCAGGGCAGCGCGCCCGTGACGGTGCCGAAGTAGATGTGTACCGTGGTGGGCAGCAGGTTGACGCGGTACTTGCCGCCTTTGGTGTTGGGCCGGCCGTTGAGCAGATCGTAGTACGTGTCGAACACGTCCTCGGCAATCGTGTCGGCATAGTCGTCGTCGTTGCCGTACTTCGGCGTGTGTTCCCACAGGGCATGGTGAAGTGGCTCGCTGCCCTCGAAGTTCCGGGCCGTCGCCGCCAGCAGCTCGTCCATGGTGACGTCCCGCTCGTCGAAGACGTGGAACTTGACCGCCGCCAGCGAATCCGTCAGCGTGCCGATGCCGACGCCCTGAATGTACGTCGGATTGTACCGGGCGCCCCCGGCGTGGTAGTCGATCCCCTTCGCGATGCAGTCGCTCATCACCACGGACATAAACGGTGCCGGCATGTGATTGGCGTACAGCCGCTCGATGATGTTGTTGCCCTTGATCTTCAGATCGAGGAAGTGCGCCAGTTGCGTCCGGTAGGCCTCGCGCAATTGGTCGTAGGAGGTGAATTGATGCGGGTCGCCCGTCCGCGGCCCGATCTGCTCGCCCGTCCTGGGATCGACACCGTCGTGACAGGCCAGCTCGAAGATCTTGGGCCAGTTGATGTATCCCGTGAGCGTGCAGCTTTCCTTGCCGAATGCGCTGACCGTCACGCACCCGCTGGGCCCCCCGCACCGCGCGTCCTCGAACGTCTTGCCGTCGTGCAGCATTTCCTTGACGATTACGTCGGTGTTGAACACCGAAGGCTGCCCGAAGCCCGTGCGAATGACTTCGCACGCCCGCTTGAGGAACCGGTCGGGGTTGCGCTTGCTGATCTGAATACACGCGCTGGGCTGCGTCAGCCGCATCTCCTCGACGATATCGAGCAAAAGGTAAGAGACTTCGTTGACCCCATCGCTGCCGTCGGGCGTCAGTCCGCCGAGATTGATCAGCGCGAAATCCGTGTAGGTTCCGCTCTGTTCCTCCGTGATCCCCACCTTCGGTGGGGCGGGCTGATTGTTGAACTTCACCCAGAAGCACTGGAGCAGTTCCTTAGCGCTGGCTGTTGTCAACGTCCCATCGTCGGCGCCTTGCTTGTAGAAGGGCCAGAGGTGCTGATCGAGACGTCCCGGATTGAATGAGTCCCACGTGTTCAGTTCGGTGATGACGGACAGGTGCACGAACCAGTAGGCTTGCAGCGCCTCCCAGAAGTTGCGCGGCGCGTGGGCCGGGACGTGGGAACACACCTCGGCGATCTGTTCGAGCTCGCGCCGACGGGCCGGGTCGCTCTCGGCCTGCGCCATCTCCCGCACCTTCTCGGCATGACGCTGCGCGAAGGTGATGACCGCGTCGGCACAGATCTCCATCGCCCGGTATTCCTGCTCCTTGTCGTAGGCACGCGGATCGTTGAGGTAGTCCAGCTTGGCGCGGTTCTCGGCGATCTCCCGTTTGAAATCGAGCATGCCCTTGTGATAGATCTTGTCGTCGAGAATGGCATGGCCGAACGCTCGCTGTTCCATGAACTCGGTGAAGACGCCCGCTTCGAATGCCTTATGCCAGGCGGGCTCCATCGCGGCAAAGAGCTTCTCGCGGATCGTCTTGCCCGACCAGAAGGGGATGATCTTCTCCTTGTAGACCGCTCTGACATCGTCACTGACGTCGAACCGCGTCTTATCGCGGGTGCTGAGGATGCGGAAGTCTTCGAGGTTGTGACAGCACAACTCGGGATAGGTGGGTGTGGCCTTGGGGGCCGGACCGCGCTCGCCGACGATGAGTTCGCCGTCGTTGATGCAGATGGTCTTATTCTCCATGATGTGCTTGAAGGCCAGGGCCCGCGTCACGGGGACGGATTCGCGCAGGGGGACGTCACTCTGGTAGAACTGCGTGAGCAGCTCCGCCCGCTCGGCGGAGATGTAGGGGGGTGTCTCGACGCTTTGCTGTCGCAGTCGTTTGACTCGTTCGTTCATGTGCTCATCCACCTATCTTGACTTCGAATCCGTATCCCCGGAAGGTCTCCGCGATGCGGTCCATGGTCCCGTCGTCGGGGGTCTGCGTCTGCATCAGATTCATCTCATCGGCCAATCGCACCGATTTCTCCAGGCCGCCCCGGTTGTAAGGCAGAATATCGATTCGGCTCACGCCCGGCAACGACTTCACGAAGTCGGCCGTGCCCGCGATGTTCTCGTCACCATCGTTGAATCCCGGAACCACCGGCACGCGAATCACGATTGCCTTGCCCGCCTGAGCCAGGGCCTGGATATTGGCCAGGATCAGGTTGTTCGGCACGCCGGTATATCGCTCGTGTATTCCTGAATCCATGTGCTTGATATCGCACTGGAGCAGGTCTGCCGCCTCGGCGACGCGCTGCATGGGCGCGGCCTGGGCGTGGCACGTCGTATCGACTGTTGTATGTATGCCTTCGGCGCGGCAGCGGTTCAGCAGAGTCACGAGAAAATCGACCTGCATCATCGGTTCGCCGCCGGAAAACGTCACGCCGCCGCCCGATTCGTTGTAGAAGATCACGTCCTTGCGAACCTCGGCCATGACCTCGTCGGCGGTCATCTCCTGGCCGATGATTTCCCTCGCGCCCGCCGGGCATTGCGTCGCGCAGTCGCCGCACAGGACGCACTTTTCCGCGTCCGTCACCGGGTAGCCATCGGGGAAGGTGATGGCTTTGGCCTGGCAGACGGTTTCGCAGCGGCCGCATTGGGCACAGCGGGCCTGGCGGAAGCTGGGCTCGGGGGTGGGTTTCCAGCTTTCGGGATTGTGACACCAGCGGCACTTCAGGGGGCAGCCTTTGAAGAAGACGGTGGTGCGAATCCCTGGCCCGTCGTGGATGGCGTATTTCTTGATGTCGAAGATCCAGCCTCGCTCGCCAGGCGCGGTGGTGGCGTCCGGTACCGCGGTCCGGTTGGTGTTGCGAACGAGATGTCGACTGTAATTCCTTGTCACCTGGCTGCCTATTCGTGGCGTGGCTCGAAGCCATCCCAAAACCTCTTTCTACTCCGACCGGCTGCGAAATTCGTGGTTCTGCGTTGTCGGTGAAAAAGGTTCTCGACGTACTTCAGTACGCCTCCGATCCTTTTCCACCTGCCGCCTTGCCCACGAGCTTCTCGCTCGATCTCGTCACAAAACAGGTTTCGGGATGGCTTCTAGTCCGTATCCAGGATAGCGGAAAGGGGGGGCGAACTCAAGGTGGGGGCGGCGGGTGAATTCGGCGTTTGGAGGGGCGGCCGGTAGTATCTGTAATAGTAGTTGGACAAATGTGGCGAAGTCGGCTCGCCATTGGTGGCGATCGGTGTTGGCCAGATGTGGCGGAGAGGCGTTTCGATTCGGTGTCGGTTCACGTCGTTTTTGGGTCATTCGCTGCCGTTCGGTGTTCAATTCCGGGTGAAACCATCGCCAAGACCAAAGGTCTTGACGCTGCCACGCGTTCGATTGCGGATTGGGAGGGGAGGCGGTAGGCCGAAGACGAGAGACAAGGACGCTGCGTGGGTTTCCTGGGTCCGGAGCCCCCGATCGGGTCGAGGGCAGGCTCTTCGCGGGGAGGGCGGGGTGTTTTGCTCTTATTGAGTTGTCAAAGATCGCGGGGCGGAAAAAAAAGAGTGCCCTCTACTATTGGGGCGAAGTTGCGTGTTTGTAGCGAAAATTCCGGGTTTCGGGCGAAGGGCGAGAGTTGTAAGTCGTTTTTGGGTAGGGAATAAAAAAATTTTGGGTGTCACGCGCTTTTGGAACTAGGGCGCTGCACGTTTGTTGCGACGAAAGTGAAGCGCGCCGGCCGGAGGCCAGGGCGGAGGCGGTAGGCTGTAGGCCGTAGGCTGAAGGGGTGGCATGTTGCCGGCGAGGCGTGGTGGGGACGGGACACGGACGAGCACGGACAGGCACGGATGGGACAGGGGCGGGAGTCTGTTCCGGTGGTTGGGGATCAGGGGGTATTGGGGGTTAGGCGGGGGATGAGGTTGTCTAGTTCGGCGGCGCGGGCGTAGTCGAGGGGGAGTCGGCCGCGTTTGCTGCGGATGGTGATGTCGGCCTGGCGGTCGAGGAGGAGTATGCAGGTGGCGCTGTGGCCTTTCCCGGCGGCGAGGTGGAGGGGGGTGTTGCCGTCGCGGTCCTGAGCGTTTATGGCGGCGCCTTTATCGAGGAGGTATTGGACGTTGTCGGTCTGGCCCTGGTCGGCGGCGATGTGAAGGGGGGTCTGGTCCGTGCGCGAGGGGGCGTTGATGTGGGCACCGTGGTCCAGAATGAGTTCGAACAGGGCGCGGTCGGGCAGTGCTCTGTGCAGCGGCGGCAAGTCGTCCCATTGCCGTCGGGCGCTGACGTCCGCTCCGGCCTCGACGAGTATCCGGGCGATGTCGAAGGAACCGTTCGCGAGTGCAATGTTGAGCGGGGTGAGGCGGAGATGTTGGTGGCGATCGGCGGTGGGGATATTGGGATCAGCGCCGTGGGCCAGGAGCAAGGCAACTGCATCCTTCGCTTTGACCCGGGTTGCCATGGTCAGAGGGGTGTCGTTGCTTCCGCCCGTGGCATTGGCGTCGGCGCCGTGGGTGAGCAGTAGTTCCATCGTTTCGAGGTCGTATGCAAGCCAGCGCAGCGGCGACCCCATGCGACGGGGATTGCTGGCGTTGACATCGGCGCCGTGAGCGATCAGAAGGGCAATCATATCGCGGTCTCTGTCCCGAGTCTCGACGGCCTTGACGAAAAGGTCCGTTACGATGGAGGCGGGTGTTCCGGGCAGGAGGCGCTTGACGATGTCGATATGGCCTTCGGCGTGGGCGTGGTGAATGGGCCAGTACCCGCGCTTGTCCGGTATGTTGGGATCCGCCCCTGTAGCGAGGAGTTGGCTGACCTGATTCAGATCCCCTTTTTGGGCGGCGGTGTGGAGGGGGGTGGTGCCTGTTTCGAGCAAGGTCTGGATCAGATCGGCGTCGGCGCGAGCGCCATGCTGCAGAAGGGCGTCGACTGTTTCGCGGCGCTGGTTGGCGGCAGCGCCGTAAACGAGGGGGACGCCGTTGGCAAGGCAGACGTCGGGATTCGCTCCGGCGTCCAGTAGGCGTGCGAACGCGGCCCGGCGATTCCTGTAGTACGCCATGTAGAGGGGCGACTGCCCGTCGCTGCCAGCGAGATCGATGTCCGCGCCGGCGGCGATGAGCAGTTGGACGATTTCATTGTCCCCTTGGGATATGGCGAGGAGCAGTGGAGTCCGCGCGGGTCCGCGGTATTCCGGTGGGGAAGAGGCATCCGATTCGTGGCCGAGGGTGTTGACGTGGGCCCCATGCTCGATCAGGGTCTTGACGCATTGGGTGTGGGCGTTGTCGACGGCACCGTGCAGAGGGGTCCAGCCGCCGGTCGATGGGGCGTTGACCGGGGCGCCGCGACGGAGCAGTTCGATCAGGATATCGGCGTGCCCCTGGGCGGCGGCGTAGTGCAAGGGGGTTATACCCTGTTTGTTTTGGGCGTCGACGCGGACGCCTCGTTTGATGAGGTCGATGGCGAGCTGCGCCATCGGCGCCTTGTCTTTGTCCCTGGTGATCCGGCCGGCGAGCAGGAGGAGGAGGGGGGTGTTGCCTTCGTTGTCGACGATGTTGGGATCGGCGCCGTTGGCGATCAGGATATCCATGGCATCCATGGCACGGATGTGCGCATGCTCGGCGGCGTGGTGGAGGGCAGTGCGATTCGCGTTGTCGGTGGCGTTGATATTGGCGCCGTGTTTGGCCAGCAGGGCAACGGCATTCGGGTCTCCATAGCTGGCGGCGCCGTGCAGGGCTGTCTGGCTGGCATTGTTGGTGGCGTTCACGTCAGCGCCGTGCTGGATCAGCAGCTCGAGAACCTCTACATCGGGCCCCTGGACGACGTCCCAGTATCTGGTGCTGCCGCTCTGGGTGGCGGCGTGGAGGGGTGTTGCTCCCATTTCATCGGTGGCGTGGACGTCGGCTGCGAGTTGGAGGAGATCGGCGACGACCTGCTCGCGGCCCCACCAGGCGGCTCGATGGAGCAAGGTAGCACGGCTGTCGCGGTGCGGCTCGAAGTTGACTCCGGCCTCTATCAACAGGTCCATCACTTTCTGGGGATGGCTCCGGGCCGCTTCCTCGGAGATTCCGAGGGCGAAGTAGGGCAGCGCACCGTGACTGATGAGTAGGGCCACGATCTGTTTTTGCTTTTCTTTGAGCGCATTGAACCGAGCGACCTCGTTGGGATCGCGCGAGAAGCTGAAATCCTGGGCGATCCTGTAGGCGATCGAGAGGGGGGTCACGTCGTGGTCGCTGGCGGCGGTGGCGTTCGCTCCGTGGTCGAGGAGCCACTGGACGGCGGGCAGGTTTGCGGCGCTGACGGCGGCGTGGAGGGCGGTACGGCCTTCGAGGTCGATGCGGTCGATATGGACGCCGCTATCGATCAGGGCTGCCATCGCACCGATGTCACCCATGCTGGCGGCGCTGTGGAGGGTGGTTCGTTCGAGGTGGGCGGCGAGGAGTTTGACGATTTCTTCGCTGCCATTGCCGATGGCGATGGAGGCGGGGGTGCGGCCCTCGTCGTCTTTGGGATTCGGTTTGGCGCCATGCGCCAGAAGTCGCTCGACGAGGACGTGGTTCTTATTGGCGGCGGCACTGTGTAGGGGGGTCTGGCCCGAGTCGGTGGCGGTGTTGACTTGGGCACCGTGCGACAGGAGCATTTCAGCGGCGGGTTGTTTGCGAAGCCATATCGCGGTGTGCAGGGGCGTGCGGCCCCATCCGCTGACGGCGTTGATTTCTGCGCCCTGGTCCAGCAGGAAGGTGACCAGTTGGGCGTTGCTCGAGGAGGTGGCATGGTGGAGCGGCGTCCGGCGTGCGTTTCTGCTGGACCCGCTGGTCGCGGCGGGCATCTGGGCGTTTACGTCGGCTCCGTGTTCTATGAGGAGTCTGCACATGGGCAGATCGCCGTAGTCGGCGGCCAAGTGAAGGGGTGTGGTGAAGCGGGAGTCGACGTATGACATATGGACCTTGGTATTGACGTCGGCGCCGTGGGCGATCAGGGCTGCAACGATCTCTGTGCTGCCGGCGTGGATGGCGTAGTAGAGGGGGGTGAGGGTGGGCGATCCACCTTTGGCGTTGACGTCGGCGCCGCGGCTGATGAGGAATTCGACGATGTCGAGGGTGGCCGGCGGGCGTCCGCGGTTCTTCGATCGTTCATAACGGATTTGAGTGAGCCAGCGGGTGATATCGCTGCCGTCTCGGTTGCCTGTGACGGCGAAGAAGAGCGGTGTCAGTTTGTTCCAGCGGCGGGTGTCGACATCGGCGCCGCGGTCGAGTAGTAGTTTGGCGAGCTCGGTGTGTTGCATCCTGACGGCGGCATGAAAGGCGGAGTCCCGCGCGGCTGGATCCTCTTCGCGGGCGAGGAAGTGCTTCACGAGTCCGATGTCCCCCTTTGCCGCGGCCTTATACAGGGCCCCTTTCGCACCGTGGGTGATGAGGAGTTCCATGACGTCGCGGTGACCGGCGTTGATGGCGTGCTCCAAGGCTGAGTCTCGCGCATATTGACTCTGTCCTTCGGCGAGGAGTTGCCTGGTGCGTAGGATGTCTCCGGTGTGGGCGGCTTTTTCCAGGGGCAGTCTTGGCTCTGAGGCGGCGAGTGCGTGGGTGGCGAGGCAGAGGACGAGGGCGAGTTGCAGGGCTCGGTGACGGGTTTTTGGTTCGCTCATGGTCTTTCCCTCCTGTGTAGCGCTCGTATGTGTATTATAGCGGCGGGGGTGGACGGTGTCACGCGTTTGGCGGGTTTCGGGCGGAAGCGTTGAGGGTTGGTTGGGTGTTGTGGTAGTATGGAGGACGTTGTGTGCGGGTTCTCTGCGAGGAAGTGAGGATTTCTTTGTCGGTGGGTTGAGGATTTTTTGGGTGAGGGGAGGGGCGAGGTTGTTGGTCGGATAGCGGGGGCGAGGCGGTCAGTTGGCGGGTTTGGTGAAGGTGTGCCAGGCGGGGAAGTCGGCGTTTTTGCCGTTGAAGCCATCGCAGAGTTTGCGGAGGTTTTTGCCATCGGTGTCGATTCGCCATAGGGAGGCGGTTTGGCCGGCGGCGGCGCGGGTGAAGACGAGGTGCTTGCCGTCGGGGGACCATGCGGCGCGCCAGTTCCACACGGGCGGGGTGTCGTGGGTCAGGACCTTTATGTGGCTTTCGATGTCGATGAGGCACAACTGGGTGCCGCCGTGGGCGACGGAGAGGTCGTAGTCGCAATTGAAATGGTCGGTGTCCTTGCGATCGGGACGATGGACCCAGGCGGTTCTGGCGCCGGGCAGGAGGCGCGTGTAGGTGATCCACTTGCCGTCGGGCGAGAACGTCGGGGTGTTGGAGCCGCCGCCTGGATCGTCTTTCGGGCCGTAGGCGGTGCCGAACCAGTGGCGCTGACCGCTGTCGAGCAGCCTTGTCTCCGAGCCGTCCGGGCGGCTGATGCGCAGGTCTGAGTGGCTGTGGTATGGGTCGGTCTTGTACCGGCAGCTTTGATACAGCACCCACTGGCTGTCGGGCGAGAAGCTGGTGCCGAACATCAGTAGGTTCGGGTCACTTGCCAGCTTTCTGGCTTTGCCTGATGCCAGCTCCAGGGCGTACACCTCGTAGCCGTTCTTGCAGGCGTGGAAGGCGACGTAGCGTTTGTCGGGGCTGAGGCTGAAGCCATAGGCGAAGCCTTCGCAGTCGTAGACCTGGTGCATGTCGCTGCCGTCGTAGTTGCAGGTGAAGATCCTGGTGTTGTCGTCGCCGTCGGGTTCGCCTGTCACGAGCAGGCGCTTCTTTTCGGGCAAGACGCCATTGATCGCTATCAGCGGGGGGAGCTTGATCTCGGCGAAGGTGCGGTCGAACATGTCGTGCATCCACAGGTGGGTGGGGGCGTACTTGAGGCCGTCCTTGTCGTAGAAGCTTGCATTGGGGTCCCTGGGGTGCTCGCGACTCCAGAAGACTATGCGGTGCCCGTCGGGCATGGGCGCCAGGGGCTGCCAGCTCATCTGGTTCATGTGGCTGAAGTCGAAGGCTCGCTTGCCCGTGCCATCGGGATTGATGGCGCCGATTTTGCCGTTGGAGGTGAAGAAGATCAGGTCCATCGTTTGGGCCGGTCGGCCGGCTGGTTCGGCGGTGCCCGCCGCTGAGACCATCGACACTGAAAGGCAACACAAGACAATTCTCAACGTGTGACGGGTCACGATATGTTCTCCAGAATGCTTATTGCCGGCAGCTTCTTGTGCCTTGTGACCCACTCAACCAGAAAGCTGGGGGCGTGGCAAGGATTGGTTTCCGGGTCTTCGGCCGGAGGGGTGGGGAGGCGTTGAGGCTGGGGGTGTGTTGTGGTACCATGGAGGACGTTGTGTGCGGGCTTGACGGTGGAGTGAGGATGTGTGGGTCGGCCGGTACCGTGTTTCGTGGGAATTACCTGAGTGTTTTTGATGCGGACAGATCTTAGCAGAAGACGATGGATTGGGGTCGTCAGCGCATTGGCCATTGCGTTTCTGGGCGCTGGGGTGCTGCATGCCGAGGGACGGCGTATCGCGTTCCTGGCTGCTGAGTCTTCGGTGGGGGACATGGGGCGTGACGATCGGGGGGCGTGGCGGGTGGCTGAGGGGTTGGGGGGGGCGACGCTGCTGTTGCGGCGGGAGGACGGGGCCTTTGCCGATTCGTCAGGGACGGTGAGGGGGCTGGGTGAGTTCGAGGTGGTGTGGTATCACCAGGGGGATGCGATTGCGCGGAACGGTATGTATGGCGGGGGCAGCCTGGCGGCGATTCGGCAGTTCGCGGAGCGTGGCGGTGGGGTGTTGCTTTCGGGTGGGGCGCTGGCGATGGTGGCGCCGCTGGGGTTGGAGACGCAGATGCGGCCTCAGCGTCACGAACTGGGCAACTGGCGTGACCCGGCGGGTATGGTGGTGGTGGAGACGAAGCATCCGGCCTTTGGCGGGCTGGATGAGGAGGGGGGCGTGGTATGGCTGAGTCGCGGGGGGTGTCGGGCGGTGGCGGATTTCTATTGGGGCGGGCCGGCGGAAGGGATGGTTCTGGCGAAGACGCCCGCGGGGCCAGAGAATCCGCTGGTTGAGTACGTGCTGGGTGAAGGGCGGGTGATAGTCTTTGGTTGGCATTGGCCTGACTATGCCGATACGGACAGTCCTTATCGCGGGAATTTGACTCGGTTGACGTCGAATCTGTTGGCTTATCTGGGCGGCCGGGACGGGTGGGTTCCGTTTGTGATTCGGTCGGACTATCCGCCGGTGGCGTCGGTGGACGAGCCGGGGGTTTCACAGCAGCGGTGGCGGGCGCTGCGGATGGCGGTTGAGGATTTGTCGGGGGCGTTTCCGGATCGTTATCGACGGGGCGGCGTGTACCTGGAACGGCTGCGGGCGCTGCGGGCGGAGCACGATGGTCTTTCGCCGGCGTCTGAGGCGGGCGCTTATGCGGATGTCGAGGAGCGGTTTGAGGCGCTGAAGAATCAAGCGCTGCTGGCGAATCCGCTGCTGGATTTTGACCGGTTGCTGATGATTCGGCGTCGGGCGGACCGGTTGGGGTTGCCGAGTAACTACAACAGCAATCCGGACCTCAAGCCGACCGGCTATGGCAACAGGCTTGTGGCGTTGTCGCCTGTTCGGCCGGGTGGGAGTTTGGAGACGGTATTTGAGCCGGAGGGGGATCGGTTTATTGGGGACGTCGATCTGCACTATGACGCGGAGCGGTTGTTGCTGTCGATGCCTGATGGCGAGGGGCGATGGGGTGTTGCGGAGCTTGATCTGGGTAGCGGGCGATTGACGCGGTTGCCATTGATCGATGAGCCGGACGTGCACAACTACGATGCGTGCTATTTGCCTGATGAGCGGATCGTCTTTACGTCGACGGCGCCGTTTATCGGTGTGCCTT
>Ga0272442_10008590_pt1 | contig 12905 bp, 7 predicted proteins | sample SSMForm2O_FD_200262 | JGI IMG/M metagenome (GOLD analysis project Ga0272442, IMG submission 200262) | Marine sediment archaeal communities from Little Sippewissett salt marsh, Falmouth, MA, United States - SSM-Form-2O | ecosystem: Environmental > Aquatic > Marine > Wetlands > Sediment ...
AACGATTCTTAACAAAGAAAAAATACCCTGGCAGACTGCAGAGCTTGGAAAGGTCGATAAAGGTGGTGGAGGAACTGTTGCCAAATATTTTTCAAGGCTTGGTATGGAAGTAATAGACCTTGGTCCACCTGTCATGTCAATGCATGCACCATTTGAAATTACAAGTAAGGTAGATATTTATTCATCATACCTTGCATATAAAGCCTTCTTAGAAAGTTAAAAAGATTTTTTAAAAAAATCTTTCTTTTATTTGTCCAAAAGTATCCTTAAATCCATTTCTACAATAATTAGGGTCGCATTGTTTGTCGATTTTTGCAGAAACTGGTAAACCTGCTAGATGCATCATTGGTCTTGTTGCCTTTTTACCATGTTTCCAACGGGCATAAAACCAATGTACAATGAAAAATCCTGGTCCATAAATCTTTTTCATGTCAGGTGTCCAGAAATCAATATTATTTTTCCAAGATCTAGCTAGTACTTCCCATTGTAGTTCAGTGAGATTTTCAAGATTTGTTCTTCTACTTTTACTTAAGACTGCTTCTTTTAATGGAATGAATAAAACAGGTGTGTAAAACATCTTTGCGTTATGGGCTTTGAGATCATCAATTAGATTAAGAGTTGCAAGGACATCATCTTCTGTCTCATCTGGTTGACCTGTCATAATTGTACATAGTGGCCACCAGTCATAATCATTCATATGGCCAATTGATTCTACTACAAGTTCGGGCCAATTATCAACGCTATATGGAAGAGCTTTGCCTTTCATATACTTCTTCATAAGTCTTACGCTACCTGTTTCTATTCCCATTTCAATTGATATAAAAGGTTTTTTGTAAAGGTTACTAGTCTGAGGATTCCATTTTGTTTTTTCCATTAAAATTGGTGTTAATTCCTCAAGTAGCAACTTATCGTATAAAATTGGTGCAAAAGAGGCATGAGATAGTAAAATATATTCAACACCCGGGTAAGATGCAATTGTTTTGTAAAGTTTTACAACTTCTTTTCTATTTGGTATGAAATTCTTTTTTGATTTGTAAAGAAATATATCTTCAGTAACAGTAAAAATTGAATTTGCCCCCTCCTCAATATTTGTTTTTACTTCTTTCATTATGTGACTAATTGGAAAAGAATATTTTGTTCTCATAGTAGGGCTACAAAACTGGCATCCTCTACCGCACCCTCTCATAATTTCTACCATTCCATATGACGAGGAATGTTTGATAAGTGGGACTTGTTTTCTATCTGGTTTAGTTGCTTGAAAAGTTTTTGGTACTTTTTCACCTTTCATTAGTTTTTTAAAAATTTCAATTAGATCTTTTTCTCCTTCTCCATTAAAAATTACATCTATTCCCAGTCTATCTTGTGCATTTGCCTCAGTTATCTGCCAAGAACCTTGACCACCGACTATTACCTTGGGTTTATATTTTTGCACTGAAGGATGTGTTACTAACTTTTCGAATTCAAAAGCATTTAATGCCTCTCCTCCAAATCCGATTAAGGAATTATAAGTTGTAGAAACATAAGCAAGTCCCATAGGATCCATTGTTGAAACGCCAAAAATTTTTGTGTTTTTTCCTATAAATTTATCAAGATTATCATAATGAGAAACGACAACGTTTTCTTTTCCGAACTCATCAATTAACATTGATTCTACTTTTCTAAGCCCATAAATAGTTCGCTTTGCACTGCCATCTTTGTTATTTTCTAGATTAGAAAGATGATCTTTTAGAATATAGCCTGATAATTTTTTAGGAAAAGTGCAAATGAATGCCGAAAATGGATTATTATCATATTCATTTGCTTCAGCTCTAGATGCAGCAAGTACTATTGGAACTCCTTTTTTTGTTTTTTGATTATTCATTATTATCCCACTAACATCTTTTTAAAAATCGGGTCTTTTATTGTCTCTTGAATTTTAAGAAGAAAATCTCTCCATGATAAAGTATTTCTTGACCATTTGATCATCTCTATTTTATGAAGTGATAAAATTTTTAAAAAACTCTGCCAGTTGTAGCCTTCTTCTTTCAAGGGTTTTGACCATCCTCCGTTTTTCCATATATAACTTGGAAGTCTATTGCCTAACCATAAGGTAAGAGAATCAATTTTTAATTCGATTTCTTCTTTTTGTTTCATAAATTGTTTTTTTAATTTCTCTGGTTCTGGTGGAATTGTAAGTTTCATATTAACCCCCATGTACTATGTACACAGTAGGTCAAATATCAAATCCATATTTATCTTTTTTGGAAAAATTAAGATTTTTCTGAATATTTTAGATTTAATTTTATAAAAAAATATTTAAATGTTACATGTATACATGGTTCATATTGTCATAATATGAGGTAATTATTATGAATAAAAAAACAATAAAAAATAAAAACTTTGATCTCTATAAATCAGGGGGCTATTACGGAGTTATAAGCATTAGAGATTTTAAATAAAAATATTATACTTTTCTTATTCTTCCATAATACTAGTTAATTTTTTAATATTAAAATTATGGACTATAAAACTTATTAACTTAAAAAATTCTAATAAAATATATTATGATGAAAAATTGTTTTTTTAAAATATCAGTTTTTCTAATTATTCTATTATTTTTAGAATCATGTTTAATACCTGTCAATGCAAATTTTTTAATCGAAAAAAAACCAATAAGTTCACTAAATTTTTTAAAATTTAATCAAAATATTACAAATTTATTGAAACAATACCATGTTCCTGGACTCTCTGCATGTATAATTAAAAATGATGAGGTTGTTTGGTCTAAAGGTTATGGATACTATAATAAACTACGTTTTTTGAAAAAACCTGACGGCGATACTATATACGGAACTGGTTGTATTACAACTACTATTACTGCTACTGCTTTATTACAATTGTATGAAAAAGGACTTTTTGATTTAGATGATGATGTTAACAATTATTTAGATTTTAAGCTAAGAAATCCTGACTATCCTAATAAACCTATTAACTTTACTATGTTACTTACGCATCAATCTAGTCTTTCAAAATTCTACACTTTGAATTTTTTTTCAGTTTTAAAAAATTTTTTGGGGCTGATTAAAAAACCATATCACTTATTAGACAAAGTACTTGTTCCAGGTGGAAAATATTATAATCCTAATGTTTGGTTGAATAATTGTCCTGGAGAAAATGCTAGTTATTCGGCTGTTGGGATTACAATACTTGCATATCTTGTTGAGCTTTTATCAGGGCAATCTTTTATGAATTATTGTAAAGAAAATATTTTTAAACCTCTAAATATGACTAATTCAGATTTTAATGCTTATAACTCAAATAGAAAAAATCTTGCAGTCCCATATTATCCTTTGAAATTAACTTTAAAAAATAAGAATTTTTCATTTTTTATTAGAATTCCTAGAGGTCGTGGATACAATGCAATGATTGGTTCAAATGGTTTTGTAACTACAACTAATGATCTTTCACATTTTCTAATTGCTCATATGAATGGCGGTGTTTGGAATGGAAACAGAATTTTAAATGAATCCACTGTTAAATTGATGCATAAAATTCATGTATATAATGTAAGTGATATGGAATCAAACTATAATTTATGGGGTTATGGTTTTGGATGGTTGTTTTATAACGATAGTGGAACGATTTTACAGGGACATGGAGGAGAAGATGGATGGGGCTCTGCATCTTCCATGATATGTCGTGATTCTGACAATATTGGAGTAATTATGCTTTTTAGCGCTTGGTCTCCAGAACAATATAAAGTTCGAGGTCCTCTCAAACAAGAGCTTTTTAAAATAGCAGAACGGTTATAGAAATTTATTTATATTTAAATTCTTTTTTTATATTACTAAATATATAGAAAATTACTGGTTTTAGACTATGAAAATAAAACTAATTATATTACTAATTACAATTATTACTTTTATTAATATCATTTCCGCAGCATTTATTTTTTTTAATATACAGATAGTTCAGGCACCAGAAACAACAATCACTATGGATATTTTAGAAGTTGACTCCAATAAGGCCGTTGTAAAAACTATAATGAATGTTTATAACCCAAATAACTTTGAAATTATTACCAAGAATTTAAGAATTGTTACTACAACTATCGATGGTACTGAAATATCTCAAGCTGATGCAAAAGGAGGCTTGATTAAACCTTTCGAAAATAAGACTTATTCATCTATTTCAACTGTTCGTTATGAAGGACGAAACCCTGAAAATTTAAAAAGTAAAATTACTGGGGAGATCGGCATAAAGACATGGTTTATTGAAAAAACTCTCCCGTTATCTGTTAATGTTATTACTTCAATAGGTGAATTACTAAGCAACTTGGTTTCACCTGATATTAATATAAAAGTTGGTTTTGGTGAGATAACTCAAAAACAAGTGAATATGAATTTTTCTATTGATATTTATAATCCTAATAACTTTAATTTATCAATAAAAGACATCGTTATTGAAATAAATAACGATCTGGATATTTTGGTTGGAAGTTTAATTTTACCAGATACAGATATTATTGCAAAGCAAGATACATCAATTAAAGGAAATGGATCAATAATAATTGAGGCATTGAATGCAGATGAGCTGATTGTTGATATGAATGCAAATATTATTGGCCATATCGCTGGATATAGTAAGACAATACCATTTGCTTTGAAAACAACTATATTGGTTCCAGATCTTGAAGAGCTTTTCCCATCAACTTTTTCAACAGATGCAGTTATCCGAAGTGATTATAGTTTTACTTTTTTTGGTTTAAAAAGCGATATAACTTTTGAACTCAGAAACCCAAATAATATTGAATTTAAGATAAAGGATATAACTGTAGAAGTTTTTAGAGTTGATAAAAATACAAAACGAAAGGTAAGTGAAGGGACTATCGAAAGTGGTGTACTTAAACCAAATAATGTGACAATTTTGAAAGGAAGTCTTGTTATTCCATATAGAAAAATATTTATTCCCCCATTTGGAGGTAAAATAATTCCAGAATGGTTAGAGGTAGCAATTAGGGCAAATATTACAGTTCAGGGTTTGAACAACTATTTTTGGGTTGGAATGATTGGTTATCAAGATTTTCATATATTAAAAAAAGATAAAGCTTACAAAGATCCTGAGATTATTGATTGGATGTAAACATATGCTATACATTATTTTGTTTGTTCTTGGTTTACTTGCATTTATTGGTGAATTGATATTTATCATCGTTTGGATAATTGGATATTACAATTTTAAAAATTTGAAATTAACTGATTATTTACCTAAAGTAAGCATTATTGTTCCTTGTAAGGGGATACGTGAAGATTTTGATGAAAATATTTTATCAATTTACAATCAAGATTATAAGGATTTTAATGTTATTTTTGTAACAGATTCAAAGAAAGATCCAGCTTATAATAGAATAAAAAAACTTCTTGGAAAAAGAAAAAATGTAAAGCTTGTAACCTCAGAATTTATAAAAGGAAGCTCTGGTAAGATTTCTGCATTAATTAAAGGTGTTAAAAGTTCTGAAAAACCAGATGTTTATGTTTTTGCAGATTCAGATATTAAAACATATCCTGATTGGTTGAAAAATTTAGCTTCACCTTTAGAGGATAAAAATATTGGTGCGACAACTGGTTATAGATGGTATTTCCCAACTGATTTTCGATCATATCTTTTATCTGTTTGGAACATGTTTGAAACAGTTGCTTTGTTTTTTCAGATATCTGTTTATACATGGGGCGGATCGACTGCAATTAGGAAGGATGTTTTTGATAAACTTGGTATTATTTCAAAATGGGAAAAAGGTTTTTCTGATGATTTAATCCTTACTGATGCTTTAAGAAAAGAAAAACTGAAAATAAAATTTGTACCTAAATGTATAGTAGAAAGCCCACCTGAAGGTAGTCTTGATTATATAGTTAAATGGGGAACTCAGCAGCTTACTTGGGTAAAGTGGTATTATAAATCATGGTGGTATCCATCTGTTATTGGGATGGTTGGATTAAAAACTCTTACCATTATTGGGTTTATTGCTATTGCTTTTGGTTTATATATACCTGGTCTTTTAATGATTTCAACAATATTTCTTGAAATGATTATAGGTTTTACTGCCCATATTATCCTTAAAAAACTTATGATATATGAAAAAAACAGATATAAATCATCTTTATTTTATGGATTACTTTTGCCAATAAATCTTTTTATTTTAGCCTATAACAATCTTGCATCTGTTTTTAAAAATGAAATAAAATGGGGTGGAAGGGTCTACAGAAAAGAAGACATTTTTAAATAAATCTTTTTTAGGTGGATTTGAAAAAGCCCTTTATTTCTTTTTTATATTCTTTATTTCTTGCTTCATTTAAACTTATTATCAAACCATATATGCCAGTTAGAACATCTGTAAGTAAATGGCCTGCTAATGATATTACTACTGCTTTTTCTGGTGACATACCGTATAGTCCAAAAAGAAATATTAAGACTGCTTCTCTTGTTCCTAGACCACCTGAAGAAATTGGAATCATTGCAATGATATTTCCAATTGCATAGAGAGCTATGAAAGTTAAATATGGGATTTCATTGTTGAGAGGAATGCTAATTATATAGATTTGTGAATAGATAATTATCCATGCAGGTATACCTAAAATAAATGGAATTATGAATTTTTTTATATCTGGAAAATCTTCATAGAATGTATCTACAAAGCGGTTTAGGTGTTTTTTAAATATTTTGGGAATTAGGATTTTGATTAAAAAATAAAATGTTTTTTCTCCGCGTTCTTTTTTTATAAAAAAAGCATAAACAATAATATTTGCTCCAACAAATATGAGCGCACCAATTAAAATTTCTGGGTACTTATCTGCAACTGCAATTGCACCAAATATCATCATTATATAAAGTGAGAGCCCATGAACTGCAGTTTCAACAATAGAATTTACAAAGAGTTTTCCAAAAGGTTGATTTGTTTTTGTTTTCATATATGGTACACGTATCATTATTCCTAGGTAACCCGGTGTTATTGCACCATAGAAATAACTTATTAGGAATATTTTAAACGAAGTCCAGTAACTGACAAAGATTTTTTGGGATCTAAGAAGATATTGCCATTGTGTATTTCTTATAAGTAAACGAGGGATTGTAAGTGTTGCTGCAATTATTATGTATATCGGTGAGATTTGTAGAAAGGTATCAGATATTTTTTCAAGGCCAATATTGTAGATAATATATATCAAAATAATTATTCCAGTTAGAGGTATGAGTTTTTTAAAATAGTTATAAATTTTTTTTCTTAGTTTTTTCTTGTCTTCTTTGCCTCTTGATGAAAATATTTTCATTTTTCTTACATGTTGCAACAAAATAATACCTATAATGATTGTCCCAATTAGGTATAAATAAAATCCAAGACCCAGCCCCCAGCTACTTGAAAGTGCAATATCATTTGCTTCACCTGGGATATTGATATCAAGAGTTCCATTTCCAAAGAAGCTACCAACAGTCACTGCTGACAGTTCGTTGATTGTTGTTAAAAAAATGCCAGTTGAAACAAAAAACGCAAGGAATGTAAGAGTTAGAGATATTAGATACCTGCAACTATTTTTATTTTTTATTATCATTGTTATTATTAGAAATGCAATACCAACAATAGTTGATACCAGGATTAAAAGTCCAATTATATCAATAATTTCAGGAATTGATGCAAGTTCACCGGCAATAATCGATTGCGTTTCAGTGATTGTAACAAGCTCTGTGGGAAGTAATACAAACCGAGTATTTGAGGTGACATCGGCTGATGAGCCTGATACCATCCACCAGTGGGTTACAATAGCAGTTATGAAAAGTCCAATGCATAAAATTTTTGCAGATAGATTAATATTTCTTTTTAAGAAATATAAAATAGCTGCTGTAAGAATTATTAGGATACTGCCAATAATTGCAATATTTAGGTACCAGGGATTTTGTAATGTTATTATATCAAAGCTACGATCTCCTTTGACTGAAATTTGTCTTGAAGAAATAATTGAAGATTCATCTTTGATTTTTAGTTTGTAAGTCCCTGGTGGTAATGAAAGCGTTGTTTCAGAATCTATTTTATTTAGTTTTATTTGTTTTTTCTGTCTATTTATTTCTAAATCTTTTTCATTGATTTTATTTCCATAATTGTCAAGAATATTTAATTTAATTTTTAATTCTGCAGGAAAATTAATAGTGATATCTTCTGATGGAATTGTTACAGGTACATCATGGATAAATGAGGAATATTGAAGATTTACATTATAGTCATTTGGTGTAAGATTTTTTAGCTCATATAGGCCTGGTCTAATTTGGTTTGCTGAAATGGTTATTTTTTCATCTTTTGAGTAACCAATTAAGGCTGGATTTATATCAACTCCCGGTGGAAGATTCCACGTATCAAGTACATTGAATTTGAAATCATGAAGGTTAATTTGAAACTGTTTTTGGATAGGTAGAAAAATCCCTCTACGTCTGAGTTGAATGGATTGAGTGTGAATATTAAATTTTTTATAGTTGATCTCAAGTGTATAGATATTTTTTAATGATTGTGGAGCAGTTAGTGTTGCAGATCCAAATCTGTCAGTTGATGAAATGCAAACTGGTTGATTTTTTGTGGTAAGAATTACATCTGCGTTTGGAACTGGTTTACCGTATTGATCTTTAATAGATATTGTCAATTTACTTTCAGTTCGAGGAACAATTCGAGTAGTCGTGTCTTTAGTTAAATTAATTACTTCTACTCCAACATATTGTTGGGATTTTCCAATAATTTTATTTGTTTTGTAAATCTTTAAAATGTAGTTATCTGCAGGTAAGTTTTCAAAGGTGATTTTTTTAAATAAAGAGATATTTTCCCAATCAAATATATTAAAAATAAGTTTGATTTTTTGTAAGAAGCTTTTATTTTCAAGACTTGGAAGTGGATTGAATTTAACCCTTCCATAAATCCCTGATGATAAGAGGTTGTCTGCTTTGTATAGTTCTGCAATGTAGTATGGAATATTTTTGCCAGTTGTAGCAGAAAGTATAGAGCCTAATGGTATTGAGGGAGCTATATGTAAATATGTAGTTAGATTGAATTTTTTTTGGTCAGGAGTTTTTGTTGTAATATTTTGCCCTCTTGATGGCCTTAGGGTCAATAATTCATGATAAATATTTGCTTCTTTATCCACCTGCGGAAATCCGCCAGTATTTGTTGAAAAAAATTCAGCATTGAACTCTACTTCAAAATCTTCAGGTATCTGAAGGTCATGTGATTCCCCTGTTTCATAGCTGTTTCTTCCAAATTGTAAAAAGGCCATATTTCCTTCAAGACCTGGAAGATGGGGATAATCCTGCTCATGAGCCTTAACTTGAATACCGGGTTCTTCATCTTTACCTGATATAATGTCTGTTTTTTCAAGGATTAATGCATGAGCAATTCCATTTTTCCCTTCGTCAAAAGAAGTCCAAGCATTAGATCCAAGATCGATGTCATCTTTAGTATCAATCACTCTTATAGCAAGTTCTTCTGGAATGTATTCAGGGTCAAGATCTAAACAATATTCTTGAATTGATTCCTTTTCAGTATAAACATGCAGATAAGGTGTTATTTCCCCAAAATTTAGATTTTTAATTGCATTACTTTTTAAACCACCGACCTGAAGGCTTGCATATGTGCCGTCTACATCTGAACCGAAGTCTACTTTAAGTGGTTTTAAAGCTTCATGTTTAACCGTTGTATAAATGCGTTTATGTTCAGTAGGGCAATAATAATAAGTATAAATTGCCGTAGTTTTAACATCTTTTTTTGTTGAGATACTTGTGATGCCAAATTCAACCATGATATTGCCATCAATTTTTATTTCTTTTGATTGAAAATTATCAATAGTCGAGCTGTATGCATCCATAGTATTTCCATAGTAATACATGAAATCAAATGAGGCAAATGTTTCACCATTTTGTGGTATTACTTCTTTAATATTGGGTTTCATTTTGGTGATTTGATGAGCTGTTCCAGCACCCATGAATTCTCCATCGTATGCTACTGCATAGGTTATTTCGTCGTCTTGAATTATCTTATAAAAACTGGACTCGAATGGAAAACCAGTAATAGGTTCATAGAAATAATAGGATTCTTCGATTTTTAGATGGTCAATATACTTTGGTTCTGGTGTTTCATCGTCATCGTAATAGATAAAGTAGGTTTCTTCACCGTTTGCGGTATCTGGGATTAGAAATACAATATTGCATGATTTCAAATGATTTGTATCTAAAAATTTAAGTTCATATATCTGGATTTCTAATTCTTGCATGTCATCATGTTGATTCATTATAACTCTAAGAGAGTGTTTATTTACATCTTGAGCCCAACATGGATTTTCAAATTCTATGTGCAAATCTATTGGTAGAAAATGGGTAAAAGAGTCACTCGTATCAACAGGTATAGATAGTTCTTGTCTATAATCCCAATTTGTATTCCACCAGTTAGATTCAGCATTTATTGTTATTTGTGGGATTATAAGTGATAATAGAAGTATTGTAATTATGATGTAAAACTGTTTTTTTTGCCTCATTGGTCTACCTTGAATGTTCGTTTCTTCTCCGCTAAGTTATCATATTGATTATTATATATAGTTTTTTATATATAATAATAAAATATTTGAAAATTCATCATAAAAACAATGTAATAATATTTTATTTTGTTAAAAATCTTGAAATAAAAAAACTCGTTTTTAACAACACAAAATTAATAACTCTCAATGTAACAGAACCCAAAGCCCGTTTCTGGTGTTTTAAGCGGTGGTGTCTTGGTGTTGGTGTAAAATGGTTGGTAATAAATTATCCTTCTCCAACATATTTCAACAATGTTCCCTCGTTTCCACAAATATAACCGACGTTTGAAGATGGAAAATGGACTGCACGTAGGTAATTATCTGTTACGCCTTCTGCTTCAACTGTCCATGTTGTTCCTCCGTTTGTTGTGTGCATAATTAGTCCTCGTTCCCCAATTACCCATCCTTCATTTTCATTCAAAAAGAAGACATCAAACATGGCTCTATTGGTAGTAGGACTCGTTTGTGGGAACCAATTTTCTCCATCAACGGTATTAATTATTATATCTGCCCCTGCTGCCCAACCTTGCTTACTGTTAAGCATAAAGTTTGCATAAATGTATCCCGTTGAATGTCGGTCTTGGTCCGCCCACATGCCACTGCCGTTATAATGTAGCATTAATGAACAACCAAAAAAATATGCCTCATCAGGACCCGTAGCCGAAACGGAACCGATATCTCCATTAGTAATCTTTTCTATCATGGTGACTCCTTCTGGACCTATTTTTGCATACGCTGAATTTTGACCACAAACAAACCCAGTGGACGCTCCAGAAGAAAACGAAATATCACTTAACGTGTTACCGATGCCTCCGATTGCATTCCAATTCTTTCCTCCATCTGTTGTTCTATAGACTCTACCATTGTCTCCACCTGCATATCCTTCGTTTTTACTTATCATCCAGATTGCATTACATGGAAACTGTGTTGTTTGCATCTCCCAACTCTCACCACCATCTGTGGTATGATAGATTTCTGCGATACAACTAGAGGTCACCCATCCCTCATTTTCATCTACGAAAAATACGTCAGAATAATCAGTATATCCAAACCCACAGTCAGTAGCAACCGCATTGATATTGCTGCTCAAGTTGATCCAATTGCCAGAAAGCTGACTACCTCCATTATCACCATCAACATCATCACCATCTCCTCCATTAGTTCCACCATTATTATCAGATGGGATGCCATCATCATCATTATTATTAGAATTATCAGCAACATCATTGTTAAACATCATAACAACAGCAACCGAACCAACTAAAATCAAAGCAATTACTATGACTCCAATGATTATCATTTGTTGTTTTTTCAGTTTCATTTTTTAATCCTCTCCAACATATTTCAACAATGTTCCCTCGTTTCCACAGATATAACCGACGTTTGAAGATGGAAAATGGACTGCACATAGGTAATTATCTGTTAATCCTTCTGCTTCAACTGTCCATGTTGTTCCTCCGTTTGTTGTATGCATAACAAGACCCCGCTCTCCAATTATCCATCCTTCATTTGAATTCAGAAAGTAGACATCATGCATGCCTCTGTCATTAGAATGGTCAGGGTTTGTTTGTTGGTTCCAATTTTGTCCATCAACGGTATTGATAATCTTTGACCCAACTGCCCAACCTTTATTTGATTCCACAAAGTAAATACCATTATAATTTCCGCTTGGATTAGTCTGATCTAAAGTCCAAGAACCTCCAGTATAGTGGCTTAGTACAACTCCACCGCAGACCCAGCCTTCCTCACTACTGACAGGAAAAGACAATGAATACAAATCCCCATTTATACCACTGGTCATTTTGTTTACCCCGGTACTATCAATAGACCAGATATTACCATTTAATCCACAACAGTATCCTGTACCACCAGTTGGAGCAAACGAAATATCACCTAACGTGTTACTGATGCCTCCGATTGCATTCCAATTCTTTCCTCCATCGGTTGTTCGGTAAACTCTTCCATATCTACCTCCTGCATATCCTTCATTTTTGTTTAGCATCCAAATTGCACCTGTCCAATATTCGGTCGTTTGCACTTCCCAAGTGTCTCCCCCATCTGTAGTGTGATAAATTTCAGCGATACTGTTTGAAGCCACCCATCCCTCATTTTCATCGACAAAGAAAACATCACCATAACTATGGATTCCATATTCGCTTTTGGCCGTAACTGATTGGATGTTACTGCTGAGGTTAATCCACGCTCCAGAAAGCTGACTACCTCCATTATCACCATCAACATCATCTCCATCTCCACCATTAGTTCCACCATTATTATCAGATGGGATACCCTCATCATCATTATTAGAATTATCAGCAACATCATTGTTAA
>Ga0272442_10008593_pt1 | contig 12903 bp, 10 predicted proteins | sample SSMForm2O_FD_200262 | JGI IMG/M metagenome (GOLD analysis project Ga0272442, IMG submission 200262) | Marine sediment archaeal communities from Little Sippewissett salt marsh, Falmouth, MA, United States - SSM-Form-2O | ecosystem: Environmental > Aquatic > Marine > Wetlands > Sediment ...
CTGGGTGAGTGCGTGTGTCTTTGTAGGCCTAGCCATCTTGTACGTCCTAGCTTGCGTCCTGTTCCAGGCCGGCACGGACAGCCTCATCTCTCTCCTAAGGAAAGCGCTGGCCAAGCGGACGATCGCGCGTCCGCCGACAAGTAGCGGTGGTCCCCTGTCGTAGTCTGCGTAAACGCTTCGCGTAGTCACGGTGTGACCGGCGCGGAGTCCCACAGGGTCCACGCCCTTTGGGTTGTGCGAGCTGGTGTTCTGCAGGATCCGTGAGGATCATGTCGGTGGTGCTGCAGAGCGACTCGGACGGCACGCCTGCGGTGAGACAGGGCTGTACGGGATCTTGTTCCCGCAGTGAGTGGTTGCCCGCATCGCGGAAGCCTCGATGCACGTGCTTCACATCTCATGTCCTATGAATCTCATGGGCCTACTTCTGGAACCGCTCTCAGAGAGTGCAGTACTTGGAGACGGTGGGAGGTGGTATGATTGTTCTGATGCAGCACGGAATTGGCATCGAGGTCGGCCACTAGACGGGGGTGTAGGTAGCAATGGAGGACAGAGCAGCGGGCATCACCAATGGACGGATAGCTGGCTCAGCCAAACACTCCGCGCGCAATGCGGTGCGGGACAACCAGGCAGCCCCACTTGTGTCGATCATAACGCCAACGTACAACCGCGCTCGTTATCTTAGGGAGACCATCGAGAGTGTATTGGCACAGGACTATTCGCATATGGAGTACATTGTTCTTGACGATGGTTCAGCGGATGAGACGCAAGCGCTTTTGAGCGAGTATGAGGGTCGAATCATCGCTGTTCGTCATCCAAACATGGGCGAAACGCGAACAGTCAACCGGGGAATCGAACTTGCTCGCGGCGAGATTGTCGCTGTCGTCAATTCGGATGATCCGCTGCTCCCAGGAGCGGTTGGCGCTGCCGTCGAGTTCATGGCCGAGCATCCCGACGTCCTAGTCGCGTACCCAGATTGGAACTGCATTGACCGGGATTCAAGAGTCGTGAGGCATGTGAGGGTTCCCGATCATGACTACGCACGAATGATCCGTGAACACAAGTGCTATATCGGGCCCGGTGCGTTCATCCGGCGCTGCGGCTTCGATCGTGCGGGACTGAGAAACCCCAAGTACCGTTATAGCGGTGATTTTGAGTTCTGGGTGCGCCTGGGTCTGTATGGGCAGTTCGCGCGGATCCCTAGAACGCTTGCCACTTGGCGGACACATGCTGGCTCCGTTTCGTCTACTGCCCAGGGGAAGGCCATGGCGACTGACCATGTTAGGATTATGAAAGAGTACTACTCCAGGAACGACATCCCCCCTGAGATACGAGTTCTACGAAGACGCGCGATGGCATCCGCGCATTTCAAGGCAGCCTGCTCAAGTGGCACGAGCAAGGGCACTCTCCTCTGGCATGTCGTGTGTTCCGTTGTGATGGATCCACGAGCAACTTTGGGGCGGCGTTTCCGCCGCACGCTATCCCTATTGACAAAGCTCTTGCCCTCGCCTATTCAACGGAAGATCCGCCAGGTACGGCGTCTCACGCGCCGGCCCTCGTGAGAGACCAGAAGCGTTGGCTTATAGGAGAAGGAAGGCATTGCTGTTCGGAGGCTCATGTGGAAAGGGAAGATCGCTGCCTTGCAGAGACCTCCCAAACGGGACGTCTCGCCACTGCTGGAGTCACGGTTCTGATTCGTGCCGTATCCTCGCGGCCGACGAGACGTCGGTGGGCTCAACGCGCTGCATGCTGGCACGATGTAGCCAGATGGAGTAGAGTGCCGATGGATGTTCGCTTTACGTAGGCGAAAGAATGTGCAGGCGGATCAGGCGATAGGAGAAGCTTGCTGTGTTGCGCGATTACCTGTGGTGGGGTTGTGGAATGGCTCACCGTACATGGTGTTGCGGTTCCTGCTATCTGCGATTCGTTGTACGTATCTACATCTGGGTGTCCCCGTTGTGTCTCGGTGGCGCGTCGACATGCATTCGTACATGCGTTACCGCATGTCAATGAGTATGCAATACCGGAGAGGAGGACATAGCACCAATCGGGAATGTGCATGGGCGTCGCCCCCCATGCACTCTGCGTGCGATCAGGCCCCTGCCAAGTTGAGTTGGTATCAGGAGGACAAATGTTGACGGGCAAACGCATAGTAATCACGGGAGGAACAGGCTCTCTAGGCAAGGTGCTCACGCGGCGCCTCCTCACTGGTGAGGTCGGGAAACCCAGGAAGATCATTGTATTCTCCCGCGACGAAGCGAAGCAGCACCAGATGCGCGTGGAGTACATGAACCGCGTTGCCGTCACAGATGAGGTGATCTACAGGAATTTCGAGCAGTTGCTGGAATTCCGTATTGGTGATGTACGGGACTACGATAGTGTAGTCTCGGTTCTGAGGGATGCTGATGTAGTCTTCCACGCAGCAGCGCTCAAACAGGTTCCGGCGTGCGAGTACTTTCCGTTTGAAGCGGTGCGAACAAACGTGCTGGGCCCACAGAATGTTGTTAGGGCCATCTGCGAGTTCGGGCTGCCGATCGATACGGTGGTTGGGATCTCGACGGACAAGGCGTGCAAACCGGTCAACGTCATGGGAATGACCAAGGCGCTGCTCGAGCGGGTCTTCATACGGGCGAACCTCGATTGTCTTCAGACACGCTTTGTGTGTGTGCGGTATGGAAACGTGCTTGCGTCGCGTGGCTCGGTGATTCCGCTCTTCCGTGAGCAGATTCGGGCAGGAGGACCAGTGACCATCACATCGCTTGGCATGACCCGCTTTCTTCTTAGCTTGGAGCAAGCTGTCGACACGGTTTTCGCAGCTTTGAGAGAAGCACAGCGTGGAGAGACGTACATCCCAAGAGTCCCTTCCGCGCGAATTGGGGACATCGCTGAAGCGCTAATCGGTAAGCGGGATGTGAAGACAGAGGTTGTCGGGGTTCGGCCAGGGGAGAAGCTGCATGAGATCCTTGTCTCCGAAGAGGAATCGCACCGAACGTCAAGCCGGGGGGAGTACTACGTGATTCACCCGATTCTGCCGGAACTACGGTCTGGGCGGAGTTCCGCGCCGGTGCTTGAACAGGAGTACTCGTCGGCGGACGACGTCATGTCGTTTGACAATACAACAGAGCTGCTGGAGCGACACGGCCTCCTGACTCTGGATGATCGGCCGCTGGATGGGGATCTCCTGAGATGAAGATTCTCACCGTGCTCGGAACTCGGCCGGAGATCATACGGCTCTCTGTCGTAATTGAGAAGCTTGACCAGTCATGCGAACACGTGCTGGTTCACACAGGTCAGAACTACGATGTGAATCTGAGCGATCGGTTCTTCGACGAGATGGGCATTCGAGAACCGAACCACTACCTTGGTGTACAGGCAGATTCCTTTGCTGAGCAGGCGGGCAAGATTCTCGTTGCGACAGAGCGCGTGATACAAGAGGAGCGACCGGATCGTCTGCTGATACTAGGCGACACGAATAGTGGCCTTACCGCCGTAGTAGCGAAACGGCTTGGAGTGCCGGTATTCCACATGGAAGCAGGAAACCGTTGCTTCGACGATCGGGTACCGGAAGAGGTCAATCGCAGGATCATCGATCACTCGAGTGATGTACTGATGCCGTACACCGAACGGAGTCGTTCGAACCTCTTACGGGAAGGCATCCCGAATACCAGGGTCTTCGTTACGGGCAATCCAATCCTGGAGGTTATCGAACGGTTCTCCCCTCAGATTGACGCAAGCACGATTCTCGATCGCTTGGACCTCCACGAACAGGAGTACTTCCTCGTGACGTTGCACCGGGCAGAGAGCGTCGATGTGGAAGAGAGACTTCGATCGCTCGTGAGTGCGCTGGAAGCGCTCCTGAGCGAGTACGGGATCCCGATTGTCGTGAGCACGCATCCGCACACACGGGCACGCCTAGAGGAATGGGGAATCGGCAGGGGTGTAGATGGTCTGCGTTTTGCCCAACCGTTCGGCTTCTCTGACTTCCTCTCGCTTGAACGTCACGCGCGCTGTGTGCTCACTGACAGCGGGACCGTTCAGGAGGAATGCTGCATCTTCAGAATCCCAAACGCCACGCTTCGGGACACAACGGAACGGCCGGAGACTGTGGAGTGTGGCAGCAATCTCCTGACGGGAACGGAGGTGGATTCAATCCTCCGGTGCGTGCGTCTCGTCATGAGACGCACGCCTCGCTGGACGCCCCCTCCCGAGTACTCGCGTAGAGATGTTAGCAGTGTAGTGTGTAACCTACTTCTGGGTCACTACCTCTTCTGTTGACATCCCGACCGTCTCCGACCGATTTGCTCCGCAGAGCCCCCGTGTGCTGTAGACGAAGACTCCCCACCCGCAGCTTGTAGTCATGAGCACAGGTGCTTCGCAGCAGTCTACACGTGGCGTACAGCTGTCGCCGTACAACACGTTGTCCTGTACATGTTGTCATGCTGTCATGCTGTGGAGAGAAATGAACAGACCCTCTGTTGTCGCGTACAGCGAGTTGGAGGCGGACGCAACCGGCACGTATTGGCTGAAGTACGCTGAGCAAGACAGACTGGCAGCTCGCAGCTGGGACGCATACGAGGGACTCAACGGGGCTGTGTGGATCGGCCTTGGGACTCCCCACGCGCCGCCCTTCGGACTGCCGAGACCTTGCGCAGTGCCAGCGTGGATCTGTAGATCCTGTTCCCGTATGCTAATGCTCTGCCTTGTGGAAAGGGGGCATTGTGAGAAGCCGCATGCAAGGGATCCGGATCATCCTTGGACTGGTGCGAAAACACTGGCTTCTCATTGGTGTGATGGCGACGGTTGCCCTTGCAGGTTCTCTTGCAGAGGGATTGGGTGCCAGCCTAGTTGTTCCCCTGATTGAGGACCCCGGTGCGGGTACGCTTGACGATGTGCCGATCCTTAGACAGGTTGGGCGCCATGTAGAGACGATGGGCTTCGGAGAGCGTGTGCGGTGGGTTGCTGTTGCATTGGTCGTGCTTGCGATGATCCGTGGGGTCTGCAAGTTCCTTGCCCTGCTTCTCAGCTACCGCCTGCGCCTCAAGGTGGAGGGAAGACTCCGAAGGCAGGCGTTTCGGCAACTTATGGCCGTGGATCTACGTTACGTCTATCGGGCGCGTAGCGGGGACCTGGTTGCGACGATCAACAACTATCCGGGTGACGCTGGTGAGATTGTCCGAACGGTGGGAAACAGCCTCCCCATGATTTTCACGATACTTGTGTATGCCTCTCTGATGATGCTCTTGTCGTGGCAGCTCACCCTCGCGGCAATCGCGTTGCTCCTGCTGATCTCGGGGGTTCTAAGGAAGGCGATCACAACACGGGTGCGCCGATCAGCCCGCCGCGTCTACACGGCAATCAAGCGGATGCACACAGTAGCGATTGAGCACATCGTCGCTATCAAACTAGTCCACCTTTTCCTCACGCAAGCAAGAGGAGAGCGCCAGTTCTCAGAGGCGGTCGACGAGTACCAGGGGCAGGTCTACCGACGGTCCTGGTTGGTAGGGTTGGTTGGCCCCCTATTCTCTACATTGAATGTGCTGGTCCTGGGAGTGCTGCTTGTAGTGAGTACATACGTCCTTCTTCCGAAATCGGGGAGTTGGCAAGCCCTGATCGTTCTCTTTGTAGTGATTATGTATCGACTGATGTCGCCAGCAGTCGGGCTTAACCAAGCACGGGCCGGTGTAGCGGCGAAGCTTCCCTCCCTCATATCACTTCGCGAGTTCATTCGAACGGACAACAAGCCCTATCTGGCAGGTGGTGATGTGAAGGCCGAAACCATCAGAGAGAAGGTCTCACTAGAGGGCGTATCATTCCAGTACTATGGGGAGACTGCGACCGTTCTCAACGAGATATCATTTGACATTCGGAAGAATCGCATGACTGCCATTGTCGGGCCCTCGGGGTCTGGAAAGACGACCATTGCCGATCTGGTGTGTCGGCTATACGATTGCACAGAAGGTCGGATTGCGCTCGATGGTACGGACATCCGCGAGCTGGATATTCAGAGTTGGCGATCGAAGATCGGCGTCGTCACGCAAGACACCGTACTCCTGAACGCGACTGTGGGGGAGAACTTGCGATTTGGAAAGGAAGACGCGACTCAAGAGGAAGTCGAGCGCGCGGCTCGCTCGGCGAATGCCTACGGCTTCATCGCGGCATTGCCGAAGGGATTCGACACCCGTCTGGGCGACCGGGGCGTCGGCTTATCGGGCGGCGAACGGCAGCGACTATGCATTGCGCGAGCTCTATTGGCCGATCCCGAATTGCTGATCCTCGATGAAGCGACGAGCAATCTGGATACGGAGAGCGAGGAGCTAATTCAGCAGGCTGTTGAGCGCGCGCGACAGGATCGAACGGTGTTGGTAATCGCGCATCGGCTGTCCACGATTCGGCGAGCTGATCATGTCGTGGTCCTCCAGGCAGGGCATGTAGTGGAGCAAGGAACCCATGCTTCGTTGATGAAGAGTCAAGGGTCCGAATGCAGAGTTTCGGTCCCTATGATGAATCCTGAGCATACGCGCAAAACGAGGGGGACAATCCTAGATAGCGAGGCTCCCCTCACTCCCTGTGTCTTTCTTGAAGTGGCGGGGATTCCTCTGGATCTCAGTGAGAAAGCGAGTAGCTTCCTATTGCAGACCTGGGTGTGGAAAAGCAGGCCAAACACACGATGCGGAGGGAGACCCGTCGTGATGCGCATCGGGACAGAAGGGCGCCGACGTCTCTCCGTTGCAGTGCCCCTGTCTGGTGAACAGCGATGAGTTGAGCAGGGTCAGCTCGCCCATGACTAGGGAGCCCTGCCGGAATGCTTGAGCACGGGGAGAATCGGGAGCGGCCTACGGGGGGGCGCTATGCGCGACGCCACGCTGAGCGAAAGGGTCAAACAGTGGAAGTCCTGATCAGCATCATTACGCCGACCTACAATCGAGAAGAGACACTCCCTCGGCTGTACCGGAGCTTGGTCAAGCAGACTGTGATGGATTTCGAGTGGGTGGTTGTCGATGATGGTTCCACGGACGGGACCGGGCAGTTCCTGGAAGGCATTTCTGGTCGCCATCTTGACTGGATCCAGGTCAAATGTCTCCCAAGGAATCTGGGTGTCAGCGTGGCGCGCAATGTCGGGGCAAGAGTTGCGAGGGGGAACTGGTTACTCTTCATTGACAGCGACGACGAACTCGATCCATCGGCGCTGGAAATCGCGGCGGGCTACGCTAGGCGCGCAGCTGCAGATGTCGGTGCGGTCACTTTCCAGATTATGCGACTTCCAGATAATCAGCGAATAGGATACTTGCCCGAGCAACTAGGATGGGAAACACGTCCTTTGCTCCGGGAGGACATCGTGTTGAAGCGGGGGCTCGTGGGAGACGTGTTCTGGATGGTCAGGAAAGACGCCTTTGATGGCGGGTTTCGTTTCCCCCCTTGGCTCAACGGGTTTGAGCGACTCTCTTGGGCACGTCTTGCGAAGGATTGGGCAGTCCAGGCTGTCAACCGCTCCATCGGGTTTGCGCATTATGACGACCCAGGGCTGGGCCATCTCAGCTATGAGGTAGCAGCGAGGCAGCCTGAACAGCTTGCTGCGGCCTACGTGTTGCATGTCCGAGGGAACAGAGAGATCTGGCGGACCAATCCGTCTGAGTATTCGCGGGTTGCGCGTTCGATAGCGGTTCTCTTCTTGCGCCGCTGGCGTGTCTGTCGTGCTGTTTACTGGCGAGCCGTCTCGTTGGTTCAACGAGTGAGGAGTAATCCCTACGAGAGGCCACGAGGAAGGAGAACGCGCTGAACCCTAAGCTGAGGGTGCTGATGGTCTCGTCTGGGGACAGGATTCTGCGAACGCCGATTGCCAATGAACGGGATCGGCACATCACGTACGCTGATCGAGCCGGAGAGCTTCAGATGCTCGTCTACTCCCACCCCGCGCATAATCTCAGATCAACGGAGATCCGTCCCAACCTGATCGTCCATCCGATCCATGCCCGCAACCGGGCGAGCTTCATTGTTGGTGGGATCGTCGCAGGCCGTCAGCTTTGCCGGCGGTCCAAGATGGATCTGATTACCACTCAGGATCCGTTCGATACAGCAGTAATCGGTGCGTGGCTCAGCAAGCGGTTCAGGGTCCCTCTTGAGATCCAGAACCACAGCAACTTCTATGCGGATCATGAGTGGGCAAGACAACGCCGCGGGTTCACCCTTGCAAGGCGGCTTGGGCGTCAGATGCTTCCTTGTGCTTCCCTGCTGCGCGTGCTGAATAACGCCGAGCGGGAAGCGTATGTTCGCATGGGGCTGCCGCCGCACCGGATACGGGTCCTGCCGACGCCGGTGGACGTATCGCGGTTTCTGGACGGAGCTATGCATGCTAGGGCGTCCAGAGAGACCGTCCGGTTAGGATGGGGTTTCAATCCAGATGACTCCGTAGTCGTCTGGGCCGGGCGGATGGTTGATGCTGACAAGCGGTTGCTCTTTTGGCTGGACGTCGCGGCTTGCCTTACAAAGGATCTGCCGTCGATACGCTTTGTGCTGGTCGGCGATGGGCCACAGCGAAAGGAACTTGAAGCAAGGGCGGAAACGCTTGGGATCGAGGACCGCGTTGTGTTCACAGGCCTGCTTCCCAACGAAGAGCTTCCTACTGCATTCGCTGCAGCAGATGTCTACATGCACACGTCGCGTCATGAGGGATTCGGCAAGGTGATCGTCGAGGCGCAGGCAGCAGGCCTGCCTGTGGTTGCCGTGAGTGCCCGCGGTCCCAGTTCGATCGTCGTCGACGGCGAGACCGGCTATCTCGTGGAGCCCGATGTCAACGCGCTGGTTGAGAGGGTGGTCGACCTCTGCCGTGACGAGGAAAAGCGGAAACGTATGGGGGATGCAGGACGGCAACACGTACGACAGCACTACGAGTATGGCAAGATGGTCGACGCAATCGTGGGTGCGTGGGAAGACGCGGTGGAAGGACACTCGTGAACCTCCTCTTGTTCAATCTGAAGACCGACGCCGACGCGGATACGCAAGGCTTCACGACCCGATGGATTGCTGCGATCGCCCGTGATCCGCGGGTTAATCAGGTCTTGGTCCTCACGATGTACGCTGGGCGGATCGACGTACCGGAAAACGTTCGCGTGTTCTCTGTTGGCCGCGAAGAGGGCTACAGTGAGTTCCGCCGGCTGTTTCGCTTCTACCGGCTGCTGTTCCGGATCCTTCGAGAAAACCGGATTGACGCGTGTTTCTCGCACATGACCCCCATCTTCAGTGTTCTTGCTGGGCCGGTGTTTCGTATCGCTGGGATTCCCCTCGTAACCTGGTTCGCTCATCCGAGCCTAACGTGGAAACTCAGAGTTGCGCATAGACTATCCACACGGATGGTTACGAGCGTCCCGACTGCGTATCCATATCGTCACGATAAGCTGACGGTTATCGGTCAGGGAATCGATGCAAAGCTCTTCTCCCCCGCGGCCGATGGAGAGACGGTTCCACCGATGATCCTCTGTGTAGGCAGGCTCTCTCCCATAAAGGGGCATGCAGTACTCCTGAACGCCGCAGAAGATCTCAGACAGCGAGTCGACGGACAATGGCGGGTTGTGATTCTAGGGAACATACCGGAGGCAAGGGAGCATCAGGAGTACGCGGCGGACATCGTGGAGCGTATCGGGAGGCCACCGCTCCTCGGCCTTGTAGACATCGCCGATCCGATTCCAAACCACAGTCTCCCCGAGTTGTATCGACGATGTGCGGTACACGTCAATCTCACGCCATCGGGATCGGGTGACAAGGTCGCGCTGGAAGCGATGGCATGCGGGCGACCATCCGTCGTCTGCAATGAAGGATTTCGCGAAACACTCGGTATCTACGCCGAGCGGCTGCTGTTCGAACAAGGGAATCCGACTGATCTTGCGGAGAAACTGGAATGGTGTCTGTCGCTGCCTCGTGAACAGCGTCAAGAGATCGGGGCGTATCTTCGCGAGCGAGTGATCGAATTGCACGGTCTTGATCGGCTTGCCAATCAACTTGTGCAGCTTCTAAGGGAGTTGGCAGAGCCGAGGGGGGAAGGAGGCAAATGAGAGGATCCATCGCGTATCTGGTGAATGCTCGGATTCCCAGCGAGAAGGCTCACGTGTTCCAGATCTTCAAGATGTGCGATGCTTTCCTGCGCTGTGGGATGGACGTATCGCTCTGGCATGCGCGCCGCCGCCAGCCGAGCAGCATGCGCTCGATTGGCGATCCATTCTTGTACTACGGGGTGAATCGCTTTCACGTGCAAGCGATCCCGAGTTTGGATCTGGCGTGGCTTGCCAGAAGGTCGCAGCGGCTTTGGTTTCTTCTGCAGTCGATGTCATTCTCAGCCAGTGCAGTACGAAATCTGAAGAGGGCCGGAACACCGTTTGACGTGGTCTACACGCGCGACCTGTGGATTGCCCTGCGACTTGCCGGACGTAGAAGACGCGCTCAATCCAGACCGCTGATCTTCGAGGCGCACACATTCCCCCAAGGTGTGCGCAAACGCTGGATTCCAAGGCTCCGATCCTGCGATCTCGTCGTGACGATCACTGCATCGCTTGCCCGGTCGTTCGAAGATGCGGGGATCCCTCGGGAGCGGATTCTCGTTGCACCCGACGGAGTGGATAGTGCGACGTATCAGGAGCCGGTCGACACAGGATCGGTTCGTCGTCGGCTTGGGATGGAGGAGGCTGATCGCCTTGTCGTCTACACCGGACACTTGTTCGCGTGGAAGGGGACCGACACACTGATCGATGCGGCGTCCGACATCCCGGCGACGGTGCTGTTCGTCGGCGGAACGCGGGGAGACCTGGAGCGATCGAGACGTCGGGCCGAAGAGTCTGCGGAGAACCGCGTTCACTTCGTCGGGCACGTTCCGCCGGCCGAGGTTCCCGGCTATCAACGGGCAGCGGACGTTCTCGTCCTCCCAAATTCGGCGAAGCTGGCAATCTCGAGGGAGCACACGAGCCCCCTCAAGCTATTCGAGTACATGGCCGCACGCCGACCGATCGTCGCCAGTGACTTGCCTTCGATCCGCGAGATCCTCACCGACGGGGTCAACGCGGTTCTTGTGGAGCCGGACAGTCCTGGAGCTTTGGCCGCGGGCATCCGGCGCGTGCTTGACGATCCCGAGTGGGCCGCTGGACTTGCAGCCCGGGCGTATGAGGATGTCAAGCAGTACACGTGGGAGAAGCGAGGCCGGCGGATCCTTGACCGGCTCGAAGCTATCCTTGCGTCGAGGAAATCATGAGATGCTGCCTGCTGAGCACGAATCTGGAGTCCGGCGGCGCCGAGCGGCAGATCGTGCAGTTGGCGCGGCATTGGCCGACAGACGAAGTGCCGCTGGAGATCGTTCTTCTCGAGCGCCGTGGGGCGTGGCTGGATGAGATTCCGGATGCGGTGCCGGTGCACGCGCTTTTCGAGCGGCTTCCGCAACGCGTTGGAGCACAGATGCTCCGCCTCCCGTCCGCTGTCCGTCGTCTGCGTCGTGCTGTGGAGGGGGGGGGATACGACGTCATCGTTCCCTTCCTCTGGCTGCCGGCCGTGCTGGCGGCACGGGTGCTGAGGTCGCAAGGGTCGGAACGTCCGTCGCTGGCGTACTCCGTGCAGAGCGATCTTGCGCGCGACTTCCGCCTCCACGCAGACGGTTTCGTCCGTCGTCAGGTGGCCTGCTTGACCTTGCCTCGGGCGGTGGACGTCTACTTCCCACTCTCCGAGGGGGTGGCACAACGTACGGCTGACCTGCTGCGTGTGCCGATGGAGCGGTTCGAGGTCATTCCCAACAGCACCGAGATCGACCGAATCACGGCGCTGGCCGAACGCGACCCCGTCCCCGCCTTGAATCGTGGCATGAGGCTTGTGAGCGTGGGTCGGCTCCATCCGGCGAAAGGAACCGAGGATCTGCTTCTCGCACTCGCCCGGCTGCGCGAGGCCGGAGAGCGATTCAAGTGTCTCGTGCTCGGCGAGGGGGCTCTTCGCCCCTTCCTTGAGCAGCGGATCCGTCGGTTGGCGCTCGGTGACTGCGTTCAATTGCTCGGGCACGCAGCCAACCCGTATGCGTACGTCCGCTCTGCCGACGTGTTTGTCTCGGCGTCACGATGGGAAACGTTCGGGATCGCGATCCTCGAAGCGATGGCCCTCGGGCGGCCGGTGGTCGCGACGCGGACCGACGGAGCGGTGGATCTGATCGAGGACGGTGCAACGGGCTTGGTCGTTCCGGTGGGCGACACCGACGCCATGACGCAGGCCCTGCAATCGTTGTCACGCGACCCGGCGCTCCGTGCACGGCTGGGCGCGGCGGCGTCAGATCGAGCGAGAGCGTACGATGCGCGCGTCGTGACCGAGCGATTCGTCAACGCCGTCCGGAACGTCGCAGGAAGACAGGGCGTGCGATGACGGAACGGGTCAAGATTCTGCAGGTCGCCGCAGTGGACACGACGGTCCGCTTCCTCCTGCTGCCCCTGATTGAGCGCCTGGAAGAGGAAGGCTATGCGGTTCACGTTGCCTGCTCGCAGGGGGCCTACGTAGACGAACTGCGAAATCGGGGAATGCCTGTGCACGTCATTCCGATAGCCCGTCGATTCGTAGCGTGGAGCCACCTTCGCGCGTTGGTGCAATTGGTTCGGCTGATGCACCACGGGCGGTTTGACGTGGTCCACGTCCATACGCCGGTGGCCGGCGTGCTTGGTCGGATTGCGGCGTACATCGCGGGAACGCCTCACGTGGTCTACACGGCACACGGCTTCTACTTCCACGATCGGATGGCGCGGTGGACGCGACGCCTTCTCGTGTGGATCGAGCGTGCGATTGGGCGGTGCTGCACGGATCTGCTGATGACGCAAAGCGCCGAGGATTGCGACACCGCTGTGCGCGAACGCATCGTGCGACCAGGCCGTGCGAAGTGGATCGGAAACGGGGTGGACG
>Ga0272442_10008594_pt1 | contig 12903 bp, 9 predicted proteins | sample SSMForm2O_FD_200262 | JGI IMG/M metagenome (GOLD analysis project Ga0272442, IMG submission 200262) | Marine sediment archaeal communities from Little Sippewissett salt marsh, Falmouth, MA, United States - SSM-Form-2O | ecosystem: Environmental > Aquatic > Marine > Wetlands > Sediment ...
TCCTGCAACCATCGTCTCTTCGCCATCTGACTTCTTCATGCTCCATCGCTCCTCGCCCTCTACACTAATTCCTGGCAAGGAACTGTCTCAACCGCGTTGTCAGAGAGGGGGGGAACTTGAGATTGCGCGGCGTCTGAATACGGCAGGCCACGAGATCACGGCGGCTGCAACAGTAATAGGCCAGAAGGCTCGGAAAATGGCAAAGAGTGTCCGACAGCTCCGGAGATCTCTTCAGAGAGACACCAAACTGGAACCCGCCTACGAAAGGCACCTTGTCGCGATTGAGTATGGAAGCAAGGCAGTGCGTGACGCCGCCCAAATGGTGCGCATATTCGAAGACGACGTTAGTGTCTCTCTATCGAAAGAACAGATCGTTTGGGATCCCAAGCCGAGCAACATATACGGTGATGTGGTGAGTCAGGTTGTCGATATGATCCGAAGCAAAGCACGACAGTCTGGTGGAATTGACATCGACTATGACGAACTGTCCAGCGCACCTCCGGAGACACTTATCGACCGGAGTAGAATGAAACAGGTCTTCCTTAATCTCTTGACAAATGCCATAAAATACAACCGGCGAAGAACAGTCACCGTCTATCGATTCGAAGACGGCGATAGGGTCATTATCCCACGCAAGAAGATCCTCATTGTATCAAGGTGGCTCAAACCTGGTACGGCGTTTTCGATAAGCGTCGTGAGCGACGGACGTGAGATCTTTCCGGATGAGGCTAAGCTAATATGGGCATACGGTTACCGCGGAAGGGAGGCAGAGAAGGCAGCTGCTGGTCTCGGGGTTGGGATGGCCGTCTGCAAGCGAATTGCTGATGCGGCACCAGGGCTCGATATAGAGCTACGGAGGCCCTTTGACCCCGTCGTTTTCACGGTGATTTTCACTGCGCCAATCCTCAACACGTAAAGGGATAAGCTATGTGCAAACAGACGAAAGTACTGTACATCGACGATCAGGCCTTTGAGATCAACGGAATCAAGGAGGAGTTGGAAGAGGCGGGGCTGGATGTTACGCACTTCACGTGGCCATTGGACGCCGAATGCCTCAAGGAGGATCAAGTGATCTACGCACTGCCGGCCTTGGATGATTATGAAGTATTGATTATCGACATCATCATGGGCTCGGGCGACCTGGACTATGCGGAGACAAGGCATGGGTATCTTACCGGTGTTGTTCTTCATCGCGAGCGTATCGCGCCGAACTTTGGCGACAAAAAGGTGGTCTTTGTAAGCGCATTGCCTGATGGAGGAGAGAGGGCGACTGCAAAGAAGTACGCGACGGCGTGCGGGATTCCTTACATCCAGAAGTCGGATACCGCGTCGGAAGAGATTATCGAGGCGATCAAAGCGCTCATTGGAGAAACTGGTTCGGGGGGGGCTAAGGAACGGGGAGAAGGCCGATGAAGAAGGGAGCATTTGATAGCGTGCAATTCTGGCTTGTGCCGGGGCTGGGCACGCTCGCTCTGGTTATACTCCTGCCCCCTGCTCTCTCAGGGGGATGTTTAGCCTATCGCGCGTCTTGTATTCATTCGAAACACTTATCGTCTCCCACTGCCGACACAGACGACGGGGAGGGGACCACAGGCGGGAGTCTTGGCGACCCATTGGGGAGTGTCCAACTGGCGCTGGCTACAGCTGCAAGCAACACGACTTGGGCGACATACGTCGTGACGGCCGTTGGCATTCTGTTCGTGTTGGTATCTGTGATCACCGCCTCTTGGAATGAAGCCCGCCACCATCGACTGGAAGAGGAATGGCGCCGAGCACAGGGCAACGTGCGGCAGTCAGCACTCAGCCTGGAACGCCGGCTTTCAAGGGTGGCGGTGCCGCTGGCGAGCTATATGGTCACGTCTGCGCTTTACGAGATGCTTTACGCACCGAGGTCGGAGAGGAAGGCGAGCAGGATGGCGTTCCTGCGAAGGAGCATCATAGAAGGTGTGAAGATACTTGTTAGGCGAGAGCGAGACTACTCTGCGAAGGCTGATGCTGTGCGGTATCTAAGCAAGGTGATTGACAATGAGACATTGGACGCTCTTGATGAGATAGAAAACAGCGTGCGGGCCTATCCCGCGTCGAAAGAGAGGCAGGTACTGCTCCAAGCTATCCAGATGACTAGGAAGGTAGTCGGTGAGGCCCTCGAAGCCTCGAGACGGGCCGTTGCGGTGTGAGATGTTATGCCCCATCAAGTGACGGCCTGCGTAGGCAAGTGACTTACTGGCGATGTACTCCAACGCGGCCGGGGGCATGAGAACCGAATATCTTCAGTGTCTGTTCTGCAAGGCCGTCCGGGCATTGTTTTCGGGAGGCGACGCTCTGCAGTGATTGCATGGAGGCCATGTGCAGTACAAAGTCTAAGGCACCACCGACCCCTCGAGCACCTCCAGCACGTCCCGCATCGTGTAATGTGTAATGGCACAGCGCGTCCCGATACGTCCGCCCCGGAATGTGATCGCACGTGCGCAGGTCACGCCCACACACCGAACACTCCGACGTCCGAAACAAGAACCAGATCGACGTCTCGCGATACACACCGCCCTCTGATGTTGTGCACGCGGGTCCGTAGACCGCGTCCATAGGACGAAGTCCTGTCAAGCCCCGATTCTTGATCCCTGTCCAATCTGCGCAATCTGTGGACTCGTCCCCGCCCTGTCCCGCGTTGCGGTTTGGGCGTTCGGTTGAGTGGCAACCGAGGCTTGCTCTATCGTACTATCGTTCTCAGACTTCCTTTGGGCCTGCGGCCCAAGTAGGGCGGCAGTTCCGCTCGGGGACTTGGGCTGCTCACGGAATCGGAGGCGACAGACATGAATTCTCGAAAGGCCTTTGTGCTTTGGTTGGCCGTTGTGGCGCTGTTCGTCGGCTGCGCGCACACGCCGGTGCAGGCGCCGGCAACCACGGCGCCGGCCACGACGAACCTGACGGCCCTGGATCGCTACGTGGCCAAGCCGGACGACGCCTACGGCTATGAGCTCGTGAACACCTACGAGGGCAAAGGCTCGACCGGCTACGTCTTCGACATGACGTCGCAGCGCTGGCGTAGCGAGGACGAGATCGACCGGACCCTGTGGCGGCACTGGGTCACGGTGGCCGTGCCCGACAAGGTGACGAGCCGCACGGCCCTGATGATCATCGGCGGCGGGGGCAACGGCGGCAAGGCGCCCAAGGGCGGCGACGCGAAACTCCACCGCATCGCCCGCGCCACCCACGCCGTCGTGGCTATGGTCAGCCAAATCCCCAATCAGCGCCTGACCCTCAAGGACGACGGCAAGGGGCGCAGCGAGGATTCCCTCATCGCCTACACGTGGGACAAGTACCTCAAGACCGGCGACGAGGAATGGCCGTTGCGCCTCCCGATGACCAAGGGCGTCGTGCGCGCCATGGACACCACCCAGACCTTTTGCGCCACCGCCGCTGGCGGCCGCAACCGTATCGACTCCTTCGTCGTCGCCGGCGCGTCCAAGCGCGGCTGGACCACCTGGACCACGGCCGCAGTCGACAAGCGCGTCGTCGCCTGCATCCCCATCGTCATCGACCTGCTCAACATCGTGCCGTCCTTCGAACACCACAAGGCCGTCTACGGCTTCTGGGCCCCGGCCGTCAACGACTACGTCCGCTTCGACATCATGGACTGGATGGGCACGCCCGAGTACGACGCCCTGATGGACATCGTCGAGCCCTACAGCTACCTCGATCGGCTCACCATGCCCAAGCTGCTCATGAATGCCTGCGGCGACCAGTTCTTCATCCCCGACTCGGCCCAGTTCTATGAAAACGACCTCCAGGGACCGACCTGGTTCCGCTATGTGCCCAACACCGGGCACGGCCTGGACGCCAGCGCCTATGGCAGCGTCCAGTCGTTCTTCCACGCCGTGGCCGCCGGCATCGACATCCCCACCTATCGGTGGTCCTATCCCGACGCCAACACGATCCGCCTCGAAACCGCCGCCAAGCCCTCGGCCGTCAAGCTGTGGCAGGCCACCAATCCCGAGGCCCGCGACTTCCGCGTCGACAAGCTCGGCAAGGCCTACCAAGCCACCGACCTCAGCGACCAAGGCGGCGGCGTCTACGTGGGACACGTCGACACGCCCGAAAAAGGCTGGCGGGCCTTCCTGGTCGAGGCGACCTTCCCCGGCCCCGACGATGTGCCCTTCATCTTCACGACGCCCGTGCACGTGGTGCCGGATGAGTATCCCCACACCTACCAGCGCACAGACCCGCCGCCGGTGGGGTTCTTGTCCAAGGAAAAATAGGCGTGTTGCGTTGACCTGTTGGAAGTCGCGGCGCAAATCGAACACAAGGATTCAGCCATGGACATCGTGATGCACAGCTACACGTTTCGCACCTATCTGTTGCGGGAGGCCTTCGTGTATGCGCAACGCTTCGGCTGGGACGGCCTCGAGTTGCAGCCGTGTCATTTCGACCGCGACCGCATCGACACCGAACTGCCGGACGCCATCGCGTTGGGACAGCAATACGCCGTGCCGATCCGGTGCGTGGACTTCGGCGGGGACTTCATCAACGAGGACGCCGGCGTCGTCGAGGCGGCGGTGGCGCGCATGGAGAACGAGATCGCCGTCTGCGCGGCCAACGGCGTGCGCCTCATGAACGGCGGCGTCGGTTCGCTGACCGAGGAAGGCAACGACTACGGCCGGAACGGCTCCGCCCTAGCGACCGACGCCCACTACGAGCGCGCGGCCGAGGCGTTCCGGCATCTCGGCGCGGTCGCGGCCAAGCACGAGATCACCATCGTGTTCGAGATCCACATGAACGCCCTCCACGACACCATCGCATCCACCGCGCGCCTCCTCGAGTTGATCGGCGCCGACAACGTCAAGGCCAATCCCGATTCAGGCAATATGTTCGCCACCTCGACCGCCGAGCGGGACCCGGCGAGCCTCGATCAGCTCGATGGGCGCATCGGCTATTTCCATTTCAAGAACTGTGAGGAAATCGCCGGGACCTACAACTACAGCGTCAAGCTGGCCGACGGCCATATCGACACCTACAAGTGGCTGTCGAAGCTCGCCTCGATGGGCTACGACGGCCCGGTGTGCATCGAGTACTGCGGCGCCGGCGACCCACACGTCGCGGCCGAGCAGGACCTCGCCTACCTGCGGCGCTGCCTCGAATGGGCGGGCGTCCAATAGCATTCGGAGGCCGTCAGGCCACGACACCGCGGAGGCCCGGATAGACACATGGGCAACTGGCGCGTATTCGACGCGAACGGCCAAGTGGGCCGCCACCTCAAGCTCCAGCCCCACGGCCTGCACACCGCCCAACACCTGCTGGCCGAGATGGACCACTTCGGTATCCACGAGGCGTTGATCCTCGACTGCCTGAGCCGTGAGAACCATCCCGCCGAAGGCAACCGGCGCATCCTCGAGACCACGGCCGGCCAGCCCAGACTCCATCCCGCCTGGGCCGCGCTGCCCCCGGCCGCGCCCGACGAGCAACCGGCGCCGGAGGCCTTCCTGGCGCAGATGCGCAAGCACCGTGTCGCCGCCGTGTTCCTGTTCCCTGTGCTGCACGGCTTCCCGCTATCGGACTGGTGCATCGACGCGCTGCTCGAACCGCTGGCCGCGGCCCGTGTGCCCGTATTCGTCAACTACAGCGGCCAGCCCAGATCCCATTGGCCGCCGGACGACACAGACTGGGAAGCGGTGGTCGCGCTGTGCCGCCGTTGGCCGGACTTGCCCGTCATCGTCACCGAGGAGCGGTTCCGCCAGGCGAACCGGGTGATCTACCGGGCCTTCGACGCGTGTGAGAACCTGCACATCGAGTTGAGCGGCTACTGGCTGCATCGCGGCATCGAGTACATCACCGAACGATGGGGGGCGCGGCGCCTCATTTTCGGCTCGAACTGGCCCGAACTCGGCCAAGGCTGCACACTCGCCACCCTCACCAGCGCCGATATCGACGACGCCGACAAGGCCCGTATTGCCGGCGGCAACTTCCGCGAGCTCATCGCGTGGTGCCAGCCCGAGCACACCGACGTCGAACTCCCTCCGCCTGCGGATGCGTTCGTGGCCCTCGCCCAGACCGGCCAGCGCCCCGCCGCCATGACCTTCGCCGACTGCCACGGCCACCTCGGCCGCTACTCGCGCAGCTACCACCTGCCTCGCTGCCGCGTCGACGACGTCGTGGCCGACATGGACCGGCTGGGCGTCGAGCGCGTGTGCGCCTTCAGCTTCACGGTCGCCCGAAGCGACGAACGCTACGGCAACGATTTCGTGGCCGCGGCCGTGGCGCAATATCCCGACCGCTTCGTCGGATTCACGGGGCTGAATCCACATCGCGGACGTGAGGAGATGCTCAGCGAACTCGAGCGTTGCGCGCGCCTCGGACTACGCGGCATCAAGTTGGTGACCTCCTACCAGGAGTATCCCGAGGGCGGCCCGCTGTTGGACGTCCCCTGCCAATGGGCCCACGAGCGCAAGCAGATCATCCTCAACCACTCGTGGGGGCCGGCGACGCGGCTCGAACAATTGGTCGCCACCTACTCGAACGCCTGCTTCTTCACCGGCCACGCCACCACCCAATATGCCGGCATCATGACGCGCCATCCCAACCTGCACGTCTGCTCCTGCCCCGTCCAAGGCCCACGCTCGTGCGAGGACCTCGTGCGGGCGGTCGGGGCCGACCGCGTCCTGTTCGGCTCGGACCTGGAGGACCTGCCCGTCGCCTGGGGCTTGGGGCCCATCCTCTGCGCGCGGCTGTCGTCTCGAGAGAAGCAGCTCATCCTTGGCGACAATCTGCGACGGATCCTAGGCGAATACAGTCTGCATCCGTAGCGTGCACCGCCGCCGTTCAACGCCTATGAAGAAGAAGTCAACGGCGAGTGGCTCGAGGTCAGCCTGTCCCCCCTCCACGAGACCTTCTTCAGACGACCAAGGCAAGCGCTCAGCCAACTCCCGGCGTTCCGCGCGCCTGCACCCTCGGCTCCCCCCAGTGCGCCCAGTCGCAGATGTAGTCCCCGGCCGAGTCCGTCACGAGTGAGAGCACGACCGGGCGCCCCGCCCACGCCGACAGGTCTCCCGACAGGTCCTGCCACGCGCCCGGAAGGACCTTCCGGCGGGCCAACTCAACGCCGTTGGCCTCGACAACGAAGACCACGCCGGCGGATTCCGCGCCGTCGCGGAGTCCCACGAACGCGTGGAACGACGCGGGCGCCTCGGGCAGCGTCATCGGCACGTCCACGATGGTGCGGCCGTGATCGGGCGGGTGGGTGAACAATCCGTGCCGCGGCACGCCGCCGATGGTCCCTTCCGATCTCTGCGCGCATGCGTGCGGCGGCGCGTCGAGCACGACGCCGGTGTCGCCAACAAAGGTGACCTGGTACGGCGCTTGATCCACGGCCAGCGGCAACGGCGCCGGATCCGGCTGCGACCGCAGCAGATAGACCGCTCCCGGGAACGCCGCCGCAATCTCAACACGCGGCGCGCCCTCAGGTAGCCGTGTGGCGTTGTGACCAGCGAGGGCCACGCGCCACCCCTGTGTTCCCGCAAGCGCCAGGTCCGCCTCGAGATGGGCCGCGCGCTCAATGCGCGGGCTGAGCCAGCGCGCCCAGTCGTAGGTCGGGCTTCGGCCCGGACCAGGGGCCACCGTCAGCTCGAGCGCCACGCGCGCGCCCGCAAAGGGGGCCAGGTCCAGGGCCAACAGCTTGCGCTCGGACGTGGCGGTGTGCAGTTCGGCGCGCGCTTCCCGGTCTCCGGCCCTCACGCACGCGCCAAACGTGACGCCGTCGCTCCGGTCCTCGCCCACCGCTCCTGAATCGATCAAGACCTCCGCGGCGAAGCGGCCCACGTCCTCGGGCAGGTCCAGGTCGAAACGCGCAAAGGCCACGCCGCTGCCGGGGATCCGGAACGGCGGGTGCGCGTGCACATTGTCCCCGTGGCCGACGAAAAACGCGCCGTCCGGCGCGTGCAGGTCGCCGCGTCCCTCCGTCGGCGGGATATCGGCCCCGGCCTGGAAATGCCGCGAGCCGCATTGGGCGTCGTGGATCCGCTCGGCGAGCCGGATCGAGGCGGTGCTCGAGGGCCCGGTCCGGACAAAGGCCAGGTCGTCGTGGACGGCCAAGGCCGTCAGCGTGAACCCCTCCGGCAGCGAGGCGACGTGGAGGGCGTCGTGGTCGCGCGGGGCCGGCAGATAGGGATACCACGAGCCTGGGTCGAGTCCGATGATGCGTTCCTCGTCGTACGCGTACCAGCCGGGGATGCTCCCCGGCAGCCAGACCTCCGTCACGCCCGTAATCGTGCGGCTGATCTCGCGGTCGCCCAGGAGCAGCCGGCGGTCGGCGGTGCGTACGACGCGCGTACCGTCGGCGGCCCGGAACGGGAAGGCTACGTCGGGCGGCCACGGCGCGTCCGTATCGACGTCGACGCGGTTCTCGAGCCAACAGGCGGCTTCGGTGAAGAACTGCCGCGAGAATCCGGTGGGATTATCGAGTTCGGCCCGGTTCGGCTTGAGCGTGGGAATGACGCCCATGTGCTGGTAGACCTCGTTCCAGGCGCTGTACATCTGGCCGCTCGTCGGCGGTGCGCAGCCCAAGTAGCCGTAGATGGTCGTGTAGGGCCGCAGCAGATACGAGCCGATCGGGTGGGCCGCGGCCAGGTGGGGTCGGCTGAACGTGCCGTCCGAGTGGTTGATGCCCCAGGCGTGGCGCTGCGCGAGGGCCTCGTGGCGGTAGGTCACTTCGTTGAGCCCCTCGCCGCTCAGGGCCACGTGCGGCAGGGCCGCGCGCAACTCCCGATGCAGCGCCACGTTGCCCTCGATCATCGACACGCCGTCCATCAGCCCGTTGTGGTCGTTGTAGATGCACAGCGTCTGGTCGAGGTGGAGCGCGTCCACATCGTGGGTCTCGCACAACGCGACCATCCGCGCGACGAACAGGTCGCGCCACGGCTTGTGCGCCGGGTTGATGTAGGCGAACTTGATGATGGGGTCGGCCCGCGTCCACAGCCACCAGTCCTTCTCATGGTCGCCCCAGGGACTCCGGCACTGGTACGGTTCGAACTGTTCGTACAGCGGGTTGAGCGGATCGCAGCCGAAGTAGTTGACGTGCAGCATCACGCGGAAGCCCAGCTCGTGCGCGCGCTCGATGAAGGGATCGAGCGTGTCGAACGGCTCGTCGTAGGTCGGGTAGTCCCGGTCGTAGCCCGCCTTCCGCCACGAAGGTACGTAGAGGATGGTCTGGCTTGCGTCGAGCCGCGCGGGCAGCGCATCGAGCACGGCCTGGTCCAGGCCCATGATCACGCAGCACCGCACGTCCCGCACCCACTCGGGCGTCTGCTCGGCCACGGGCGTGGGTCGAAACGCCTGGACCATCCAGTCGCGGTAGCGGCGCGCCGGCACGCGCCAGTCGCCCTCGTACACATTGAGCCGCCAAGGAACCGAATCGCAGGTCGACCGTTCGTCGAAGGGCGCGTAGGGCATGGTGATGAATTCGAGCCGCCACCCGTGGCCCGAGCGTTCGAGCCGCAGGCGCTTGAACCGTCCTCGGGCGTCTTCCGTCCAGACGTAGAAGCCGCGGCCCGCGCCTTCGAGAATCACGAGTTGCGCCTCCCACGCGATCGGGTAGTCGAACGTGAATGACGCCCCCGGCGTGGTGCGCGTCAGCCGCAGGCCCGAGTGCCCGGGCACGATGACGTTCATGTCCAGCGGCACATTCGAGATCGTCCACCCGACCCCCCACAGGCCCTTCCTAGGCGACTCGGCGTGCTGCGAGATCACCACGTCCCCCGAGCCTTCGTCCACGGCGTACGTCGCCGTGATCCGCGCCCCCTCGAGGCCCTCGAACCCGCCATACGCCTCGCCGTCCGCACCCGTGGGCGCGACCGACGACGCGTAGTGATCGCCGTCGACCAGATGGATCGCCGCCCCGGCCGGCTCACCGGCCGCCTCGACCAACACCGCCCCGCCCGCGTCGGTCAACCCCACCAGCGCCCCCCGCTCGAACCGCGCCGTGAAATCCGGCGCCTCGATCTCCAGGGCGGCGCATACGCCGGCCATTCCGGCCGTCGCCAGCCACAACGACACAACCGGCAGCGCTTTCCGAACATGGTCTACCTTGTGTGCGCGCATGGATCCTCCTTGTCGCTTGCATTGAGGCCACGCGTCGAGTATCCACCCGGGATGCGTCGTATTCAATCGGCAACGTCGCGACCGAAGTGTCCCTCGCCATCCGCGAGGAACGCAGCGAACTCCGCCGCCGCCTTGTCCCAATGCTCAACGGCTTCGGTGCCGTCAACTTCGTCGGCACGATACATATGTCCCTGCGCGATCATGTTCTCCTTTCCCCGGTTGCAGACATACCGCCCGCAGCCTCGTTCCGGCGCCTATCATGGCCTCAGCCGTCCACAGCACCACACGGCGTACGATCCGGCGGGTCACTCTCTCCGAAGCGGGCGGCGGTCTCGGGGGACTCCCGGTCGGCGGCACGAGTTGCATCTCGCCTGCGGCCCAAGTTTGCAGTGCTTTGAGCAGCAATAGGTTGTTCTGTGTCGGCTCAAACGGCGAATACATGCCTCTTCTCCTCGACGTCCACGTCCGTCACTTGATTGCCGTGATCCACGGTCCACCGTCCCCGGACCATGCGTCCGGCGGCGCTTCCATCTGGAGCACGACTTCCACCACCGGACGCAGCCAATCGTCGACGTCCTCGATCTTTCTTGGCCGACGCGCGGGTGGAACCTGGTCGAACAGCCTTCGCGCCAGACGCCCGCCGTCGTGGGTAGCCTTGGCCGAAGCGAAGCCGGCTTCCTTGATCCAGCGAAGCCAGGTGCTGCACGACGGGTGCTGCGTCGTCCACGTGGCGGCCTCAAGGACGTGCGTGTGCAAGGCGCTGAGCACGCGAGGCGTGAGGCCCGCGTACGTCGGTTCGGCGCCGGCGCGTTCGAACACGCGCGCGACGTCGGGGCGTTCCAGACTGAGCGTGAGGGCGTAGTGGCGCACCCACTCCTCATCGACGCGGCGGTCAAAGACCACCATGGTCGTCACGCCTTCGAGGTCCGCCAGCCAGATCGCGCGTTCGCGGCCGTGGCGGTACTGGCCAAGTGCTTCGTAGCTCATGCGCAGGACGCCGCCCGGCCTCAGCACCCGGCACAGTTCCGCCAGGGCGGCCCTGGGATCCGGCGTCTGCTCAATCGAGGACGCGGCGGTCACGCCGTCAAACGAGTTGTCCTCGAAAGGCAGGTGCTGCCCAGGCGGCACGAGGAGGAACTGGACTTCGTCCAGGCCGAGCCTCCGGGCATTGCGCGTACAGACCTCGACGCGGCGTGGGCTCGCGTCGACCCCGACGACCTCCCCCACCATCGGCGCCATCATCAACGACGGCCAGCCGTCCCCCGGGCCGAAATCCAGGATGCGTCCGCCCCCCACCGCGGTGGCGAAATCGAGGATCTGACCGCGGTCGGTGAAATGACCCCGGCTTCGTGCGTTGAAGGGCTCATAGATTACCGGGAGAGACCCACCGGATTGGGATTCCGTGCGTTCGTACAGCGCCGACACGCTATCCGATTCAATCAACACAGTATTCGCACGTATCCAGTCGATAGGCCCCGAACCCGTCAGCCTGGACATAACGACTTTTTCTTTTGCCGTGAGCTTAGGATGCATGACCGTTCCCTTCCGTGTTCCTTTTTTGCCTCCGTGTACCGCGGGCGCACACCAGCTTCCATGTTTCGTCCTGTGACATGTTGCTGTGCGATCATCGTTACCGCTTCCTTTCTGTGCCGTTCCCCTTTCCGGGCGGCCGTTTCTACTCGAGATCCTGTTTCAACCAAAGGCTTCTATGTCCCATCGCCCGCGCCACACCCACCGGGCACGGCGCCTGCCGTCGATGGCTACTCAAGGGCAAACGAAAAGGGCCGCGAAACGCTGTCACGTCCGCGGCCCCTAATCGAAACGGCCGTCCCGGTTGCGGGACGGCCGTTAACATTTAGTCATTGGTTTGGTATGCCTAGCCGGCGGTCCTCCCCGGACGTGACACGCTATACGCATGTCGTAGCTTTTTGATCACGTGTCACGCCTCCTTTCTGGTTCGAACTGCCCGCGGCTTACATCACTTCCTGCGTATATACACCAACCCATCTCGTACTGTCAAGCGAAACCCAGGCGAAGTCGGGGCGCTCTCACAGGGCTGCATAATCAGTTGCGCTACCCGTTGAGGGTCCAGCCGTCGCGGTATTGGCGGCTCAGAAGGTCGTTGCCCTCGGCGCTGTTAGTGACGCGGCCCTTGGCGCCGTCGTACTCGAGGTCCTCGCCGACCCGGTAGGCCACGAGGCCGAGATGCATCATCTCGATCAGTGTGCCACTGTAGTCGAAGTCGCAGGAGGTCTTGAGATCGCCCTTGCAGGCGTCGATCCATTCCTGCTGGAAGCCGCCCAGCGGGGGCAGCAACTCCTCTTTGGTGCGGCGGCGGTAGTACGTCAGATCGTTTTCCTTGCCGTAAGGAAGCAGGATGCGATTCTGGAAGTCCGCGACGACGAAGCCGTTGGACCCCTTGAACAGGGCGCCGTGACCGATCTTGTTTAGATCGACGCACGCCGCGGGCGACGACGGCATGGGGCCGCCCTGATACCAGATGACGGGGATGGCGGGGCGCCAGTCGTTGGCGGGAATCTGGAACGTCGCCTTCAGCTCGACGGGCGTCACTTCCGGATTGAAGGGCTCGCCCTCAGCCTTGGCCGCGGTCGGCAAGTCCGGGTCGATGGCGTTCCAGGCCAGGTCCATGGTATGGCTGCCCATGTCGCCCACTTGCCCGCTGCCGAAGTCCCAGTACATGTTCCATTGGAGGCAGTTGGCGCCGGCCTGGCCGGAGAAGTAGCCCGGATTGTAGGGATGGAAGGGCGACGGGCCGATCCACAGGTCATAGTGCAGGGTGTCGGGCGGCGTGCCTTC
>Ga0272442_10008595_pt1 | contig 12900 bp, 9 predicted proteins | sample SSMForm2O_FD_200262 | JGI IMG/M metagenome (GOLD analysis project Ga0272442, IMG submission 200262) | Marine sediment archaeal communities from Little Sippewissett salt marsh, Falmouth, MA, United States - SSM-Form-2O | ecosystem: Environmental > Aquatic > Marine > Wetlands > Sediment ...
CGTCCATCGAGCCGCGGAGCGCGTCGGCCATCTGCCAGAGTTCGGCCTCATAGCCGATGTTCGCGGCGCTATTGGTTCTTGACTTCCTGGCCATGGCTCCCTTTCGTGCTGCAAGGCTTTCTTGCTGGGCTCAGATTCGACGACCGGGGCGTGAATAGCCAACACGGTATGGGCACGGGAAACAAAATGGAGGCTACCGAAGGCTGGTATCAGCTTTCAAGCGGGGTGTATGGGCGAAGTAGGACAGGAGGGGAGTGTCCAGAGATTGCGCCGATGGGCGTATGGAGAGGGCGAGGGCTTGGCGGATAGTGGTTTTGACAGGACGCGGGGATTCGGGTTAGGGTAGGGGTTCGAGGAATCGATGGGTTTGGAGAGGTACGGCTATGTCATTGGGAGTGGGTGTAATCGGCGCGGGGACGGTGGGCGGAGGTGTGGTGAAGACGTTGCTGGGGAATCGAGAGCTGATCGCGCAGCGGGCGGGTGCGGACGTGGCGCTGGTCCACGTGGCGGAGCTCGACCAGGCGTGTCTGCGTGAGTTCGACCTTGGCGGTGTGTCGGTGACGACGGACGCGGCCGCGTTGATCTCGGATGCGAAGGTGGACGTGGTCTGTGAGCTGATCGGTGGGCTGGAGCCGGCGAAGACGTTCATTCTGAAGGCCTTGGGGGCGAAGAAGAGTGTGGTGACGGCGAACAAGATGCTGCTGGCGCATCATGGTGCAGAGCTGGCCAAGGCGGCCATCGAGCATGGTGTCGAGCTGCGCTATGAGGCGGCTGTGGCGGGGGGTATTCCGGTTATCAAGGCGCTACGGGAGGGGTTGGTGGCGAACGAGATCGAGGTGGTGTACGGGATCCTGAACGGCACGTGCAATTACATCCTGAGCCGGATGACGTACGAGGGTCTGGAGTACGAGGAGGCGCTCGGGCAGGCGGTGGAGCTGGGGTTTGCGGAGTCGCCGCCGGACTTGGACGTGGAGGGCCACGATACGGCGCACAAGTGCCAGATTCTGGCTTCGCTGGCGTACTCGACCGAGGTGGCGCTGGATGAGGTCTACGTGGAGGGTATCACGGGTGTGACGCACGCGGACGTGGCGTACGCGCGCGAGATGGGCTATTTGATCAAGCTGTTGGCGGTGATTCGGGGTGTGGATGGGGAGGTGGAGGCGCGTGTGCATCCGACGTTGGTGCCGCAGGACCATTTGTTGGCTTCGGTGCGCCACGAGTTCAACGCGGTGTACGTGACGGGCGACGTGGTGGACGCGACGCTGTACTACGGGCGGGGCGCGGGTCGTATGCCGACGGCGAGCGCGGTGGTGGCGGACGTGGTGGATATCGCCCGACGCGGCGACGGGCCGGCCCCGCCGCCGTTCGTGTATGGTCCTCGGCGGCCGGTTCGTGATATCGGCCGGGTGGCCGGGCGCTACTACTTGCGGTTGACGACGGGGGACCAGCCGGGCGTGCTTGGGCACGTGGGTGCGGCGTTGGGCCGGCACGGGGTGAGCATCGCGTCGTGCTTCCAGCAAGAGGGTCCTCTCGAGGACTTCGTGGCGGTGGTGATGATGACGCATGAGACGACGGAGTCGTCTCTGCGTTCGGCGCTGGACGAGATTGACGGGCTGGATTTCATAGGTGAAAAGACGCACGTGATTCGCGTACTGTAGGACGCGCGGCAACGGAAGTATGGAGGAGGCCGGTCATGGTTAACCGGGGCGTCATCGAGCGCTATCGGGAGTTTCTGCCCGTCACGGAAGACACGTGCGTGATCACGCTCAACGAGGGATCCACGCCGCTGATTCCCGCGTACGACCTGAGCCGGGCGGTGAATCCTCGTCTGGAGGTCTGGCTGAAGTTCGAGGGGCTGAATCCGACCGCGTCTTTCAAAGACCGCGGGATGACGATGGCCATCACCAAGGCGGTCGAGGACCAGTTCCAGGGGGTGATCTGCGCGTCGACGGGCAACACGTCCGCGTCGGCGGCGGCGTACTCAGCGCGCGCGCGCCTGAAGTGCACGGTCCTGATCCCGGAGGGCAAGATCGCTCTGGGGAAGCTGAGCCAGGCTATGATCCACGGGGCCCAGGTGGTCCAGATCAAGGGCAACTTCGATGATGCGTTGCGGCTGGTGCGGGAGATCACGAGCCAGCATCCCATTGCCCTGGTCAACTCGATCAATCCCTACCGCATCGAAGGGCAGAAGACGGGGGCCTTCGAGATTGTGGACGACTTCGAGGGGATGGCGCCGGATTTTCACGTGCTGCCGGTGGGCAACGCGGGCAATATCACGGCCTATTGGAAAGGCTACAAGGAGTACCACGCGGCCGGGCATGCCAAGAACCTGCCGCGTATGCTTGGATTCCAGGCGGCGGGCGCGGCGCCGATTGTGCTGGGCCACCCGGTCAAGGAGCCGCAGACCTTCGCCACGGCGATCCGCATCGGCAATCCCGCCAGTTGGAAGACCGCGGAGGCGGCCCGGGACGAGTCGCGAGGCGCGATTGGTATGGTGACGGACCGCGAGATTCGCGTTGCCTACCAGATGCTGGCCTCGACGGAAGGGATCTTCGCCGAGCCCGCGAGCGCGGCGGGCATTGCGGGGCTGATCAAGCTGGCCAACAACGGCTACTTTGACGAGCATGCGCCCTTCGACGGCGAACGCCTGCGTGTGGTTTGTGTGCTGACCGGCCACGGGCTCAAAGATCCCGACAGCGCGCTGCGGGCCGCGGAGGAACCCATCACGGTCGAAGCCGAGGAAGACGCGGTGCTCGAGGCGATGGGCATTGGAGAGGCCGTCCCGGCGTAGTCCGGGCGCGGTTCACACGAGGTCTTCGCAAGACAGGGGCAGTCCCTGCTCGCAGACTCGCGAGGACAGAGCCTTGGTAAGGCAGGGACAGTCCCTGCTCGCAGACTCGCGAGGACAGTGCCTTGGTAAGGCAGGGAGTGTTATGAAGTACGGTTTGATATTTGACGTGGACGGGGTGCTGGCCGATACGGAGTCCTGTATCGCCGAGGCGTCTATCCAGATGTTCAAGGCCCTGTACGGCGTTGAACTGAAGGCCGAAGACTTCCGCCCGTTCATCGGGACGGGTGCGGTGCGCTACGTGGAGGGTCCGGCCGAGGTTCTCGGCATCGAGATAGACACGGAACGCGCGATCGCGGTCCGTCACGACAATTTCGTGCGGATTATCAACGCCCGGGCCCCGATTGCGTTCGCTGGTGCGAAGGCGTTGATTGAGGCCGCGAGCGCCAGCGGGAACTGGAAGCTCGCGATTGCGACGTCCAGCCCGCGCGTGAAGTTCAACGAGACGCTCAAGGCGGCGCAGATTCCGTTCAACTTTTTCACCGCGATCATCTCGGGCGACCTTGTGCGGCACAAGAAGCCGGATCCGGAGATCTACCAGGTGGCCGCGGACACGCTTCGGTTGCCGCCGGAGGCGTGTGTGGTGGTTGAAGACGCGGTCACGGGCGTTGCGGCCGCCAAGGCCGCGGGCATGAAGTGCATCGCCTTCACCAGTTCTTTTCCCGCCAGCCACCTGAGTGAGGCCGATCACATCGTGGATTCGCTTTTCGACATCGACCTCGATCTGCTCGATGACCTGGTCGCCGGCGCTTAGTGCGTGGATGGGAACCGAGTGGCCTATGTCCCGCGACGAGTGCGAGATGCACGAAGCGGATCGGGAAATCGAGGTGGTTCGGCTGCCTGGTCTCGTGCCGTACGCCGAGGGGCTTCGTGTGCTCGAGGGCCGGCGTGCGGCGGTGGAGCGGGGCCAGGCCCCGAACACGCTGTACGTGCTGGAACATCCTCCGACGATCACGCTGGGCCGGAGCACGCATGTGGGGAACCTCCTGCGCCCCCGCGAGGAACTCGCCGGGCTGGGGATTGAGGTGTGCGAGAGCGACCGCGGCGGCGACGTGACGTACCACGGCCCGGGCCAGCTCATCGCGTACCCGGTGCTCGATCTGCGGCACTGGCGCACGTCTATACGGTGGTACCTGCGGGCGTTGGAGGAGGTCGTCATCGGCCAACTGGCGCGCTACGGGCTCGACGCGGCCCGCCTCGATGGCTACACGGGCGTCTGGGCCGGCGGTGCGAAGGTGGCCGCGATCGGCATCGCGTTGCACAACTGGGTGACGGGCCACGGCGTTGCGCTGAACGTGAATCCTGACATGACGCACTTCGAGGTCATTGTGCCGTGCGGCCTCGTGGACAAACCGGTCACTTCGCTCGAGCGGCTCTTGGGGCGGGCGCCCGCCATGGACCAGGCCATGGATGACTTCACGCTCGAGTTTCTGGCGCGATTTGCACAGCGCGCGTGAGGCGAAGCGTTGACGGCGCACCGGTCATCGCCGATCGCCGCGTGGGTCATCTCGTGAGGTGGAACCTATCGAGGACGACTTCGACGTGCTTGGTGGAGCAGGGGTCGAATCGCAAGGTGGAGATGAGGTTGCGCCAGCGCGGATTGGCCGCGAGGTCGAGCGTGTAGGTGTGCATCTCGCCGTCTGTCTCGAGGGGGAAGCGGACGCTGGTGGCCTCGGTGACGGCGGCGCCGCCGGTGGACCAGAAGAGCTGGGCCATGTCGCCTTCCGGCACCGGTCCGTTGAGTTGCATGGCGATCTCGGCCTTGGGGAAGTTTGCGGCCCGAATGCCGTAGGTCTGTGCCATGAGGGCGGGGTCGGCCGTGGTGGTGCGCATGCGGAGGCGTCCGTCGGCGCAGGTCATGTCGCCCACGCCCATCATGGTCTGCCATCCGCTGTGGGGGCCGTCGAAGGTCCATGAGGAGACGGGGTCGCGGTTCGGGAAGCCGTATGGGCCGAGTCCGATGTCGCTCGGGGCCACGTTGACCGGCCATTTTCTGGGATTGCCGCGTCCGAGGATGTTTCTGACGGCTTCGTACATGGTGAAGCCGAACTCGAGGTTGGGCTCGATATAGCTCCCTTCGCCCCACTCGTTGAGGGGGCCAAGCACGAGGATCTTCTTGTCGTTGGCCTTCGCGAAGTCCTTGGCCGCATCGAGCAACCGCTCGAACAGGGCCGGGGTCCGCCCCTCGATGACCAAGGCGCCGTCGCCGTGCCATGGCCGGGCGTCCCATCCGGTGTCGATGACGGGGTAGTAGGTGAGGGGCTCGGCGGCCTTGTTCTTATGCGCCCAGGCTTGGGGGGCCTGCTCGACCACGGCCTCGAAGGGTATGCGTTTGTGCGAGGCGGCGTCGCCCGAGATGCCCCACTCGTGATAGGTGGTGATTGCGCTATAGCCTTCGTGTGCGAGGGCCTGGGTGTTGTCGCGCGAGAAGTCGTAGCCCATGGCGACGAAGGTGATGCCTTCGTGGCCAGCCTCGCGCGCCATGGCCTGGGCCTCGTCGAGAGACGCTTTCACGGCGTCTGACCCGCCGAGGTCCTTTCGGATGTTGTGGGGGGCCCAGATGAAGACGCCCGGCTTGCCGTCGATCTGGAAGTAGCTGGGCAGATTGAAGTAGTGGTCGATCCAGTGCTGGGTCACGGCGCGCAGGTCTTCGGCGCTGTGGGTGCCGGGCGGGTTATGGTTGGCCCACATGATGGCGACGCGGAGGAGGTCTCGGTAGCGGGCCTTGCGATAGGCCTCGAACCAATGGGTGAGGTGCTGCTGCCCTTCGCACCAGTACCAGTCCACCAGGAAGCAGTTGATGGCGTTTTCGAGCGCCCATTTGATCTGCCAGTCCACACAGTGCGGCCTCGACTCGTCGTAATATCCCAGCACGGGCTTGCGTATGGGCGCCACGCGGCGGATGCAGTCCCACTTGACGTCGGCCTCCCATCCGGGGAAGTAATACGCGCAGACGTCGTAGTCGGTCCTCAACGGCCTTGGCAGGGCCGGGTAGTCCGCCTTGGGCAGGAGTAGGGCCTTGGTGAAGCACAAATCGGCCTTCTTGACGGCGCCTTCGCCGGCGCGCAGATACACGGTGAAGGTGCCCGGGATGTAGGTGCTGACGCGCCACTTGAGGGTGGTCCGTTGGCCGAAGGCGAGGGCCGGGATATCCTGCTTGGAGGTCGACGGGCGCACGAAGCGCATGTCGGGGGACAACACCAGGCGTGCGGTGCCGCCACGGTCGCCCTGCCCGCCGCGGTTGACGAGGCGTGCCACGACCCCGGCGGGCCTTCCGGTGCGGTTGATGGCCTGCTCGAAACCAAAGAACTCGACGGCCAGGTCGGGGGGGCCTTGCGGTTGGGCAGCGAGTTCGACGGATTCGAGGCGTACCTGCTGCTGGTGGGGCAAGCGGATGCCGAAGGCGGCCACCCGGCCGCGCCAGTCGGGCAGGCCCTGTAATTCGACGTTGTAGGTGCGGCTTGTGGGGCCGGCCTCGACGGCAAAGTCGGCCGAGCGCAGGCCTCGGCCGTCGGGCGTTCCCCACAGCACGCTGGCCAGGCCGTTTCGGTCGGATTGCAGGTTGACGGCGGCCCAGCCGCGGTTCTCGACCTGGAGATCGAGCGGGGGCGCGAACAGTTCACGCGCGGTCGGATGGACCTGCCACGCCGCGACGTCGCCGTCGAAGCGCCACGAGTAGATGTCCGTCAGGGGGGGGCGACCGGCGCCCCACTCGCGGATGCGAATGGCGTCGATCTCGAAGCGGGCATCGCTGTAGAGGTCGAGGCGCAACTGTCGAATCGTGCCCTCGGTGTGCCAGAAGGGGAAGACGAGGACCTCCTGCGACACGCCTTTGCCTTTCACCTGGAACGGGGCGCGCTTCTTCTGGCTGAAGCCGCCGTGCTCGCCGGTGGTCTCGCCGGTCCAGAACAGCTCGCCGGTACCGGTGTGGTCCGAGCGGATGTGGATGACCACGTACTGCCACGGTTTGGCCTCGATGGCCAGGTCGCTGCAGGTGAAAAACGGGTCCCAATCGACGGCCTCCGCCCGCATCTTGCCGTCGCGTACGAAGACCTTGGCCAAATGCGCGTTCGGTATCCAGCCCTCGGGATCCGCGTCAAAGGTCCACTCCGGCAGTTCCCCGGCCCCGGCCAGTGCCATACCCATCAAGGCCAATAGCATCATCCCAGTGTCCTCCGTGTGCCAAGGCAACGCCCTCGTCGCGAGGAACGGCGCGTGTTGCGGGCGCGGCGTGGTCAAGTCATGGGATTATATACGAGCCGCGAGCGTCGCGCATCACCGCACGGCGCTCGCTTGGGGCGCGGCAGTTGGGCCAGGGCCGAGGGCGCTGCCGGGTCGAACTTGACGGCTCGGTCGGATTGGCCTAGGATGTGGGCGTGTGTGGCCGAGCGAGCGGGCCGGTCGACGCACCTGGAACAGGAAGGAGATGCCTACCATGAACCTGCGAATCCGTACTGAGCTGTCCGTAATGATGTTCCTTCAGTTCTTCATTTGGGGGGCGTGGTGCGTGACGATGGGTACGTACCTGGGCAAGGGCCTGGGCTTTGAGGGGACCGACATCGGCAGAGCCTACAGCACCACGGCGTGGGCGGCGGTTCTGTCGCCGTTCTTCATCGGGATGGTCGCGGACCGCTTCTTCCCGGCGCAGATCGTGCTCGGGGTGATGCACCTGCTCGGTGCGGTGCTGCTGTACGTGGCGTCGACCATGACGACGCCGGGCACGTTTTTCTGGGTGTTGCTGGCCTACGCGCTGTGCTACATGCCGACGTTGGCCTTGGTCAACGCGATCTCATTCAAGCAGATGACCAATCCCGAGAAGGAGTTTCCGCCGATCCGCGTGTTAGGGACGCTCGGCTGGATTGTGGCCGGGCTGATGATCACGGCGCTGGGGCGAGTGGCCTTCACGGACATCGAAGCGACGGCGATTCCGATGCGGATGGCGGCGGCCTGCTCGGTGCTCCTGGGGCTTTACTCCTTCTTCCTGCCCAACACTCCGCCCAAGGCCACCGGCAAGAAGGTGTCGGTGCGTGACATTCTGGGCCTGGACGCCCTGAAACTCATGAAGGAGCCTTCGTTTGCGGTCTTCGTGCTTTGCTCTCTCTTGGTGTGCATTCCGCTCGCCTTCTACTACAACTTCACGAATCTCTTCCTGAACGAGAGCGGAGTCAAAGACGTGGCCGGCAAGATGACGATGGGGCAGATGTCCGAGTTTTTCTTCATGTTGGTGATGCCGTTCTTCTTCGTTCGGTTGGGCGTGAAGAAGATGCTCCTTGTCGGGATGGCGGCATGGGCGGCGCGCTACGCCCTGTTTGCCTTCGGCAACAACGAAAGCCTCGTGTTCATGTTCTACATGGGCATCCTGCTGCACGGCGTTTGCTACGACTTCTTCTTTGTGACGGGCCAGATCTACGTCGACAAGGTCGCGCCGGAGGAGATCCGCGCGAACGCACAGGGGTTGATCGCCCTGGTGACCTACGGCGCGGGCATGGTCATCGGCGCCGAGATTTCCGGCCGCGTGGTCGAGCACTACCAGATCATGGAGGCCGGGGAAGTCGTCGGCCACGCGTGGCCGCAGGTGTGGGTCATCCCGGCAGCCATGGCGGTCGTCGTCATCGTCCTGTTCGCCCTCCTCTTCCGCGAGAAGACCACGGCCGAAGGCCAATCGGCGACGCCATGAATTGACACGAGTTCCGGGCGGTGCTAGCCTGTGTGGTCGAGGCGTCAGAGGTAAAGGAGGCCGCAGCATGTCGGGCTTGTCTGAAGACCTGGCTTCTCTGCCCTTGCGGGAGAGACTGACGCTGCTGATGAACAACGAGAAGATCTTTCACGTGATCTTCGCGCAGCAGTTCGACCGAGACGTGTTGGATTTTCTCTGCCGAACGGCCACGCAACTGAGGAAGGTGGCGAAGTCGGTCGAGGGGGCGAAATTCCTGCAGACGCTGCTTGGCCACAAGTCGGCGATGCTGTATTTCACGCAGCCGTCGACGCGCACGTTCCTTTCGTTTGTCCGGGCGTGCCAGTACCTTGGCATGAACTACTCGGAGGTCCGGGATCCGCGCACGTCGTCGATGGTCAAGGGGGAGAGCGAGATAGACGGCGTTCGGACCTTTTCGAGCTACTTCGACCTGATCATCATGCGACACCGGGAGAAGGGGTTCGCCGAACGGACGGCGCACCTGATGAACCAGATCGCGCGGCCGGTGCCGGTGATTAGCGGGGGGGCCGGCACGGACGAGCATCCGACACAGGCCCTGTTGGACATTTACACGCTGCAGCGCTCGTTCGAGGCCAGACCGAACGGCATCGAGGGCCTGTACCTGGCCTTCATGGGAGACGTGGCCCGAGGGCGGACCGTGCGCTCTCTGGCGCAACTGCTCGCGTGCTATCCGGATGTGCGGCTCGCGTTTGTGGCCCCGGAGGAGTTGCGCATACGCGACAACCTACGCGCCTTCCTCGATCGGGCGGACCTGGACTACATCGAGACCGAAGACGTGAACGAGGTCATTGAGGACGTCGACGCGGTCTACGTCACGCGGATGCAGGACGAATACGACGTGGATCATGAATCGGAGGCCATCGACTACACCCGGTTCCACTTGACACTCGAGCACGTGCAGCGCATGAAGAGCGATGCGATCGTCATGCATCCCCTGCCGCGCCGGGAGGAGCTCGACCCAAGGATTGACACGGACCACCGCGCGATGTACTGGCGCCAAGAGCGCAACGGCATGTGGATACGGGCGGCGCTGATAGCGTATGTGTTCAACGTGGAAGCCCGGATTCTCGACTACTACGGGACGCACTACAACTACTAGTGCCGGGCGAGAAGCCGCCCGCCTATTGCCCACCGCAGGCTTTCAGCCAAGGATGAAGGATGAAATCAAGGAATCTTCAATATCGAATGCTCAACGCCCAATGCTTGATAAGCGGCCTCCGAATTCCCTTGGACATTGAACATTGAGCGTTCGATATTGGGGGTTTCCGTAAGCGTTCATCCTTCGGCTGAACGCTCACACGTTGACTTGCCGCAGTTTGGGCCGTATCATATCGGCTTTGGCCGCGCATCCTCGGGACAGGCTTCATGGGACGGGTCATTGTCATCGCCAATCAGAAGGGCGGGGTCGGTAAGACGACAACGGCCGTCAACTTGGCCGCGTGCATGGCGGCGGCCGGGAAGCGCACGCTCCTGGTGGACCTGGATCCGCAGGGGAACGCGACCAGCGGGCTGGGCATCGACAAGAACGGCCTGGAACGGACCGTCTACCACATGCTGATCGATGGGCTTTCCGCGCGCGACGTGACGCACGGGACGCTCATGGATGACCTGAAGCTGCTGCCCTCGAACAAGGAGTTGGTGGGCGCTGGGGTCGAGCTGGTGGAGGCGCCGCGGCGGGAGTTCCGCCTGCGGGAGCACCTGGATCCGGTCAAGGGGGAGTACGAATACGTCGTCATCGATTGTCCGCCGTCGCTGGGGCTGTTGACGCTGAACGGCTTGGTGGCGGCGGACGGCGTCTTGATCACGCTGCAGTGCGAGTACTATGCGCTCGAGGGGCTGAGCGAGTTGCTGAACACGATTGTGTTGGTCCGGGAGCGGCTGAATCCGGGCCTGCGGCTACAAGGGGTGCTGCTTACCATGTATCAGCACACGAATCTGTCCAAGCAGGTGGTGGATCAGGTGCGGAGTCACTTCGGCCGGAGTGCCTACGACACGGTGATCCCCCGAAACGTGACGCTCGGTGAAGCGCCGAGTTTCGGCAAACCCATCCTATTCTACGACCTGAAGTCAGCGGGGGCGCAGGCCTATCTCGCCCTGGCCCGGGAGGTGATTTCTCGTGGCTAAGAAGAAAGGACTCGGCAAGGGGCTGGACGCCCTGATCGGCGCGGCGGTGAGCGGGCCTTCAGGGGGGCAGGCTGAATCGGCGGCCGGCGGCCAGCGCATTCTCCACCTGGATCCTCGCGGGATCGAACCGAATCCGAAGCAGCCGCGCAAGGCCTTTTGTGAGGACGCGCTGCAGGAGTTGGCGGAATCCATCAAGCGCGACGGTGTGCAGGAGCCTGTCATCGTGCGCAAGGCGGGCGAGGGGTATGAGCTGGTGACCGGTGAGCGGCGGGTGCGCGCGAGCATCATGGCCGATTGCGCCACGGTGCCGGCCATCTGCCGCGAGGTGTCGGACGAGGACATGCTGCGGCTGGGCCTGATTGAGAACATCCACCGCGAAGACCTGAACGCCATCGAGTTGGCCCGGGGGTATGAGGCCCTGATCGAGGAGTTGAATTGGACCCAGGAGCAGTTGGCCGGCGAGATCGGCAAGAAGCGCGCTACGGTGACCAATACGTTGCGTCTGCTGAACCTGCCGGGGGACATCCAACGCCACGTGGTCGATGGCCAACTGACGATGGGCCATGCGCGCGCCCTGCTGGCCCTGGCCTCGCCAGAGGCGCAGTACGCGGCGGCCCGCAAGATCGTGGAGCAGGGCCTTTCGGTGCGCCAGGCCGAGAAGCTGGTCTCGCCCAAGGCGCCGAAAGCCAAACGCGCGCCCAAGCCCAAGGATCCCAACGTGGTGGAGATCGAGGACGAGTTACGGCGGCGGCTGGGGGCGAAGGTGGCCATTCGAGGCACCCCGAGCCACCGGGGCCGGATCGAGATCGAGTACTTCAACCTGGATGACCTGGAACGCATCCTGGCGGTGCTGCGGGGCTCGCGGTGATGGTGAGTGCGGAATTGGGATAGTTGAAGGCTTGCGTCGCTTGCAGTTGACGAAGAGAAAGAAAGGCGGACATGCTGGACATCAAACTGCTGCGGGATTCCCCAGAACTCGTGCGCCAGGCGCTCGAGGACCGGCACACCGAGTTCGACCTCGAGGCCTTGCTGGAGCTCGATAAGACACGGCGCGGACTCCAGCATGAGGTCGAACAGCTTCGGGCGGAACAGAACCGGGCCTCGCAGAACATCGCCGAACTGAAGAAGACCAAGCAGGATGCGTCGGAGGCCATTGCGGCCATGAAGGCCGTGAGCAGCCGTGCAAAAGGGCTCGACGAACAGCGCAAGGAAGTCGAGGGGGCCTTCCAGAATCAACTGCTGCTCGTTCCGAACGTTCCGCACGAGAGTTGCCCGGTCGGGGCGGACGAGACGGCCGGCCGTGTCGAGCGGCACTGGGCGACGCCGCGGGCGTTCGACTTTGAGCCCAAGGACCACGTGGCGATCGGCGAGGGTCTTGGCATCCTTGACTTCGAGCGTGCGGCGAAGCTGTCGGGCGCGCGCTTCAGTGTGCTGAAAGGGGCGGCGTCCTACCTCGAGCGTGCGTTGATCGCCTTCATGCTCGATACGCACACGCGCGAGCACGGCTACACGGAGTTTCTGCCGCCGTTCCTGGTGAATTCGGACACGATGCAGGGGTCGGGGCAGTTGCCGAAGTTCGCCGAGGAGGCGTTCTGCGTGCGCGACCGGGACCTGTGGCTGGTGCCGACGGCCGAGGTGCCGCTGACCAACCTCCACCGCGACGAGATCCTCCCGGGGGATCGGCTCCCGCTGAAGTACACGGCCTACACGCCGTGCTTCCGTAGCGAGGCCGGGTCCTACGGCAAGGACACGCGGGGCATGCTGCGCCAGCACCAGTTCGACAAGGTCGAGCTGTACAAATTCACCGCCCCCGAGGCGTCGTGGGACGCACTGGAGACACTCACGAATGACGCCGAGGCGATCCTCCAGCGTCTCGGGTTGCCGTACCGGGTGGTGACGCTGTGCACGGGGGATATGGGCTTCAGCGCGGCCAAGACCTACGACCTCGAGGTGTGGCTTCCGGGGCAGGACACGTACCGTGAGATCAGTTCGTGCTCGAACTGCACGGACTTCCAGGCCCGGCGGGCGAACATTCGATTCCGCAGGGACGGCAAGCCGCAGTTGGTGCATACGTTGAACGGCTCGGGCCTCGCGGTGGGGCGCACGCTCATCGCGATTCTCGAGAACTATCAGCAGGAAGACGGCACCGTGGAGGTTCCCGCGGCACTTCGGCCCTACATGAACGGGACGGCCCGAATCGAACCGGCGCCAT
>Ga0272442_10008596_pt1 | contig 12900 bp, 22 predicted proteins | sample SSMForm2O_FD_200262 | JGI IMG/M metagenome (GOLD analysis project Ga0272442, IMG submission 200262) | Marine sediment archaeal communities from Little Sippewissett salt marsh, Falmouth, MA, United States - SSM-Form-2O | ecosystem: Environmental > Aquatic > Marine > Wetlands > Sediment ...
GCTGCTGGAATCTGCAGATTCATCAAGGGAAAGGAGATTGAAAATGCAATCGCAGATTTAAGAGACGTGGCTGGAGGAAAAAAGGCAGTTCCGATGCGAGGAGAAATACCTCACAGAAAAGGAAAGATTATGTCTGGCTTGTTTCCGAAAAAGGCTGCAAAAGAGTTCATAGTTGTCCTGAGAGGGCTTCTTGGAAATGCGAATGTGAATGACATTGATGAGCCCATTATTGCAGAAGCAGTCGCAAACATTGCCTCAAGGCCGTACGGAAGATTCGGAAGAGTGAGAAGAAAAAGAACACACCTAAAAATCATTGCAAGATCAAAAGCAGAGAAAAAGAAAAGGGTTAAGAAAAAGATTAAGAAAAAAATGGCTAAGAAGAAAAAGGAGGGCAGGAAAAAATAAAATGGAAGAAAGAAAATCTGTAAAGTTCAAGAAAGATGAATTCGGAATAAGAGAATACATCAAAAAAGAACTAGGAAAAGGTAAAGTCAGCAAAGTCAAAATCAATTACACGCCTGTTGGAGAAAAGATAACAGTTTCAACCCACAAGCCAGGATTGGTGATTGGAAGAAAGGGAGAGAGAATAAACGAGCTTACAAGGGTGCTGAAAAAGCAGTTTGGATTGGAAAACCCCCATGTTGAAATTGACGAAATCCTCAAACCAGAGCTTGATGCCCAGCTAATGGCAGATGAAATTGCATTGGGACTGGAAAGGCTTGGACCAATAAAATTCAAGGTTCTTGCATACAGGACTCTTCAGAGAATAATGGCTGCTGGAGCACTGGGAGTTGAAATCAGACTTCATGGAAAGCTTCCCAGCTCAAGGGCAAAACAATGGAGGTTTGCTCAGGGATATCTAAAGAAAACAGGGCACGCTGCAAAGGTTGTTGACACTGCACAAGCAAGGGCAGAAACAAAGCCAGGAACAGTAGGAATCAGGGTAAGCATCTTGTCCCCAGAGGCAAAGCTTCTTGACAGAGTGAAGATTGACGAGGATGTCCTATCAAGAATAAGGATGAATCAGGCAGGTTTTGATGGGGAAGAAAAGGAAAAGAAGAATGAAAAGAAAAAACCTAAGAAAAGCAAAAAGAAAAAACCTGCAAAAGCCAAGGAAATAAAAGAAGAGACAGAGGAGGAAAAATAAATGCCAACATTAAAAACAAAGGACTTGAAGAACATGAGCCAGAAAGATAGGGAAAAGAAGCTCAAGGAACTGAAATTAGAGCTGGTGAAAAGCAAGACAGCATCATCAGCCAAGGGCAGCAAAGTCAACAGCAAGGAGATAAGAAAAATCATTGCAAGGATGCTCACACTCAACAAATCTGAAACTAAACCTAAGACAGAGGAGTTGAAGAAATAACAAAACATGGAAATAGATCCAAAAACCGGTTTGCCTACAGAGGCAATAGAATGGGAAGACCTTGCGAAAAGTTCGCAGAAAATACGGATAACAACAGACAGGAAAAGGTATGGAAAAATCGTCACCATTGTAAGCGGTTTTGACAAGGGAATTGACATGAAGAAAATCGCAAAAGCTCTGAAAAATGAGCTTGCTTGCGGAGGAACCTTCAAGGACAATTCCGTTGAGCTCCAAGGAGACCACAGAAAAAAAATCAAGCAGGCGCTTGTGAAGCTTGGTTTTGAAGAGGACTCCATAGAAGAGTAGAAATAGGAAGGCAAAAAGCAAAGGAGCAGCAGAAAGCAGGTGACAAAGAAGAAAAAAGGAAGAAAAACAAGGAAATCCCAGAAAAAAAGAAAAATGACAGAGAAAAAGAAAAAAACAGAAAGAAAAACGCAAGAAAAAGAAAAAGCATTTACAGTTGGAACTCGAGGAAGGATATTTGAGGGAAGAGTAATCAGAAAATTCCCAAAAAGAGTTGCAATTGAGTTTGAGAGAATGGTTTATGATAGAAAATATGAAAGATACGCCAGATTTAGGACAAAAATCCACGCAAGGCTTCCAGAATCAATGGAAAAGGAAATCAATATTGGAGATTTAATACAGGTAAGGGAATGCAGGCCACTTAGCAAAATTATACATTTCATTGTAATAAAAAAAATCAAAGAATCTGAGGAAAAAGCAAAAAAACAGGGAGGAAAAAAGTAAGATGAAGGCTGTAAGCGCAAGAACAACAAAGGGATTAAACATCGGAGCAGAATTGATTGCAACAGACAACAGCGGAGCAAAAATAGTCAGGATTGTAGGAGTCAAAAAGGCAAAGGCAAAGAAAGGAAAACAAACAGCTGCAAAGATTGCAGACTGGGTCAAAGTGAGTATCAAGAAAGGAATTCCAGACATGAAAGGAAAGGTTTTTGACGCAGTCCTTGTTAGACAGAAAAAGCCCTACAGAAGGCTCAACGGAGAGAGAATTGCATTTGAAGATAATGCAGTTGTTGTGCTGAAAGATGACAAGGGAAATCCAAAAGGAACCCAGATTAAAGGACCAATTGCAAGGGAGATTTCAGAGCGGTGGCCTCAGGTGGCTAAAATCGCCTCTGTGATATACTAATAATAAAATGAAAAAGAAATTTTCAACAGCGTGGAAGGCAAGCAAGCAGCCTCGAAAGCAGAGGAAATACATAGCCAATGCCCCACTGCATGTGAAAAGAAAGATGCTTGGAGCAAATCTGAGCAAGGAATTGAGAAAGAAATACTCTAGAAGAAGCATCAGTGTCAGAAAAGGGGATACTGTGAAGGTCATGAGGGGGAAATTCAAAGGGAAAAAGGGAAATATTATTGAAATCAAGGCAAAGTACAGCAAGATAATGATTGAGGGTATCCAAAGAAAAAAGCAAGACGGCTCAAAAGTGAATGTTCCACTAAGAGCTTCAAATCTTCAAATAACTGAATTGAATTTAGATGACAAAAAAAGATTGAAAAAGCTTAAAATGCCTGCTGAAACCAAGGAAATAAAAGAAACCAAGAAAACCACGGAGGACAGTAAAAAATAAAATGAGCCACTTAAAGAGACAAACAGTGCCAAAGAGCTGGCCGATTCCAAGAAAGGGAACAAAATACGTAGTCAGGCCAAGCTTTGGAACATCAAAAGGCGTTCCATTGCTAATACTCCTCAGAGATATGCTGAAAATAGCTCAAAACAGAAAAGAAGTAAAGAGGATAATCCACCAAAAACAAGTGCTAATCAATGGAATTCTTGCAAGGGATGAAAAGAGCAATATTCAACTGTTTGACAAAGTCAGCATTGTTGATGCTGGTGTTGGCGCTGGCAAGAATAGTGCAGGCGCAAAAAAGCATTACAAGCTCAATTTGGGCTCAAACGGAAAATTCATGATTGAAGAAATAGGTGAAAAAGACGCAAATCAAAAAGTTGCCAAGGTCGTCAATAAAAAAATCCTCAGAGGAAAGAAAGTGCAGTTAAATCTCAGCGACGGAAGAAATTATCTTTCAAACACAAAATGCAATGTCAATGACTCAGTGTCTGTGGATCTTCCCAACAAGAAAATATCCAAATGCCTGCCTCTCAAGAAAGGGGCAAAAATAATTGTTGTTGCAGGAAAGCACTCTGGGGAGAGAGGAGTTCTCAAGGAAATAAAGACAGAAGATAAAATTGCCTCATTGAACATTAATGGGAAAGAAGTCAATATTTTAATTAAACAAATAATGGTGGTTGATTGAAATGACAGAAGACAAAGCCGATAAAACTGAAAAGCCTGCTGAAGGAAAAACTGAAAATTCAATGAAAAAAATAAAGATAGAAAAAGTCATCCTAAGCACAGGAGGCTTAGGAGAGGATGTGGAAAAGGGAATGAAGCTTCTTAAAATGCTCAGCGGCAAAAAGCCAGTAAGAACAAAGGCAAAGAAAAGGATTCCTGCTTTTGCAATAAGGCCTGGATTAGAATCAGGAACAAAAGTCACAATAAGAAAGAATCCTGAAGAGATTCTCAAGAAGATGCTGTCTGCAGTAGATAACATCCTAAAGAGGAAGCAAGTGGCAGACAATGGATTTTCATTTGGGATAAAGGAGTATCTGGAAATACCCGGAGTGGAATACCAAAGAGATGTAGGCATTTTGGGATTAGATATAACAGTTGTATTTAAAAGAACAGGAAAAAGAGTAAAATTAAGGAAAATAAAGAAAGGCAGATTTCCGAAAAGGCAAATGATTTCAAAAGAAGAAATAATTAAATTCATGGAAGACAATTTCCAGACACAATTTGCATAAAATGACAGCAAGCGATTGGAAAAAAATACTAAAACAGCTAAAAAACAAGCCGGCAATCAGAAAGAAATTTTTAAAGCACAACAAACCAAAGGAGAGAAAAATTGGGATTGCTTCGAAAAAATGCGAAAGATGCGGAAGATTCGGAGCGCACATAAAAAGCTATGGATTAAATTTATGCCGACACTGCTTCAGGGAAATCGCTGAAGAAATCGGCTTTGAGAAATACAGCTAATTCAAGGAGATAAAATGACAGAAACAGAGACAACGCCAACAAGAAACCAGGAAATAAGAAAGGGAAGAAAATACACTCTAGTGGGAAATGGTTTGATGGAAAAATATGATGTTGAGGAAGATATGAGATTTGTAGGAACAGACCAGCATGATAAGAGATTCTTTCATTTTGCAAGAAAAGGAAGAGCAAAAAAATCCCCTATAGAGCTTATCACAATCAAGGGAAGCGACATAGAAAGCATTGAAGATGGAAAGATAAATCTAAATCTTGGATATGTTACAGTCTGCCCAATTGATGAGCATGACATGCTTTATGAGGAATGCTTGGATGCTTTGGCATTGGCATTAGGGAGGAGGCGAAGATGAGTCATGATGTTGTTGCTGATGGATTGAATATGATAAAAAATGCCGTGAAAGCCAGAAAAGAAACAATAAAGATAGATAGAATTTCAAATCTCTTAATTGAGATTCTTAAGATAATGAAGCAGGAGGGCGCAGTGAAGAAATACAAGATAGACAGCAGGAGCAAAACAGTTGAAATAACTCTTGGTGAGCTTCAGGAGTGCCAGGCTGTAAAGCCAAGATTCACAGTTCAAAAAGATCAGATTGAAAAATACAGGAGAAGATATCTTCCAGCTAGGGACATAGGAACACTGATTATCTCCACAAACAAGGGATTAGTCACTCATGAAGAGGCTTTTGAAGAAAAAATAGGAGGATGCCTGATAGCATACTTTTACTAAATGAAACAGGAATTTTTTCAGGAAATTGACATCCCAGAAGGGGTAGAAGCAACAATAGATGGAAATCTGCTGAATGTCAAGGGACCTGAGGGAGAAAACAAAAGAGAATTCAACATTCACAATCTTGTTTTTGAAAAAAAGGACAACAAGATAATAATAGGGAGCAAAAAAGCCACAAAAAAGGAGAAGAGGATGACAAACACAACAATCTCCCATGTAAAAAACATGCTTGGAGGAGTCAAGGAAAAATTTGAATATGAACTCAAGGTTGTCTTCAGCCACTTTCCAATGAATGTCAGTGTTGAAGGAGATAAAGTCATCATAAAAAATTTTCTCGGAGAAAAAATCCCGAGAAAAGCAGACATTCCAAAAGGGGCAGAAGTAGATGTTCAGAAGGACACAATCATTGTGAAGTCTGTTGACAAGGAGATAGCTGGACAGGCTGCAGCCAATCTAGAAACAGCCACTAAAATAAGAGCAAGGGATCAGAGGGTTTTTCAAGACGGCATATACATAATTAAAAAAGCTGGAAAGGAGATATAATAATCAAAATGGTTAAAAAATTCATCAGAAGGACATCGAATAGGTACTCTAAAATAGGGCTGAGAAGAAAAAAGAAACAAATCTGGAGAAAACCTACTGGAAGAGACAACAAAATGAGGGAAAAAAGAAGAGGATATCCTGCAGTTGTTAGCCTTGGCTACAGAACAGAGAAGAAAACAAGAGGCATGGTTGCAGGAAAGGAAAAAGTTGAAGTCAAAAGCATCAAGGATATTGAAAAAGTGAAAAAGGGGCAGATTGCAGTTGTTGGAAGAATGGGAAAAAAGAAAAAAATAGAACTTGCAAAAAAAGCAAAGGCAAAAGGAATTGAGATTCACAATCTAAATATAAGGAAGCTTCTGAAACCAGAAAAAATGAAAAAAACAGCAGGCTCCAAGGAAGATAAAAAATGAACCTAAGCAAGAAAAAATCACTGGCTGCAAGAATCCTCAAGGTGGGAAAAGAGAGGATTGTGTTTGTGAATTCAAGGCTTGATGATATCAAGGAAGCCATAACAAAGCAGGATATCAAAGACCTTGTTCAAGACAAGGCAATCAAAATCAAAAATATTAAAGGAAGGAAAAAGACAAGGAAGAAGGCAAAGAAAAGCACAGGAAACATCAGGAAAAAGCTCAGGGAAAGAAAACAGAGATATGTTAAAATCACCAGAAAGCTGAGAGAGTATGCCAAGCAATTGAAGAACAGCGGAGAATTGACTGCTGACGAAGTAAGGGAGCTAAGAAAAAAAATAAGAAACAGGGAATTCAGGAGCAAGGCTAATCTAAAGGAACACATAGGAGGGCTTAAAGGCTAATCTAAGACAAGAAAATGAAAGTTCAAAAAAGACGAAGAAGAGAATCAAAAACAGATTATTTGAAGAGATTGAATCTTTTGAAGAGCGGGAAGCCCAGAGTTGCTATGAGAAAGACAAACAAGTACATAATTGCCCAATACATTGTCAGCAAAGAGGCAAGGGACAGCATCAAGATTGGCTTAAGCTCAAAGAAGCTTTTAAAATTAGGATGGCCAAAAGAATCTGCAGGGGGTTTGAAGTCAACAAGCGCAGCATACCTTACAGGATACTTAATCGGCAGAGAGATTATCAGGCAAAAGCTGGACACTCCGATTGTGGATTTGGGAATGCAAAGAGTGCTTTACAAAACAAGAATCTATGGATTCATCAAGGGATTGATAGACGCTGGCGTGAAAATAAAATGCAAGGATGAAGCGTTTCCTCCAGAAGACAGGATTTTAGGAGAGCACATGAAAAACAAAGTGGATGTTAATGAAATTAAATCACAGATTGACAGCAAATAAAATGAAAGAAGAAAAAGAAAAACCAAGTGAAGATATCAAGGAAGAAATAATCAAAGACATTGAAGGCGAGAGCAAGGGAAAAGGAAAGATTCCTGAAGCTGTAGCTGAAAAAGAGGAGGAAATTGCAGAGGAGATGGAAGAGGCTTCAGAAAAAATAGAGAAGAATGTTGAAGAAGGCAAGAAGAAAGAAGATGGGGAAAAAAGCAAGAAAGAAAAATCAGAGGAGCCAAAAGAAGAGAAAACTGGAAAGGAAGAGACAGACAAAGAATTGCTGGAAAAGGCAGAAAAGGAAATTGAAAAAGAAGAGAAAAGAGAAGCTCCTAAAAAATCATGGAGAGACATGGATGAAAAAGAAAGAAAAAGGGAATTGATTAAGGCTTGGAACCCTAAAACAAAACTTGGAAAAGAAGTCAAGTCAGGGAAGGTGAAAAACATTGATGAAATACTTGACAACAACAAGAAGATTCTCGAGCCAGAGATTGTAGATACTTTAATTGATGTTAAAACAGATTTGATTGCAATGGGGCAGTCAAAAGGAAAATTTGGAGGAGGAAAAAGAAGAGCATGGAGGCAAACCCAAAGGAAAACAGGAGAAGGGAACATTCCCACATTCTCTGCGTTCGCAGTTGTGGGAGATGAAAAAGGGCATGTTGGAGTTGGCATAGGCAAGTCAGGGGAGACTCTTCCAGCCAGGGACAAGGCTATGAGAAAGGCTAAGCTGAACATAATCAAGGTTGTCAGGGGAGACGGAAGCTTTGATAGTATTGGAAAGGGAAAAACAAGCATTCCCTTTAAGGTCAAGGGAAAAGCTGGAAGCGTAAGAATTGAGCTAATTCCTGCAGCTCCTGGAACAGGGCTTGTTGTCGGAGATGAACTAAAAAAAATACTAAAGCTTGCAGGAATCCAGGATGTCTACAGCAAGACATTTGGAAAAATAAGAACAACATTCAATCTTGTAAAGGCGTGCATGAATGCCTTGGAAAAAACAAACCCAAAAACTAAAAATAAAAAAACAGGAGGAAAATAAAGATGGATGAAAAAGTCTGCGTTGTGAGAATCTCAGGACAAGTCGGGCTGAACAAGGATGTAAAAGAAACATTCAAGAGACTCAGGCTTAAGAAAAAATACTCCTGCGCTGTTATTGATACAACAAAAGAGAACATTGGGATGCTAAACAAAGTAAGGGATTTTGTTGCCTTTGGGGAAATTGACACAGAAACCCACAAAAAACTCAATGAAAAAAGAAAATCAAAGATTAAAAATGTCTACAGACTCCATCCTCCCAGGGGAGGAATCAAGAGCAAACTGCACCATCCAAAAGGAGTCTTGGGAAACAATGGCAAGGAAATAAATAAATTAGTGGAGAGGATGCTTTAATGAAAGTCAAAAAAAGAAAAAAATCATCAAGAATGCATGGAAGGAAAATGGGCACCCATGGAACTGGCGCCAGAAAAAAACAAAGGCATTCTGGAATGAAGGGCGGCAAGGGAATGTCAGGAAGCGGAAAAAGGGCTGACCACAAAAAAACAAAGATTACAAAACTATACGGACATACTTATTTTGGAAGAAAAGGCGTGACAAGCAGATCAACAAAAAGAGACACAAGGCAGAGAATCAATCTTAGACAGATTGAAAGCAATTTGGAAAAGTATGGGAAAAAGAAGGGGGATGCCTTTGAAATCAATCTTCCAAAACACAAAATCCTCGGAGAAGGAGAGGCAAGGCACAGGTTAATTATAAAAGCAAAAGAAGCATCTAAATCAGCAATAGACAAGGTCAAAAAGGCAGGCGGAGACATACAAATTAAAGTTCATATTCAGGCAAAAAAAGAAAAAGAAAAGATTCCAAAAAAATCAGCAGAAGAGACTCTTCGAGAAGGAAAAGAAGAAGAGGAAAAAGTCAGAGAGGCTGTCAAGCCTGCTGGAGCTGAGACTGAAGAATAAAATCAAAAATGGATTTGAGAAAAATATTTAATCTAATTCCTGAGGTGAAAAGCCCAGAGGAAAGAAAAGTTGATTTCAACACTAAACTTAAGTGGACGCTGATTATCCTTGTCCTGTTTTTTGTGCTGGCCAATATTCCCTTATTTGGATTATCTGAAAATGCTTTGGCAAGGTTTGAGTATCTTGCAATTATTCTTGGAACAGATTTTGGAAGCATAATCAGCCTGGGTATAGGGCCGATTGTAATGGCATCCATTATCCTGCAGCTGCTTACTGGTTCAGGTATTTTGAATATTGATACAACAACAGAAGAAGGGAAGAAATTCTTTCAAGGACTGCAGAAATTGATGGTGTTCTTCTTCATAGTATTTGAAGCAATGATTTATGTATTTATGCAGGGACTGCAAGCTGTTCCTGGCTTTGCATGGATTGTCATTCTTCAGCTGATTTTAGGAGGATTGGCAATATTTTACATGAATGAGCTTAGTGAGAAATGGGGCTTTGGCTCAGGAATCAGTCTTTTCATTGGAGCAGGTGTTTCATGGAGGCTGATAACAAGTGCATTCCAATTCATTGACGCTCAAGGAAGAATCTGCCTTATTAATTTCACAAAAGAGACAGGCGCTGCCTGCTCTGGTAAGGTGCTTGTGCTTCTGCAGAGCCTGATTCTTGGATACCAAACAGAGTTTTATTCAGCTGCTGCTGCGATTCTCGCAACTATTGTGGTTTTCCTTGCAGTTGTCTGGGCCCAGTCACTTAAGATTGAAATACCATTATCTTTTGGAAGAATAAGAGGGTACAGTGTCAAATGGCCATTATCATTTTTCTATGCCTCTGTTATTCCAGTTATTTTAACTGCAGCCCTTGTTGCAAACATACAATTGTTTGGAGGATTGATTGAGAATGCTGCTGCTCCGTGCCTTTTGGAAACTGCAGAAGCAGGGGCGTGCGTTGGACTGGCCAAATTTGCATCTTACTTAACTTTCCTTGGACACTTTGTCAATGGAAGGGCAGTGTCTGGATTTGCATTCTGGGTGGGAAGCACAAATCTTCTTGATTTGCTTATCAGAGGAGGATTCAGATGGGTTCTTTTACTGCAGGGACTGACACACATATTATTCTTTATGTTTTTCTCAACGCTGTTTGCTGTTTTCTGGGTAAAAACATCTGGAATGGATTCAAAATCCCAGGCAGAGAAAATTGCTGCATCAGGTCTGCAGGTAGCTGGATTTAGGCAGGACTTAAGGATTCTTGAAAGCATTTTAGACAGATACATAATGCCCTTGACAATAATGGGTGGCTTAGCCATTGGATTCCTTGCATCAATTACAAATCTTGTGGGAGCAATGGTGTCTGGAACTGCAATACTATTGGTGATAATGATTATGTTTCAGTTCTACCAGAGTATTGCTCAGCAGCATCAGACAGACATGAATCCTGCACTTAGAAAGTTCATGGGAAGCTGATTTTAAAAAAGATTTAAAAAAGAAGTTTAGCTAGTAAGAGAATGATAACAGACTTCATGATTACTTATCCCAAGACAAGCATAATAATCCTTGCGTTTTTAGTGACTTTTGTGATGATGCTAATAACAAAGTACTTCACAGACCAGGACAGAATGAGGGAGCTTAAGAAAATACAAAAAGCATGCAACATAAAGCTCAAGGAAAACAGGCAGGATGCTGCTGCCCAGAAGCAGCTAATGGAATGCTCCATGGAGCTTTTCAAGCACTCTTTCAGGCCATTGCTTATCTCATTCATACCCTTAATTATGTTCTTTTGGTGGATTAGAGGAATCTACAGCGTGGTTCTGCCTGGATGGCTTTGGTGGTACATTCCATCAGGCATTGTATCAAGCATAATTCTTAGAAAAGCTTTAAAAGTAGCCTAATAAGATATCTTAATATGGAAAATCAAGAAAAGGAAAAAGAAAACCAACAGGAATTGATGTTCAAATTCCAGATGTTTGAGCAGCAGATACAGGGAATCCAGCAGCAGCTGCAGGCTGTTGAATCTGCAATAGCAGACATGGAATCACTTCATGTTGATTTGGAATCCCTCAAGGGAAAAAAAGACACAGAAATCAAAGCATCTATTGGGAAAGGCATTTTTGCTGATGCAAAATTGATTTCTGAAGAACTCACAGTTGACATTGGAGGGAAAAACCTTGTTAAAAAAAGCATTCCTGAAACCCAGGAAATTATTAAAAAGCAAGTGGAAAAGCTAAATGATGTAAAAGAGGAATTAGAAAAAGCAATGCAGCAGATTAATGAGGAGTTGACAAGCACAATGATGGCTTATCAGGAAAAAGCAAAATAGGCTTCTAAACCCAAAATTTTCTTTTCTTAACCTTTTTCAAAAATTCAGCATATGTCAATACACCATATTCTGAAACAATGGCTCTTATGTATTTTTTAGGGACAAACTCAAATGCAGGGTTTTTTATCTTAATGCCTTTTGGAGCCTTGTCCCAAACCTCATTCAGACTTCTTTGCTCCAAAGGAACCTTTGATTTTGTAAATTTCCATGAATCCGCAATTATGTAAACTGGAATCTTGTTGTTTCTTGCAATCTGGCAGATGACTTCACTTCCCACCTTGTTCACAACACCATTTTCAGTTAAGGCGTCTGCACCTAAGAAAATCTTGTCTGGCTTTTTGGTTCCCTGCTCCCTTGAAAGAGCAACTCCAAGAGCATTGTCAGCAAACATTGTTACTTTTATGCCTGCTTTTTTCAATTCCCTTGCTGTTTTTCTTCCCTGAAACAATGGACGAGTCTCTGTGTTGTAAACTTCAAAATTCTTTCTTTTTTTCTTTGCATAGATTAAAGAATTATTGACATTTGTGGAACGGCAGTGAGTAAATATTATGCTGTTTGAAGAAACCAGCCTTAAGACATTCCTGTTTATTTTATCCTGGGCATTATCAAAATGCTTTGTGATTTCCCTAAGAGGGGTGCCTTTCTCTGCCAAATCCAAGACATTTTCCATCATTGGCTCAGTCGGTCTAGAGGCAAGAAGCTTCCTCTTAGACGCTTTTGTTGGGATTAAAGCATAAGCTCTTAATGCAGCCCTTGCAATATTTCTTGCTCCCTGAATTTTCACAGACTTAATGTCTCTCAGTATTTGACTGAACCTCTTGTTTTTATTCATATATTTATTTGTTTAAGAAACTTTAAAAATCCTGCTCATTTTAGGATAATATGCTAGAGATGATTATCAATCCAAAAGAGGCTGAAAGAGGGCCATGGAAAATGTTTTTCATTGGTTTGGTGTATGCCAGCCTCTCACTGCTTCTGGTGCACTGGTTTTTCTCAGCAGATGTTGTCTTATCCAGATTTTCTGGAATGATTGTTGTGACATTTTGCGTTATGTTTTCCCTGCCTTTCATGTACTATATGATAAAGGAGGAGGAGGAGCAGGATGAGAAAATAGAGGGGCTGCTTGGAATATGGAATGTTCACAGAGACGCCATCTTTGCGTTTATGTGGCTTTTTTTAGGCTTTATAATTGCATTTGCATTTTGGTACATGGTTCTGGGGAATGCAAACCTATTCAATGCCCAGATTGAAACATATTGCGTCATCAACAATCCAGGAGGAGATTTGGAGGCGTGCATGGCAAAATACGCCATTCAAAAAGGAGGGGGCATTGCAGCAACAGGGGCTGCAACAAGAGGCGTCAGATTCTTATCAATACTTGAGAATAACATCTATGTTATGATTTTCACACTGATATTTTCATTGATTTTCGGAGCAGGGGCGATTTTTGTTCTTGCATGGAACGCCAGTGTCATTGCAGGCGCAATAGGAATATTCACAAAGTATCAAATAAGGCAAATTCCAGTAGGAATCTTAAGATACATGATTCATGGCTTTCCTGAAATAGCAGCGTATTTCATAACTGCCCTGGCAGGAGGTATTTTCGGGGTGGGTGTCATA
>Ga0272442_10008597_pt1 | contig 12899 bp, 9 predicted proteins | sample SSMForm2O_FD_200262 | JGI IMG/M metagenome (GOLD analysis project Ga0272442, IMG submission 200262) | Marine sediment archaeal communities from Little Sippewissett salt marsh, Falmouth, MA, United States - SSM-Form-2O | ecosystem: Environmental > Aquatic > Marine > Wetlands > Sediment ...
GGAGAATCCCGAGGTTCAGGTGGTTTCGGTGTGCGATCCCAACAAATTCACCACCGATTATCTCGACTGGTCCCCTCACGGGATTCGCAACGTCATCCGCCGGAGCCTGGGGGATCCGGAGTGGGGGGCGGGTTATCGGGGCATTCCCGGGGGGAGAGACATCGGGTTGGAATTTGTCGAGAAATATTACGGCAAGAACAAACCCTCCGGCCAATACAAGGGATGCAGCTCCTATGAGGATTACCGCGAGCTGCTCGAGGCCGAAAAGGACATCGATGCGGTGAAAATCATGACGCCCGATCATCACCACGCCTGGATTGCGATCGCGGCCATGAAAAAGGGGGTTCATGTGATCACCCACAAGCCCATCGCCAACCGGATGACCGAAGGAAGACTCGCCATCGAGCTGGCGAAAAAATCAAAAGTCAAAACCCATCTGCTGGCCTGGAGCGAGCGCCCCGAATACAGTCTGGTTCTGAAGTGGATCAACGACGGCGTGATCGGTGATCTGCAAGAGATACACAACTGGTCCTACAGGCCCGTGTGGGAGCAGTGGCCCTCGAGGCCCGCGGACAGACCCCATATCCCGGAAGGATTCAACTGGAGTCTCTGGCTCGGCCCGGTTCCGGACATGCCCTATCATCCCAACTATACCCACAACGTTTTCCGCGGCTGGTACGATTTCGGCGGCGGCAGCATCGCGGATATGGGTCATTACAGCCTGTTCCCGCTGTTCAGGACCTTCGGCATTGACACGCCGCCGGTCAGCGCCAAGGCCTACGGCACCACGCATCGTTATGTCGACGGCAACACCTACAAATGGCTCGACAACGATGTCTCGTTCCCCCTGTCCAGCCTGATCCAGCTGAGCTTTCCGAAACAGGACAAGCTGCCGGCCTTTGATCTGTACTGGTACGACGGCGGCATGAAGCCGTTCATTCCGGATGAGCTCGAAGAGGACGGCCGCGATATGCCGGAGGAAGGAATGATGTTCGTCGGGGACAAGGGCAAGATCCTGGCCGGTTTCCGGGGTGAAGATCCCGAGATCATCCCGTCCCGGCTCATGAAGGCCTATCAGGGCGATAAAGTATTGCCCGAAAGGGAGCACGGAAGGCGTTCGAACACCTGGGCGGCGGCGATCAAAGAGGACGTAGAGTCGCCGGGCAGCTTCATTTATGCCGGACCTGTTACCGAGGCGATCAATCTGGCCGCTGTCGCTCTTCGCGCCAGGAAAAAAGTGGACTATGATTCCGAGAACATGAAAATCACCAATGACGACGATGCCAATAAATACCTGACCAGGGAATACCGGGAGGGCTGGGAGCTGGCCTGAGCCTAAAATGCGGTGGGTTTTGTCGATTTGCGGGCTGTCAGGTCGCAAGGGACGAATCTGAACAACTGTTTTTTAACGAACCCTTAATTATTGCTGGTGACACCAAACATTCTCAATACGAAAAAAGATGGTATCTCCTTGGAAGAACAGACACGGGAAGATTGCTTTTTCTTGTATTCACTATACGAAAGGACCTTATTCGTGTCATATCAGCAAGGGATATGAATAAAAAGGAAAGACAAATGTATCATGAGCAGACTGAAGAAAATACCCAAGTTCAAAAATGAAGATGAAGAACGAGAATTCTGGGCAGAGTCTGATTCCATAGAATTCATAAATTGGAATAAATCAAAACAGGTCACTTTGCCGGATTTAAAACCGTCAACGAAAACGATCTCACTTCGGCTGCCGGAATTTATCTTGAACGAGATTAAAATGATCGCCCATAAAAGAGATGTTCCTTATCAGTCGCTTATCAAAATATTTTTAAAAGAAAGGATTGACAGGGAATTAAATCGTTCGGCTTAATTTACATTTTCAACTTTTCGGCGAAAAGAGTCGATTAGCTTGTTCAAAGCCAATAGTGTCCTTTCATCTCGTAATCTCGACCGCATGCTCGATCCGCACCGCCTCGCGCTGGATCGGCTGCTCGCCGTTGCGGATGAAATTTCGCCACTCGTCCGTCCACACTTGATATCCCGTCTGTTCGCTCATCGGATTCAAATGAACCGTTGTACGCTCACCCGCTGTCACGGCCGGTATCTCAAAGTGCGCCCGATCGAGAACGAATGGACCGGCCTCCACCGGGAGCGGCCGGTACTCCTCATTGGCATCAAAAACGATGAGATCAGGCAGGGCGCGGTTGTGCCGGCGGTCCGCGGCCAGCAGCAGGGGGCCGTATAAAAACGAGGTCCGATAAACGTGATCCCCGAGCTGGCGGCGGCGCAGCAGATCATTGCCGCCCCGGTCGACGAGACGCAGGGAGAGTCCGATCCGCAGATGCAGCGCATCATCCTTTTTCCATGAATGATCGAACGAAAACCAGCCTCTATCCAGAGTCCCTTTTACGGGCTCGTTGTTCAACGTGACGTTTACCGAATCGGCCCATTCCGGAATGCGCAGACGGGTGGTGACCGGAGCCGCCGCATCACTGCGGCACGTTATCCGGATGGCGCCGTCCCGGGGATAACCGGTCTCCATGTCAAACCGCATGTCGCGAAGCTCGAACGATAGCGGGGCGTAAAAGTTGAACCACAGGTCGCTCTCCCCGCATACCGCGGCGAAGTTGATCAGCTCGGCGTAGGCCCACAGACCGTGCATGGTGCAGCACCACCAGGCTTCGCTGTAGGCCTGTTCATACCCCGCGGGTGTGCACACCGCGTGTCCGAAAGCGCCGTTGGCGGTCTGGTGAAAATTGAGCGCATTGAACCAGGCATTCTCCGCGGCATCGAGGTAGACGGCATCCCGGGTGATACGCCACAGGTAGAGATTGAGCCGGATCCAGTCGGTGATGGAGCAGCCCTCGGTTCGGTGATCGGCAGGGAACCACTCGCGCATGCCGCCGTCGATGACCGATGATCTATTCACGATGTCCTGCCAATAGAGATCGTATAACCGGCTGAGCACGTCATGTGATCCGGTGTGGCTGTAGAGCATGGCCATGCCGACCATGGTGTTCATATAGGAATGGGAGTGATAATGGCCGAACTCGGGGAACAGGTCGAAAATCGACCTGCCGGCGTCGAGATATCTCTGCTGCGGATCGATCTCGTAGAGCATCATCAATGATTCAAGTATGCTCGTCATATGGGTTTTGACAAAATGCTGCCGGTCCGATTTATCCTCCCCCCATTGAACCCATTTGTCCGCAACCGTCCAGGGATTGTCCACATGCAGCGCGGTCCAGACCGGGATTTTTGCCGTGAAATAATCCCCCAGTCTCGAGGCGGCGTCCAGCGCGCGCTGATCTCTTGTGAGGTGGTAGTACTGCACCAGCCCGCCCAAAAGACGGCCGTGTCCGAATATCTGCCGGCCCCAGTAATCCCAGCCGATCTTTTGCTGATCCCGGCCGAAGTAGCCTTCAGCGGCCTGGTGAAGCCGTATCCGCTCGAACAGGCTGTCCAGTTTAACGGGACGGCTGCCCTTCAGCCTCGAAATGAAAGACCAGCTTCCCAGTGTCCGGCCCGAGACGTCTCCCTCATACTCCTCAAAGCGCCGTTCCAGCCCGGATACGCGCGCCACATCCTGGACAACGAGGTCGAGGTCGAACGGCTGGTGCGCCAACCGATTCTCGGTCAAGGCGATTCGCGCCGCCAGCTCACCGCCCGGCTTTACATTTTTCGGGAAATGAAGCTCCGCGCCGCGGAGCGGCAGAGAGCTTAGAAATATCAGGAGGGCTGCTGTTCGCATGACGGATTTCTCAGTTATTTTTGCAGGATGAGTTTTTGCGTTCTCGATTGATCATTGATCTGCAGTGTGCAGAAGTAGAGTCCGCTCGCGTGATTTCCCCCGTTCCAGATCACCTCATGCGCGCCCGCCCCTTTCAATTCATCGACCAGGGTGGCGACCCGTGCGCCGGTCACATCGTGGATGGCCAGCGACACCTGCGCTGCGCGGTCGAGTGCGAAGGGGATGGCTGTAGCCGGATTGAAGGGATTGGGATAGTTCTGTCCCAGCCGGAATCCGTCCACTGAGATTATCGTACCCTGTTTCACTGCGGTCGAGCTCAGGAACGGCGGCGGATTCTGCTTGACCACCTCCACCGGTACTGAGATCATGTTGTGGGATTTCCATTCCGTTCCGACAAAACGGAAACGGCCGATGCCCATGTCACGGTTGGTCTTCCATTGATCCCATTCCGCAGTCAGGGAGAGCCACCAGTCTCCGCCGACGCTCATCAGGTAGCGGGCCTGATCGCGGTCATCGGCGCCGTCCGGATCGTCCAGTATGAGCCGGGTTTGCACGGTTATGAAGCAGCCGGCCACATCATTGGCCGGAAAGCGGGTTCGGCCGGACGAAGGCCAAAAATGATAATTGTAGCCTCCGCCGGCGGTGACCGAGATGCTGCCGTCGGTCTCGACGCGGATGTCGGCGGGTCTGTTCACGTCACCGGCAAAATCCTCGACATAGGCCGCGCCCTGTACCCGCCTTGCCTTTTGAAGCCGATGCCATTGGTCATCGGATTTGCTCAGGTAGTACATCTCCATGTCCCTGATCTGCACGCGGGTGTTTGTCGCGGGATTGCCCTCGATCCACTCGTATAGCTGTCCCCAGGCGATGGCCGCGGTCCAGCCCTCGGGAGGCTCCTGAGCGCCTTGTCTCGGACCTTTGGACCAGTCGTAGCTCTCCGGCACGCCGTGGGGACGGCCTTCATGCGGCAGGGTGATATCGTTGATGATATCCTCCAGCGAGTTTTGCGCGAAAACGGCACTCGGACATAGAAGAGCGGTCAGCGCGATTCTTAAAGCCTGCAGTCCCTTCATTCAGTCTGCTCCCCAATGCTGTCTTCTCATAATGTTGAATAGTCCTGTGCAGGTTTGTATCAGCGGCCCGGATTCACCCGCCTTTGCATTAGCTGCAAGCAATTTAGAAACATGCCGGCTTTTCAGAGTTCAACCGGCCTATCTCTTAGTCCGCCGGACGCACCGGAAGCCGCGGTCGTCATCCCATGGATAGGGTGGATATTGCGGTTTCGCACACTCGGTCAGACGCGGTTCGATGCTGTTCGGGATCATGTCATTCGCAATACAACCCTGACGGAGTTTATAACTTGGGCATCGGGTCCACGAGCTGCCGCGTACCGCGTATTGCGAATCGCAGACCTGGACATACTCGCGAACATTTCCCACCATGTTGAACAATCCCCAGGGATTTGCCGGTTTGCTGCCCGCGGCTCGCGTGCCGGTTCCCGAAGTGTTGCCGCGGTGCCAGAGGAAACGGTCATCCAGCGAATCCCCCCAGTAGAATCGGGTGTCCGTTCCGGCCCGGCAGGCGTACAGCCACTCCGCTTCGTCCGGCAGATCGACCTCAGCCCATCCGGCATAGGCCCGGGCGTCCTCAAAACTGACCTGCACCACCGGATGACCGCCGTTCTGGGCAAAGCCGGGCGATCGCCAGGTGAACCGGTGCCGCTCACGCTCGGCAGCGGTCACATAGCCGGTCTCCTCAACAAATCGGCTGAACTGTGCAACAGTGACTTCTGTCCTGGCCATCCAGAAATCGTCCGCCAACACGACCGTGGCCAGGGAATCGCCACCGCCGGGACTTTTCACCTTAACCTGTAATTCACCGGCCGGTATGCGCACATAGTCCATTCCGTCCCTCGGATTGATCCATGTTTGGGGAAGCTGTGCGCGATGGATCAGCGTCCAGAAAATCAGAACGGCAAAGGCGATCAGCAGCAGCGCCAGAACACGGTTCATCCGAGATCTCCTACAGATAAATAGTGAGTTCTCCCGCTGCCGCTTCCACCCTGAAACGAGCGAGAGGTTTGGGCGCCGGTCCTTTATACACCGTGCCGTCGAGCTCGAACAGGGAGTGGTTGAAGTTGTTGCACTGAAGCAGGCGCCGCTGGCGGACGTAGCTGAGCACCTGTCCTCCGTGGGTGCAAAAGCGCGAAAGCGCGACGTAGCTGTCCGGGTCCGGCCGAACGATGATGAGCTCGATCTCTCGCTCCGGGACGCTGATGAATGCGGCGTGTCCGGGATGGGCGAGAGAGGGCGCTGCGCTCAGATCGACAACGACGCGGTCCTTTTCAACCGTATAGCTCTTTGGCTCCAGATCCGGCGTGTTGCAGCAATCGGATGGGTTGGCGAACAGGTCCAGTATACGGCAGCTGCAAAGGCCGCCTGCAGCCAGGGCCGAGGATTTGAGCATTTTTCTTCTTGAGCTGTTCATCGTTTCTTTATCCTCAAAGCGATATCCACTTTGTATTCCGGGCCCGCAAAAAAATGATTGCGGGTCTCGACTTTGACCGTCTCCTGCCGTAAGATCCTGCCGGTTTTCGGATCGATCCATTCAACGCCGTATTCCCCGCCGGGCATCGAGAGCACAATCCTCGGCGTCCCTTTGCCGGTGAAATAGACCGCGTATTGATTCCCTTCATCCACCAGCGGGAAGATCTGTTCGTGACCGTAATTGAGCTCGACCACGTATCTGTTGGGTTTCATGCGTATGAAATCGATCGAGTTCATAAACTCGAGCAAAACCGCCATCTGATTTTTCAGATCCGGGTCGCCGCATCCTGTGTAACCGCGGCCGCCGCAGGAGAATTCGGGCCTGCCCGAGCCGTCCTCATGGCCGGCGAGGTAGGTGAAATCGAGATTGTTATAGAGCGCGCCGCCGCTGAGCATGTACTTCCAGCCCTGGATGCGGTATTCATCGGTTCGCACGTCCATCAGACCGGTCTCGTTGAAGGCGAGGATCACCGGCAGATGGCCGTTCAGTTTCAGCGATTCCGCATCGCGGTCGTAGTGGAAATTGAAAACCTTGATGTGCTTGAAGTGATTGGCCAGATACTCCGGGTCAATGGGCTTGCCCTCGTTGCAGTAATCCACGGAGAGGAGATGGCGGTTCGGCAGACGGCTCTCCTCATCGCGGATCCACTGCGAGACGCGGTAGATCCACTCCTTGACTTCATCCGACGGCGGGGATGAAAAACCGGGGATCTCGTGATTGTTGAACCACGGCTCGTTGCAGATGTTGAATATGACGTTGTCGTAGCCGTTCAATTGCCGGACCATTTCACGGCAGTACTGCTCCTGGCGCTGCAGCACATCGCCGTTGTACAGGGTCAGGTAGCGGCCTTTTTCGAACGGCGATGTGCTGTTGACATTGTTTGACGGGTGCATGGGATGGTGTTCGACCGTGGGGCCTTCGAAAAACAGCACCGCTTCCACGATGATGCCGAGCTTTTGCGCGAGCTCGAAAAAGGCGTGCGCCCGGTTGAAATAGCCGGGATCCCAGACATCCAGGTCGAACTTGTTGCCGCCGAGGCTGTAGCCCGGCTCGCTGCTGCGCCTCCAGGGCGCCAGGAAGCGGCCGGGTTCGGGAGAGAGGGTGTTGTCCACGATGCAGAACGCCCCTGGCGGTTCGACATAGTCGCCGAGGAAGACCCGGGTGTGATTCAATCCGACCGATTCGAGGGTCCTGAGATATCTGCCAAAATCAAAATCCGCATTGACGATGGCGCCATAGTGCTCCGCCGAGGTGACCAGCACAAGGGGCTCTCCCCGGTAGAGAAAATAACGCGGATTTTCCGGGTGCTGGTTTATGGGCTCGCTGTGAAGTGAGAGGCTCGAAGCGAAAAGGATTGCGGTCACAAAAATCCTCATGGCAGCTCCCATGATTGTTTATGTAAAGCTCCAGAAACCGTTCGAGTTGAAAGTCACTGTAGATCCGGTATGGCGTTGCCTGGCCCCTGTCCCAGGCAAAACTGAATTCACCCAATATCCGGTTGCGCCGCTGTCCGGGACTCGAGGGCTGCGGACAGGATTCCGTGCATGGCCTCGTCGTACGCCACCAGCAGGACTTTTTTGGGAAGGGGGTGAGCGGCGAGGAATTTACGGATCTCGGCCACGGCCGTGGCCGCGGCGAGCTCGGGCGGGAAACCGTAGGCGCCGCAGCTGATTGCTGGAAACGCGATCGTTTCAGCGCCGAGACCCGCCGCTTGTTCGAGCGAGCGCCGGTAGCACGAGGCCAGGTGCTCGCGCTCATTCCGTTTCCCTCCGGACCACACCGGTCCAACCGTGTGAACGACATGGCGCGCCCGAAGCCGGTGCCCCCCGGTCACTTTGGCGTCGCCCGTGCCGCAGCCGTTCAGCCTCCGGCACTCGGCCAGCAGCCCGGGACCGGCGGCGCGGTGGATGGCGCCGTCTACACCTCCACCGCCGAGCAGCGAGCGGTTGGCCGCGTTCACGATCACGTCCACATCGAGCCGGGTGATGTCGGTGCGCAGGACCTCGATTTGTGATGACATAAAATCCTCCCCCGGGCCGAACGTTTACAGCTCCCCTTTCAGGCTCAATGTGTAGGTGCGCATGGGCATCAGGTTGCTCTCCATGGGCGCATAGTTGTAATTGAACAGGTTTACGACGCCGAGCTGCAGGGTGAAAAATGAGATGTCAGCGGACAGGCGGACATCCCAGAACTTCATGGGCACGCGGTCGTTGATCGGATAGAGCTTGACCTGGTCGATGCGGCTGGCGTAGCGGTGGTCCAGGGACAGGTGCAGCGCGCCGCTGGACAGCGTCGCCTTCAGGGTGGCCAGGGTCTTGGGGCGGTAGGTCAGCGGCTCTTCGTACTTGAGATCCAGATGATCCATGGCGGTCAGGCTGAACTGCAGTCCGGCCTCGATTCTGCGTCCGAGAAGACGCACGGGACGGGTCAGGTTGGTGGTGGCTTCGATGCCCTGGATGCGCGCCCGCGGGATGTTGCGGAACTGGATCTGGCCGCGGATCAGGTCGAGGTGAGCTTCGATCAGCTCCCAGTAGTCGTTGCGGAACAGGGAGAGGTCGATGTTCCAGTCCGGGTTGAAATAGTGGCGCACTCCAATGTCGTAGGCCCACGAGCTCTCCGCCTTGAGCCCGGGATTGGCCTTGATCTTGAAGTTCATGACCGAGAGTTCGAGAAAACGCTCGACAATGGTCGCGGCCCTGAAGCCGCTGCCGATCGAGGCGCGCACATTGGTCGCCGCCCACGGCTCCCAGTTCACCCCGATTCTCGGACTGAACAGGTCTTCCTTGTCCCCGCCTATGAGCTGGTAGCGGTCGTAGCGGAAGCCGGCGGTTAGGCGCACATTGCTGATGCGCCATTCATCCTGAAGGTAAGGCCCGATGAAGTACCCGCGGTGATCGCCGAAATACTCGGTGCTGCCGGTGTCGTGCTGGTACTGCGCGCCTAAGGTGACGGTGTGGGACGCGGCCGGGATCCAGTCGATGCTCATTTCCACGCCCTGGCCGATAGCCGGATTGAATTCCGATCCGGAGCCGAACTGGTTGCCCATCAGCGAGCGCACCAGAGATGCCCTGAAATTGAACGCCAGCCGCGACGAGACCGGCCAGTTCAGCTTGGTGTAGAGATTGAGCTGGTTGATACGGGCGCGGTTGTCGAGGTTGGAGGGATCGACCTCGTAGGGATCGTTCTGGCCGCGCCACTGGATGAAAAAGCCGCGGCTGATCGAGCTGTAAGCGGCGTAGGCGGTCCATTTGGCGGCATTGGGCAGTCGCAGATCGAATTTTCCGGTTAGATTGTATTTTTTCGCATCCCCGAGCTCGCTGTGGCCGGTGTTGAACAGTCGGCCGGCCGAGAGGCGCAGGCCAAAGGCATCGAACCGTTTGCTGTAGCTGGCGTCCTCCCGCGTGTAGTGCAGCCGGTCGGGATCGGTCCACTGCCAGACATCGTATCGCGGCCTGGCGTAGCGGCCCAGAGTATAGCTGAACAGCAGCCGGCCTTCGGGCGCCGGATCCTTGGTGATCACATTGACCACACCGCCCAGTGCCGATGCGCCCCACAGAGTCGATCCCGCTCCTTTGAGCACCTCGATCTGTTCGATATCCAGCGGCGGCAGCATGTCCCAGTTGAATTCGCCGGTGTCGCTGGCATAGACCGGCACGCCATCGAGCAGCAGAAGCACCTTGTTGCCGGCGCCGAAGCTGTAACCGGTCGAGCCGCGGATGTTGATCTGGTTGCCGACGAAGTTGATTCCGGGCGCGGTTTCGAGCGCCTCGATAATGCTCTTGGGCTGGCGCCGCTCGATCTCCCTCGAGGTGACCACCGAGATCGACACCGGCGCCTGGTCGAGCCTTTGCTCGGACTTGCCGGCGAGCACGACAATGGGATCGAATTCGATCGGCGTCTCCCTGAGGAAAAAATCGGCGCGCACCGCCTTGTTGGGCAGCACGTTGACGTTTTCGATGGTGACGCTGCGGTAGCCGATCATGGAGGCGCGGAGGGTGTAGCTCCCGGCCGGAAGGTCCTTGATGATGTAACGGCCTTTTGCGTCGCTGCTCGCTCCCCGTACCGTTCCAAGCAGCATGATGTTGACCGCCTGCAGCGGCTCCCGGGTTTCAGAATCCAGAATCCTGCCGGCGATCATGCCCTTGAGAGGAGCGGAGCGTGAGGTCCCGGCGTAACCGGCTGACAGCAGCAGGACCGCGATCAGCAATCCCGGTTTTACAACCCCCGGCATTGTCACGGTTCTGCGCCGGTTTTGGACCAGTCCGCCGCGATATCCAGTCCAATGACGGTCTGGTTCGGCTGCAGGCGGATCGAACCGGGCTGCCCCGGCGCTTCAGGATCCTGGTAAAAACCGAGAGTCTTGAAATCATCCAGTCCGGAGCGGTCCGACAGCCAGAACACGGCCAGATATTTGACTTCGAACCGGCTGGTCACCGGCAGCTCGAAATCATAGGGATTCTCATCGATGCTGAAATCCATGGATTCCAGATAGATCAGATAATCGACTTTGGATTCGGGTTTTTTGATGTAGGCGCCGATGGCCGTGGCCAGGGTATTGGCCGGGAACGGGCCGTTGAAGGTGATGGTGCCCTTGAGGGTGGCGTCGCGCTCGACCCGCTTCAGGTTGGCGTAGAGCTCGGTGCGTATTGAAGGATGTTCGCTGTCCAGGTCGAATTCCCAGGGCAGGAAATCGGAATCGATTTTGAGTGTAAAGACATCGGCCAGATTCGAGACCGTTTCGGTGTTGAACCACCACAGGCCGACGGCCTCGTAGTGTCCGTAAGGCAGCACGATCTCGGTGTGAACCGTATCCCGGTCCAGAGGCAGGCTGTTCGGACTGAGATAGAGCTCGTTGATGGCGTGCGGCGGAAATACCGGAGCGACGAACAGGTAGACGCCCTGGGTGTTCTCCGGGATCTGCTCCTGGAGAAAGATGACGTCCACGCCGAGTCGGCCGGGCAGGGGGGCGATGCCGTGATCGTCCGAGCACCCCAGCGCGATCAGCGTAACCGCAGCAATTGTCGTCAGAATGGACCTGAACATGGCCGCCCTACTTGATCAGCAGCAGTTTTCGCGTCTCCATGGATCCCCCGGCGCGCAGGCGGCAGAAGTAGATTCCGGAGGCGGTTTCGGCCCCGCCGTTGTCGCGGCCGTCCCATTCCGCGTGGTGCGGTCCGGCCGTTTGAGAGCCGCTGACCAGAGTCCGCACTCTGCGCCCGCCGGCGCTGTAGATCTCGAGAATCACCTCACCGGCCCGGGGCAGGGAGTAAACGATGCGGGTCTCGCCATTGAACGGATTGGGATAGTTCTGGGCCAGCTCAAAGGAGTACGGCGCGCCCGCTCCGTCGATGGGCGCGACATCCGTGCTCAAGGCGGCGCGAAAGCTGACCGGATTTTCGACCGTTTGAGCCAGCGCTGTCCCGTCCCCGGTCCCGAGATCGGGCACGGGCAGGAAATAGGCGCTGAAATCGAGCTCCAGCGTGATGCCGCTCGCGCCAAAAGCTCTGAATGAAATGCCCTGATCTCCGTAGGATTGGCCGTCGCCGGTATCTTCATCGCCGAAGGAGCCGCTGTCAGGCTGTCCGCCTGCTGACTGGTCGTAATAGTAGAGGCTGACCTCGCCCCAGTTCGACTCCTTGAACCGGATCAGGGAGAACATCGAGCCCTGCGCGCCGCTGGTCAGGGTCCATTCGCTGATCGGAAAGGGCTGCTCCGGCATGACCTTGATCAGCGAGTCGATGACATCGGGCTGGCCGTCGATCAGCAGGCCGTCGTTGCGCTTGTTGTAGAATTTCATGCCGGCCGCTGCCGCGTTAAAGTCCCACGACTGCCGCAGATCCCTCATGATGATGTTGGATCCGAGCGGCAGGTATCGCGCCAGATCCTCCTCGGTCAGGCGCGCGCCGCCTGAGATGGTGCCTCCGTAGGGATAGAATTTGGCTGTGATAGGGAAAATGGGATTGAAGTCTTCGATAGGCAGGCCGATGCCCATCTTTGCCTCGCGCAGCAGCCGTACTACTGCGGTCTCTCCGTTGCTGTAGATGCCGCCCTCGACGAAGTAGAGGATCTGTTCGTTGATGGTGAGCGGTATCTGGAATATAGTCGAATAGATCCCGGAGACGCGGATTTTCTGCGTATCAAAAATATCGACCGGGGCGGTCCCGGGCGTCTTGAGGATGATGTCCTCGATGACGCCGTTGTCGCTGATGTCCACGGCATAAGCGGCGGTCGAGATGCTGTCCCGCGCCGCGTCGTAGTCGAAATCATATGGCCTGGGCACGGGTTCGGAGAGCGTGGACGACAGGTAGATATAGGCATAGGCCGCGAGTCCGGATTCGAGCGGATCCTTGACCTCGATTTCGATGCGGCCGCGGTTGCGCGATTCGGCGTCGTCGATCCACGCTCCGGATACGACCCTGTCGCCAAGATCGCGAACCATAAAGACGAGCTCGTCATGGCTGTTGAATATTTTGTCGTGGTCAGTGACGTTGAAGGTGTCGATCTCGCTCCATTCCGCGGGGATGAAGTAATTCCAGCGGTTGCTGCCCTCGCTGAAGGGATCGGGTCCGAGCGTCTTTTCGTCGATCTGAAACGGCATCGGGATCCAGCT
>Ga0272442_10008601_pt1 | contig 12896 bp, 10 predicted proteins | sample SSMForm2O_FD_200262 | JGI IMG/M metagenome (GOLD analysis project Ga0272442, IMG submission 200262) | Marine sediment archaeal communities from Little Sippewissett salt marsh, Falmouth, MA, United States - SSM-Form-2O | ecosystem: Environmental > Aquatic > Marine > Wetlands > Sediment ...
GATGGCAGGTCAATTTGCTGGAGGGCCTCAGCGTTCTCAAGCCGGACCAGCAGATTTCGTATCGGGGACTGCGTCAGGAGAAGCTCGGGGCCCGGACGATTCCCCTGCATTGTTTCCAGCAGTTGGGCCGCGGAGTGTTGCCGACGGAATACTGGCTTAGCCGGGAGCGTCGTCTTCTGGCGGTGGTTTCGATGAACAAGGCGTACATCCTGGACGACCAGGCCGAAGATGCAATCGGACGCAGGCAGCGGGCGCTTCAGGAATCCTATCGCAAGGCTCGCATGCGTCGGGGGAAGTCCGGACAATGAGACGGGAGACCGAAATGAAGGAAAGATTCGAAATGAACCGGCGGCAATTCATCAAGCTCGGCGGCAGCGCGCTGGCGCTGGCTACACAGGGTGCTGTGACTGCGCGTTCACGGGCAGCCGCGCCAGGCCGACCCAAGCCGAAGAACATCCTTCTGATCATCACGGATCAGCAGCACATCGATACGATCCGGGCCGGGGGTTGCGCGTACGTTCGCACGCCGGCCCTGGACCGACTCAAACGCCGGGGCGTCAGCTTCACGCAGTCGTATTCGGCCAATCCGTTGTGCAGCCCGGCTCGCAGCGCGATTTTCAGTGGGCGAACGAGCAGCGAGGCGGCGGTCCCCGTCAACGGCCGGCCTATTCGAGCCGAGCTGCCCAACCTGGGACAGTGGTTCTCGGCGCACACCGACTACGAGACGTTCTACGCCGGGAAATGGCATCTGCCGCGAACCTACAGCAGTGACATCCCCGGGTTCCAGGTGCTCCACACGGGCATCGGCGGTTTCGGCTACTTGTGCGACACGCTTATGTCCCGGGCGTGTGAAGGATTCCTGCGGAACCGGTCGCGCGCCAAGCCCTTCCTGCTGGTGGCCTCCTTCATGCAGCCCCACGATATCTGTGAGTGGCTGCGTCTGAACACTGAAGATCCGGGCCGCCTGCGCTATCCCGAGCTGGAAGGGCAGTTGCCTCCGCTGCCGGAGAACTTCGACTTCGACAAAAGGGAGCCGGAGGCTGTCAGTCGCCGAAGGACGTCGGACGAACCTTTCAAGACCGGCTGGAGCCGAAGGCAGTGGCGTTATTATCTGTGGAGCTACTATCGCAATATCGAATACGTGGACGGCCAGATCGGCCGCGTGTTGCAGGCGTTGGACGATTGTGGCTACGCCAGGGACACGCTTGTCGTATTCACGGCCGACCACGGTGAGGGGCTCGCCCACCATCAAACGGTGCGCAAGAGCAGGTTGTACAATGAGGCCATCAGAGTCCCGCTGATCGTTTCCTGGCCGGGACACGTTCCGCAGGATCGTACGGAGACCGCCCATCTGACCTCCGGTATGGATATTGTGCCGACGTTGTGTGCGTACGCCGGTATCGCCCCGCCGGCGCACACGCGGGGCAGAAATCTGCGAGGCGTGGTGGAGAATGGTACGCCGGCCCATGATTTCGTCGTGGCGGAGGTCGCCGGCAACCTGGGGCGAATGGTGCGCAGCGAGCGCTACAAATACATCGCGTATGCAGGCGACTCGACGGAGCAGCTCTTTGATATGAAAAACGACAGCGGGGAGACCCGGAACCTGGCTGCGGAGGCACGCTACACCTCAGCCGTGGCCGAACACAGGGACCTGTTGAGGCAGTGGGAGTCGCGCCTTGATGTCCCGGAGGCGCTCTCGCACCGGGATGCGTGGTGGTATACTCGTTGACGTTGCATTCTACCTGAGAGTGGGACAGAATTCTGAAGTGTCTGTGGCTTTCCTGATGCAGTTCGAAAGGAGTTGAGATGAGGCAGCAAACGAGAAGAGAGTTTCTGAAGGCGATGGGGGTGGTAGCCGGGTCGGTCGGAGGGTTGTCGCTTGTGCCGGGTTGCCGCGGCCTCGGGCGCGCGGGCGCAGCCGAGCCGGCCAGGCGGCCGAATATCATTTACATCATGACCGACGATCACGCCTCCCACGCGCTGAGCTGCTACGGGAGCAAGATCAACGAGACGCCGAACCTGGACCGGATCGCCAACGAAGGAATGCGTTTCAGCAATGCATTCTGCACGAATTCGATTTGTGCGCCGTGCCGGGCCGTCGTCTTGACGGGCAAATACAGCCACCTCAACGGCGTTATCGATAATCGTCTGAAATTCGACGGTTCGCAGCAGACGTTCCCCAAGCTTTTGCAGGCCGCCGGCTACGAGACGGCCATGGTGGGGAAATGGCATCTCAAGACCGATCCCACGGGCTTTGACTACTGGAACGTCCTGCCGGGGCAGGGGGCCTACTACAACCCGGCGATGATCGAGATGGGCGAGCGCAAGAAATACACCGGCTACGTCACCGACATCATCACCGACCACTGTCTCAACTGGCTCAAAGGGCGGCAAGGGGACAAGCCTTTCTGCCTGATGTACCACCACAAGGCGCCGCACCGTCGCTGGGAGCCCGGCCCGAAATATCTGACGATGTACGACGACCGCGAGATTCCCGAGCCGGCGACGCTCTTTGACGACAATGCCGGCCGGGGTACCGCCGCCAAAGAGCAGGACATGAGCATCGAGAAGACGATGACCCGGAATGACCTGAAACTGACTCCGACGAGGAACCTCACGCCCCAGCAGAAGCAGGCGTGGGATGCGGCCTACGGTCCCAAGAACGAGGCCTTCGAAAAGGCCAATCTTGAAGGTAAGGAGCTGATTCGCTGGAAATACCAAAGGTATATCAAGGACTATCTGCGGTGCATCGCCTCGGTGGACGACAACGTCGGGCGGCTGCTGGACTATCTCGATGAGTCGGGTCTGGCGCAGGATACCATCGTGGTGTACACGTCCGACCAGGGCTTCTATTTAGGCGACCACGGCTGGTTCGACAAGCGGTTCATGTACGAGGAGTCGTTGCGCATGCCGCTGCTCGTACGGTATCCGCGCGAGATTCGTCCGGGCTCGGTGAGCAAGGACATCGTCCTGAACCTGGACTTCGCCGAGACGTTCCTCGACTACGCGGGGGTGCCGGTGCCGGCGGACATGCAGGGTCGTTCCCTGCGTTCCGTGCTGCGCGGTCGCACGCCCAAAGACTGGCGCAAGTCGATGTACTATCACTACTATGAATACCCGGCCGTCCACAGCGTTAAGCGGCACTACGGCGTACGCACCGGACGCTACAAGCTCATTCACTTCTACCACGACATCGATGAATGGGAGCTGTACGATCTGAAGAAAGACCCCGAAGAGATGAGGAACGTGTGCGGCGATCCGAAATACGCCCGGATCGTCAAGGAACTGAAGACCGAGTTGAAGGCCCTGCGCGCGCAGTACAAGGATACAACCGGCAAGCCGGCATGATAAGGATTGGCAAAGGCTGTCGCGAGATGGCGCGTTTGTCATCCTGAGGCGAAACCGAAGGATCTGGTCTGCGAATGAGGAATCTCTTCCGTGCGCCGGCCAGGTCCTTCACTCCGCTGCGCTTCGTTCAGGATGACAAGTGACACAACAATCGATCGGTATCCGCATTACTGGATGACTTCTCCGGTGGCCTTGTTCCAGCGGACGGTGCGGACCTTCATGCGGTGGTCCGGGGCGTGGCAATCCGTGCAGTACCTGGCGGTATGTTCGCCGTCGTCTTCGGGCTCTTCGCTTTCGAAGATGCTCAGGCCCGCCTCCAGAATGGGGCGGTGGTCCTCGACGTGTCGAATCTCGTGACGCGGATGGCACATCATGCACGTCGGGTTGATTCTTTCCTTGGGGTACATCAGCTCGGGCGGGGTGATATTGCCCTCGTCGGAGCGATGGCGCATTGACTCTCCGTGGCAGCGTTCGCAGCCGATGCCGGCGATCTCATGATTCAACGCCAGCTCGTCCTCGTCGAAATCGAGATGACACGCCTTACAGAAGGGGTTGGCCACGAAGGCTTTGTCTTGTGCATAGTAATCGTCTGTACCGGTCTCGGCGCGGGCCGGCTCGTTTGCCTCGGCCACGCTCGTGATGCTCGTGGTCGAGAGGTTGATGAACGAGCAGTTTGCCGCCCAGACCAACAGCAAACTGCTCGTTCCCATGGTCGCCCAAGCGAGAATCGTTTTGACAATGATCCCCATATTCGTTCCTGTTACTGCATTGCTTTTCGTGTGACAAGTGTTCGTATTAGACGTATTCCCAGTCCCTGAGCCACTCGTAGTCGGCGGGCAACTGGGCCCAGGCTTTGTCCATCGCCTCTTGCAGTTCTTTGGCCTCGGCGACATCCAGTTCGCGCCGTTCCCGGACGGCCTGAGCCATATTCTCCACCTGATGGGCGTTGATAATGCCGGGAATCGGGGCGGTGACGGCCGGGTTGTTGAGGATGTACCGAATCGCCATGCGGGCCAGTCTGTCGTCTTGCTCGGCGTGGGGGCTGTCGGGAGAGCTGTCTCCCTTGAACAGGTGCGTGCCGGAGAAGGGCTTGATGCCGAACATGCCCACGTCGTGTTGCTTGAGGGCGTCGAATATGCTCTCGCGGGGCAGTACCTTGCTCTTGGCGGTGTACGGCGTGACCACCACTTCGACGACGTCGGGATAGGTCTCGATCATCCACTTGATGTGGGGCCGATCGTGGGACGAGAAGCCGGTGAAGCGGCACTTGCCCTGCTTCTTGGCCTTTTCGAGGGCCTTCATCATCTCGTCCACCTCGGCCTTGGAGTGCTGGCCGCTTTGCTCGTGCATGGTGGGACGCCAGATATCGACGTAGTCCAGCTTGGCAGCCCGCATGCCTTTGTCCAGCGTGCTCAGCAGGGCGTTGGCGGTGCGGAATTTGGGATTACGCATTTCCTCCTGGTACCATGAGAAGCCGAAGAACATCGAGTCCCGCCGGCCCCGGAGAGCTTTGGCGTAGGCGACGACTTCCTCTCGGGTGCAGGCGTCGATGTAGTTGACACCACATTCGATACACTTGGTGACGACATCCCGGCGGTTTTTCTGGAAGCCTTTGCTGTCGAGGTCCGCGCTGAGCCAGCCACGGGCCTTGAACACACCGGGGACCATTTTATCCACGCGCTTCCAATGTCCTCCGAGGCATACGGCCGAAACCCACAATTCGGTCTTGCCCAGCCGGCGGTATTCCATCTTTGGGTTGTAGCTGCGGGTCTTGTCAACCGGGCCGGCATGGGCCTGCCGGCTTGGCACCGCGCCCAAACCGGCGGCCAGACCTGCGGCGGTCGTGGCGCCGTCACGCATGAACGCGCGGCGGGTCAGGTTCTGGGCGTTGCCTGCTTTCTTGCTGTTGTCTTTCATGGCGGTCTCCTTATAGCGTGTCTGTAGGCGTAAAGCACTTATGTCTTCGGTTCTCCGTGTATGCGGGCGTAGCAGTCCTTGAGGTAATCGCGGGCGGTGGCCAAGTGGGCTGCCATCACGTCGGCTGGGGGGTGTCCGTGCATGAAAGGATTTACGTACCCGCGATAGTTAACCTCGGCCAGGGCGCGGATCCAGGGGACCATGTCCGTGGAACCGACGCCGGGAAGCTGCTTGGCGCCTTCCTGACGCTGCCAGGCGTAGAAGAACAACAGTTGCCGGCCGCAGATGCGAATGGCCTGGGGCACCGAGGCCTGGCACGCCTGGAGGTGGTAGGGGGCCAGCGCGATTCCCAGTCGCGGAGACGTATTGACGTCCACGAACGCCTTGAGCGAATCGAGCGAATCGAGCAGGGCGTTGCCGTGGTTCTCGATCGCCAGATAGGAATCATGCTTCTCCGCCAGTTCGACCAGGGGCTTCAGCCCTTCGATGAACTGCCGCATCCTCGCGCTCAGCTCGTCGGCCTTGCAGGGAGCGGCGCTGCCCTGGATGGCGACACCGCCGCCGGTTTCGCCCAGCAGCTCCGCGTAGCGGGCATAGCCCCCGCGGTAGACGGAGAAGGCAAACAGCTTGAGCTTGTGTTTTTCCAGCAACTCCTGGAGCCCCCGGGGTCCCAGACGGTCGGCCACGTCGTCAAGATGGGGACAGCCCTCGTGGGCGGACCAGATGTCTATGGCTTCAAAGCCGAGCCTGGCAATCTGCTCGCAGGCGCTTTCGATGGGCAGTTCTTTGAAGTGAATCGAAGACGTGGAGAGCCTCATCGGCCATTGACGCGAAGGCACGGGCCGGAGGGCTTCGGCTGTGACGGATGCTCCAGAGACCTGAGAGGCAAAGGCGACGCCCATCAATTTGAGAAAACCGCGTCGGGCAATTCTATCATTCATGGGGGTTTCTCCTGCGAGCCTGGCCGGCCAAACGCCGGGGGCTTCCTTCATGAACCCGGGCAGCACCACGCCGGTCTACAATACGCTAACGACCCTTTCCGAAACTCCAGAAACCTACCCAGGTTAACAAATGGTCCCTCGGTACGCAACCGTTTGCTGCGGGAATTGCCGTTTACTGCTCCAGGCCGCGTTGGTATAAACTGTTTGTCGACCATAGACAGTCGCGAGCGTGAATATGTCTGAAACCGTGCGTGTTTTTGTTTTCTGCACTGCGGTTTTCACCGCGGGTATCGCCGGTTCGCAAGGCGGCGCCGCTGTCCAGAAGGGAGCGTCTCCACAGATGGAACAGAAGGAAGACTCGGCCCAAACTCCTGCACTGAAAGATCTTACCATCAAGGTCCTTCACGACAATTATCCGTATGCGGAAGGACTGAAGACGGCCTGGGGTTTCTCGGCCCTGGTGACGGGCGCTGAGAAGACGATTCTCTTTGATACCGGCAGTGACGGCGCGCTGCTGCTGCTGGAGAACATGGCGAAACTGAAGGTCGAGCCCAACGCCGTTGACATCGTCGTGTTGTCCCACGTTCACGGAGATCACACCGGTGGGCTGACGGGATTCCTGTCAAGGAACCCTCGCGTTCAGGTCTTTCTGGTGAAGTCATTTCCCCAGAGGTTCAGGGACGCGGTGTGCGGCTGCGGAGCGACGGTGGTCGAAGTCGAGCAGCCACGACAGATTTGCGCGAACGTCTATACGACCGGGCTGATGGGCAAGCTGGTCAAGGAACAGGCCCTGGTCGTGCGCACCCGGCGCGGACTGGTGATCCTTACGGGCTGCGCCCATCCGGGCGTGACGCAAATGGTGGACCGCGCCGCGGGAATGTTTGAGCAGGACGAAGTCTTTCTCGTTATGGGGGGATTCCACCTCGAGTGGGCCACCACGCGCAGAATCGAGAAGATCATCGCGGCATTCGAGCGACACGCGGTTCGCTATGCGGCGCCTACCCATTGTTCGGGGGACAACGCACGGAAGTTGTTCTCGCAGCATTTCGACGACCGCTACATCGAAGTTGGTGTCGGCAAGACGGTGACTCTAAGCGAGTTGGAGTAGCCCTCTTTGGGTCGCGATGCCCCGAGCCCGACCACCCTGGATCGTGGTCGGATCCGCAAAGACGCGGCTACATTTGCCCTTGCTGCTGGCCCTGCATCTTCTGCTGCTGCATCTGCATGAAGACCATCATCACTTCGAGCACGTGCTGTTTGGGTACCGCCACTTCCACCTTCAAGCTGTTGTCGCCGACGGTGCCGGCCATGGCGACGTTGCTCTGTGTCGGCATAGCCGCCGACGGGATCGGCATCGGCATCATGGCCGTGACCATTTGCAGCAGCCGCAGATAGTTGTAGGTCGCAAAGAAGTCGGCCTTGTCTGCCCCCGGGATCAGTTGCATGGCCGTCTGCACTTCGCTGGCAACCTGTTTCGGCCCGCCCGCCTTCACCTGGTCGATCAGCTCGCGGATGGCCCTATTTGGATCGCCGCCAACGGCTTGCACGCAGACCCCGTCAACCAGAGCCAGCCGACCATCGAAGCCCTCGCCGTACATGCCGGCCACCATCTGGGCTTCCGCCGACTGGGTGTCGGTCGGCTTGATGCCGAACTTGACGGAGTCTATCGCAACGCCTTTGTGGGTATCGCTCTTGCGGGTCATCTCGAAGCTCATGTCCATGCCCATTTGCTTGTAGAAGCTGGCCAGACCTCCGGCCGTCATGAGTTCCGTCATCTTCTCCATGTTGTTGCGAAATTTCGCTTCATCTTTGACGGCCATGATGTACTTCATGGCGAACGGCGGTTTGACTTTGGGCTCGGCCAACATCGAGAAAGCCACCGGTCCGCCCATCGCGTCCATCATGTCCGTCGCAACGGCCTTGAGTTTTTGCATCTCTTCTTCTGAGCCGGCCTCGCCGCCCAGGGCCGAGATCAGTTCGAGGTACCGGGTGCCCAGCTCGTGCATGGACGACTGGTCCCCTCGAACGATGAAATTCATCATCGCGCCGTTCTGGAGATAGCCGAGATACTGCTCGCTCGACTTGGCTGCGGTGCCTGGGGTGAGCATCTTGGCCATGTCCGTGCCGGGTACTGCGGCGGCCAGGAGCGCCACCCGAAGGGTAGTGGCACTGGGCTCAAGCGTCAGGCTGACGAATTTCGTCTCCTTCATAAGAGTATCGAGCAGGCCGGCATACATGTCCATGACGCTGCCCATGTTGGCCATCATCGGCGGTGCGCCTTGCCCTTGCATCTCCTTGAAACCTTGTTTGGCTTCCTGGATTTTTCCCTGGATCATGGAGCCGAACATCTGACTGGCCAACTGCACGTTGGCGTAGGCCCACACCGGAGCGCTCTGAGCGCGTTTGAGCTCGGTTGCTTCAAGGCTTCCGGCCAGACCGGCTGTTGCGCCCGAGAGCGACTTGGCGGCATCCACCAGCGCTTGCTCGTTGCCGGGTGTGCTGGCCAGGGCATATTGACCGGCCTGCGCAGCCACGAGCATCTGGTTGCCGGCCGGGCCAATCTTCGAGATCCCCATCGCATCGGGCTCGGTCACGTTGGCGTTGCCGCCGACAAACTGTTGATAATCGCTGACGGGGATCAGTATGCCGATGCGGGTCGGGTCCGGACCGTCTCCGCCCGGCAGCGGCCCGAAGAGGACCAGGGTGCCCGACATGTTCAGCCCCGCAGCTTGGGGACTGCCCAGGACCTGCGCTATTTGGCCCTTCGCCATCATGGAGACCCCCATCGGGAGCAGACCCGTGAGAAACAGATCGACCTGTCCCATCGCGGCATCCGGATTGTTGATCCGCACGCAAAACAGGCAGTTGTCGGGGACCATTTTCAGCGGGTCTTCGGCCGCCCCCGCACCGGGAGCCAACCCGAGGACTCCGACGCAAAATGCTAACAGCAAAGCAGACAGCGCGAGTGTTTTTCTGGAACCTCTCGATTGCCTCATCGCTAAACCTCCTGAGATACTCTTCGATTGATGTTAACTCCACTTGTGTCCGGGACAGAGTATACGGGTCGGTCTTGAGGGTGAACAGAAAAAAAACAGGGAATCCGCCGTGTGCTACGGATGCCGAGTCGCCGGACGGCTACTGACGCAAGAATCGCTGTTGTGCTTTTCGGTCGCTGAAAGGAGGTTCTTGGGCCCGCGCGGGTCACTGCCTCCTGTATTTGCCCATGAGCTGGCCCTGGGCGAGAATGTGGCCTTCCATGGTGTTCAACAGTTCGGCTTTCGTCGCGCCGCCAGAGAGATTCGTGGCGGCGTCCAGGGCGTACAGCTTGAAGAAGTACCGGTGCGTTCCGCCGGGCGGGCAGGGGCCGCCATAGCCCGTCCTGCCAAAATCGCTCGTGCCCTGCCTGGCCCCGTTGGCCAGCGTCGCATCGCCGGGCACGTTCTCGGGCAACTCCCGCACGTCGGGCGGCAGGTCGTAGAGGACCCAGTGAACGAACGTTCCCATGGGGGCGTCCGGGTCATCGCAGATCAAAGCGATGCTCCCGGTCCCTTCGGGAACGCCTTCCCATTTCAAGGGCGGTGAAACGTCATCACCGTCGCAGCTATACTTGGGCGGAATCAGGCCTGCCTCCTCGAACGCGGAGCTTGTCATCGTGATGTCCATGTTGCACCTCTCATAACTTCGATTCCTATGGGAAAATAAGGATATGTCGCTTGTCTCACACTGCTCCTTTGCTATAGACATGTCGTGATCCCTGCCGTCGTTCTTCTCTGAAGTTGCTTGTAATATGCTTAGGTAGTCGGTGCAAGCGTTTTTGACGCGCTCTGCGAATTTCAAGGCCCGAATCTGCTACAAATTCTATTGACATTTACCTCGCACACGGGAGAATTCCTGTGTGGGGCAAAGTCGAACAGGACACTTGGGGTGGTGTTATGACAGAGCTCTTTGTGGGGACGAAAACGCACGCCAGCATCTGGCGTCAGAGCGGTGCCGGGGCATCAGTCCGAACCGGCGAGGCACGCTGTCGGCCTTCGCACGCCGAGCGGCACAACGGATAGGGAGTTTGCCATGAAACTGGAACCTTGTCTTCAGGATGGCAGGCCAGTCAGCTCACTTTCACACCGGCTCTGCGTGGGCCGACGTCTTTTTCTTGTCGTTGTGCTTATGGCGGCGTTCGGTCCCGCCGCCGTACAGGCGCAGTTCTTCAAGGTCTATGAGTACAAGACGGCCGATGCCGGAGCGGTGGAGTTCAGCCACTGGATGACGTATGTGCCCTCCTCCGACGAGCGGATGAGCTTCTTCGGCGAGGACGTCGAGCGCGAGGACCTGTGGGCGCATTCCTTCGAGCTGGAATACGGGCTATCCCACAAGTTTACGGTGGGCTACTATGTGGATTGCCTCCACCCGGAGGACGGGAACTTCAAGTACATTCAGTCGAAGCTGCTGGCGCGCTACCGCCTGTTTGAGAAGTATGAACTGCCGGTGGATATCGCGCTGTACGGCGAATACATCATACCTGATGACGATTACAGCGACGCTGAGAAGTTCGAGTTTCGCACCGTTATCGAGAAGGACATCGGTCCCTGGCGTTTGGCCTTGAACCCGATTCTCGAGAAGAAGACGAGCGGCGAGGACGTCGAGGAAGGCGTCGAGTTTGCCTACGCGGCCGGGTTCTATTACGACAACGGCGGCGACGGCATCTGGAACACCGCCGATTGGCATCTTCGCCCCGGTGTCGAGTTCTGCGGCGAGACCGGGGAAATCGCTGAGGCCAAGGGGTCCAGCCAGCAGGATCATTACATCTTTCCCGTGTTCGATCTGTACTATCCGCGGTACGGCAATTGGGCGTTGCGCTGGAACTTCGGCGCCGGTTTCGGTCTCGGCGGCGAGGCCGACGACTGCGTGCTCAAGAGCATCCTGACCGTGGAATTCTTGTTCTGATCTCGTTGCAGCAGGGCGTTTGGGCACCCAAACAGAGAGGTTGGCACCGATGAAGCGAATACTCCAGGCAGTTGTGATTGCAGCGGTATGTTGCGGCATGTTGTTGTTCACGGGCTCGGCGGGCAGCGCGCGGCGCGAGAAGAGAGAATACGCGATGCATTACTGGGAAGACCCCGGTGACTGTCTCGGCTGCCACTACGAGCGGTTCGTGGACTGGTCGTCGTCGCAGATGTCCCGCGCCTACACGGGAGACTTCTTTCAGGCCCAGTACTTCCAGTATGCCGTCGAGGACTCCCAGCGCGACCCGCAGATGAAGGACCTGGCCGGCGACTGCCTCGGCTGCCATTCTCCCTCGGCGTTTCTGTCGGGTCAAGTTCCGCCGCCGAAATCCAAACTCGGGGACAGCTACTGGAACCAGGACTGGCCCTGGTTAGGCTCGTACCAGAGCCTCGGCCAGATGAAGAAAGGTCTCGATAGTCCCGCCGTCGAGCGGGTGTATGCGGACCGGTGGCAGAACAGCCTTCCTGTCGACAAGGAGGGCGCCGATCGGGGCGTCTTTTGCGATTTCTGCCACTCGATTGCCGGCACATCGGATCGCGAGGCTTTCAATCACAATTATCGTCCCAACGCCGGTCCGGACCGCAATACCAAGTACGCGGACCTGGAGTTTCCCTGGTCCCCCTACCACAAGACGCAGGTGTCCGAGTTGTTTGAGAGCGCCGACCTGTGCGGCATCTGTCACAACGAGCGGAACACGTATGGCGTTTGGGTCAAGGCGACGCAGCGCGAATGGAGTGAGACGACGTACGCCAATCGTGACATCGTGTGCCAGTGGTGTCACATGCCCCCGCGCGAGGGTAAGCCGGCCAAGATGGGGCGGGAGCGGCCCTGGAATCATCAGCATTGGTTCGGCGGCGGTTTCACCGGTTTCGTCGAGGGGGCCGCCCGCGTCAAGTTGCGTTTCCATGATGAGGACGTTTCTGCCGGTACGACCGCGGCTCTGAAGGTGACTATCAGCGATATCGCCACGGGGCATCTGTTCCCCACCGGCGCCACGGAGGAGCGGGACGTCTGGCTGCACGTGGCGGTCTACGACGCCGAGGGCCAAGAACTTCAGCACATTCGCGTCCCGCCCAATCCCGGCGATCCCAACGACAGGTATTTCATTACCTCCAATAAGCTGGAGGCCTATCCTTCGCACAGTTCCTACAGCAAGGCCATCTCCCGCGACTCATTGCCGGAAGGCGACCGGATCTATCAGGACGTGTTCCTCGACTCGGACGGCAATGTTACCTTTGGGCAGTGGTATGCCGTTCGTATCGTGGGCAACCGCCTGGAGCCCGGCGAGACCCGCACCGAGGTGTACTCCTGGAACGTGCCCGACTACCTGGCGGGCAAAGAGGTCCACCTGCGCGCAACGCTGTGGTATCGACGCATGGCCGATTCGCACGCCGGGATCCTCGGCATCGACAAACGCCCGCATCTGCTCGTCTCGCAGGATCAGAAGCGGGTGCGAATCACGGGCAAATGACGGCTGACGACTCGAACGACCGATTGACGATTGCGGATTGCCTACTGGGTTCGCGCAACCGGGGGGGGTCGATCCCCGAGTGATAATCTCACATCAGAAATCCCCAATCCTCGATCGAACGGATTCGGTTATCTGCCCGGCGGCATGTCGTTCCCCGGCTGCGCCGCTTGGGACAGGTCAGGTTCCATTTCTTGGAGCCAGCGCTGCGCGAGCACGGC
>Ga0272442_10008602_pt1 | contig 12896 bp, 16 predicted proteins | sample SSMForm2O_FD_200262 | JGI IMG/M metagenome (GOLD analysis project Ga0272442, IMG submission 200262) | Marine sediment archaeal communities from Little Sippewissett salt marsh, Falmouth, MA, United States - SSM-Form-2O | ecosystem: Environmental > Aquatic > Marine > Wetlands > Sediment ...
AGGGGGGCAACGTCTTTATGATCGATGAGCTGACTTCACCTTTCAGAGCGACTGCCAGGCACTGCGGGATGGAGTGGCTCCCTCCCTTTGCCGTTCCCCTTGCCAAAAACTGGGCCTGGCTTGCATCTTGGGCTGCCTGATCGCGGAGATCATCATCGGCCCCTTCGGACTCTCCCTTATTTCCGAAATCGAAGTGATGATGCTGTTCTTCCTGCCGTGGCAGCAGGCTGCATCGATAGTATTGAATACGCTGTTCTGCAATGGGTGAACTGGTTCAACAATAGAAGAATTTCAGAACCTTTAGGAGATACTCCTCCTGTTGAATTCGAAAGAGCATACTATAATGAATCTGAGGTTCATGCCGCTTTGGCCGGACTCACATAAAACAGACTCCGGCAAACCCGGGGCGGTTCATTATATAAAGATGAAAATAGTGTGAAAAACATTGATATTATAATAGTAATTTTCTAAGCTTTATCCAGTAGAGACCGCCGGTATATCGAAAGACTTATGGCACGTACTCTCACTCGGACGAATCTAATGCTTTCTATATTCGCATAGTGTTTGGTGATTTCTATGCAGATATTTTAAGCATACAGAGGAGGAATAGTATGAAAGCAATCCCCTACATATCTTTTAATGGTAATTGTGAAGAGGCAGTTGGGTTCTATCAGTCTGTTTTGGGAGGTAAGAGTGAAATTATCCGATTCAAAGATCTCCCGGAAGAAGCAGGAATACCTGTTAGTGATAACTGGAAAGAAAGGGTGATGCATTGCTCATTAACATTTGAAGACGGTAATGTGCTCTATTTCGGAGATACCTGGGAAGATTCTCCGGTCCAAATCGGAAACAATTGTACTATACACCTCACTGTAGAAAATGAAAAAGATGTATATGATATTGTTGAAAGGTTATCTGAAGACGGTGAGATTACTATGCCTGCTGATAAAACCTTTTGGAATTCAGTGTACGGAAGTCTTATTGATACATACGGTATCAGCTGGGGAATAGAGTTCGAATTCAAATAAAGCTTGATGCCAGGATCCGAAGTCCGATCTGAGAAATGGTAATTGGTTTAGAGGCTAAATGAAAAGAGTGTCAATTCCACCGCTCTATCAGCACTATTTCACTGATAAATCAGATGAACGCAGAATGCTCTTTTCCATAATTGAGGAACGATACCATCCCCGGAAGGGACTGTATCCCGGCAGTTTCGTCCATATCACTCCGTCCTTCTTCATTCAGGATATGACCTATATCGATGCGGACAGACGTATTTCAAAATTTTTTACAGATCAGAATGTACAAAAATACATTGACGAAAACAAGACGTATCGTGAGAATGCCCTGGTACATTGGTTTCAGGCTGATTATGAAAGCGAACTGCCGATTGAGGAAGAATCTTTTGATGTACTGTTTTCATTGTATGCCGGCTTTATATCACAATCATGTAAAAAGTATCTAAAGGAAAATGGAATACTGGTCTGCAATAACAGCCACGGAGACGCCAGTATCGCGTATCTCGATTATGAATATATTTTCGCGGGTGTTATCAAACGGCAGGGTGAAAAATTCACTATAATTGATTCTAAGCTGGATGAGTATTTTATAAAAAAAGACGGGAGACCAATTGATAAGAAAAAGGTGCTGAACAGGATGAAGGGAGAGAATTTTTCCCGCAAGGGATATGCCTACATATTCAGGTACTGCAGCAAGCCTGTAAGCTCCTCCTTAGCAGGCTCAAATCAGGTAAACTGATTATAAAAAAAGGGCTTTGATTGAACAATCTGATAAAGGAGGTAACAACTATGGCCTCAGATTGGATTGCATATAATGAACTTGCCTGGACAGAAGACTATCTGGCCGATCCGTCAGATTACGAAGATGAAGTCAAGGAGTTCACTTCTTTCATACGCGGTATATCAGCTGAACCAGTACACACAATGCTGCATCTGGGATGCGGTGCCGGCGGGCACGATCGATATTTCAAGAAACACTTTCAAATAACCGGTGTTGATATCAGCGCCGGAATGCTGGACAAAGCGAAGGAAACGAATCCTGAAATTGAATACATAGAAGGTGATATGCGGACTATTCGATTAAATCGCCGGTTCGATTGTGTTATTATCCCTGACAGTATTGATTATATGGTATCCCTGGATGATCTGAAACAGGCGATACAGACCTCTGCAGTACATTTAAAATCAGGCGGTGTTTTATTGATAGCCGCCAAAACAGAAGAGACCTTTCAGAATAATAATTTTGCCTACACCGGCGAAAAGGATGATATACATGTGACTTTGCTGGAGAACAATTATATCAATCCCTATGCACCGAACACATATGAAATTACCATGGTGTATTTAATCCGGCAGAAAGGGAAACTCACAAAATATATTGAAGACTCCCTGGCAGGCCTTTTCCCGCAGGCAGCATGGGATGATCTACTGAGAGAGGCCGGATTTATTGTGGAGACAAGAGTATTGGACGGAATATATGATAGGTTTTTACTTGGAGAAGGAAAATATCCGCTCACTATTTTTATCGGCAGGAAAGAATGATAGAATCTCATAATCTTCGGATATATACAGGGATGTTTTTGGAGTTCTACCGGGTAATGCCGATTTGCAGGTTCATCGAGAAATACGGCCCGGAGCGCTTCGAGGCATCAATGAATGCAATTGAGAAGGCTGGCCAGTGAAGGATCGCGGCCAAAATCTCCCTGGGCCAGACAACCTGGATTTCTCATTGTTAATGCTGAAAAACGCGACACTCAGACTCATCAACGCTATTGAATTGTTTGTGCGGTAAAACTGACTTTTAGTTATACAATGGGAATAGGTCCCTGGGAGTGTCCGGCTCAAGTACAAAGCACCATAGGCAGCTCGCTAGATCGGCAGTTCATAATTTTTATGAGGAAAAGAATTGAAAACAATAGTAGTATTAGATGATAAAGATCACGCGCTGAAACAGATAGAATATGTATTCCCCAAAGGGGAGTTGAATAGCTACAACATATTTCATTTCGATACATTTGAACTATTCAACAAGCAAAAGGTAAATCACATAGATATCATTTTTCTTGACTTCTTTCTGAGCAAGGACAGGTTATACGGGATTGATATCCTCCCGAATGTCAAAGCTCACATCCTGGTCTTTTTCAGTTCCAAGAAAGCACTGAGTGATGCCATCGCGCAGAAGGCCATAGAGGGCGGTTTTTACCAGTTTAAAGATGTCTATTCGGTACAGAAGCTGAAGGGAACTCTGGAGAACAGCGAGTTACAGAGGGTTCTATGAGAAATAACAAAGCGACTCATGACCTCTCGATGATGTACATGGGAATGCGGAATCATTGCTGATAATGAAGGGAAAAGCGGGCTTGAATTTTGATTTACAGACGCTTACAAGTAAAGAAGACGCGCCACTGACAGTGAGTATGCTAATCGGCCAAAAGCCAGTCTCAAGTACCCTCAAGCTACCCTGAGTACAAGCGGTTTTTTGTATAAGTAATCCTTTCATGTTCATCAGATATTTCAATATATTTATACAAGATGAGTACAAATAAAAATAAAACCGAAAGGAACGGAATAATCCAATTCGAAACCGTACTGTATACTATCGGCACATGGACCATTATCAGACTGCCGAAGGATGCAAGCGCACAGCTCCCATCGAGAGGGATGACGCTGGTGGAGGGCACCATCAATGATATCCCATTTCAAGCCGTTCTCGATCCGGACGGGAAGGGAAGTCACTGGTTCAGCGTCGACCAGGCTTTGAGCGAAGCCGCACAAGCTGGCCCCGGCGACACTGCAGAGCTGGCGATCAAGCCGTCGAAGAACTGGCCGGAACCCGCGGTACCGCCGGTCATTGAGCATGCTCTCGCCGCCGCCCCGCCGGCGGATAAGCTCTGGAAAGAGATCACCCCGATGGCCCGATGGGACTGGATCCGTTGGATAGGATCGGCCCGACAAGCAGAGACACGCAGGCGGCGGATCGAAGCGGCATGCGATAAGCTCACGAAGGATGAACGACGCCCCTGCTGCTTCAACCGTAACTTATGTACCGAACCCGCGGTATCTAAAAACGGGGTTCTGCTCGGTCCGGACAGTCTGTAGACATATTATAGTATTTTTGTTATATTCAATTTATGACATTAAATGATTTTCAAGCCGCCGTTGCGGAAACTGACCGTCCCGTGATTATTGACCTCTGGGCCCCATGGTGCGGTCCCTGCAAGGCTATGAAGCCGGCATTCGACTCCCTTTCAGAGGAGTACGGAGACCGCGCCCGGGTCCTGGCGGTGAACGCCGACGAGAGCTCCGATGTGATGCAGAAGCTTCAGGTCTTCGCGATACCTACAGTAGTGGTATTTCGCGGAGGAACGGAAATTGCCCGCCGAAAAGGAATGCAGTCCGAGTCGGACCTGCGCGCACTTTTTGAAGCCGTCATTCAGGGGAATGAGATACCTGCCATGAGCAGCCGGACCCGGTTCCTGCGGATTGCCGTTGCCATAGCAGCCGCCCTCTTTTCACTCCAGATGGATCCTGCCTGGCCGATGCAGCTCTTCGCGGCAGGCCTCTTCGCCTTCGCAATCCACGACCGCTGTCCGATTCTCAAGGCGCTGAAGAGCGCTGTTCTGCGCCCGCGGAAAACGGCCGGGGAAGTCTGACCCGGGAAGTCTGATCAACGAATTAATACCAAAGTTATATGGCATTGCGCTACTAGCGGGTGTAAGATGATACCCGGATAGAACAATATTATTTCAAAATGTGACTGGAAAAAGTCTTTTTCTTAATGGTTATGGGGTTCTTACATGGAAACGCGCCCGGCAGTGAATTCGGCCGGGCGCGTTTCGCGTCTATTCCCTGTTCAGACGGGCAAAAATCCGGATAAAAAATCCTGCTTCAATTATGCCTGTGTACGCGTTATAATGCTCTCAGTGTAATAAATCATATTAAAAATCTAAAATAAAAAGGAGATAAAGGAGAATGACCTGGGAACAGTGGAGTACTCTGGCCGGCAGAGCCGGAGCGGTATTGAATTATGGTATTGCGGATAAAGAGTGGCTGAAAACCAGCAGGATGGCCCGGTTGATCGCGGCGACTCCTTTCCTGGCCGGATGCGACAAACCGGAAGAGACAGCTTTTTCCCATCTCATACTCTACCTTATCTCACTGCATGAATCGGCCAGAGAGATCTATCTGCACCGTTCGGCGGATGACAAAGATGTATACACCCGTCTGTTCCCCGTGAGCAACTTTCTCGGCGGGAACACTTCGCTTATTCAGTGCAGCCTGGATCTGATTGCCCTCACCATGCTCGCCAACTATCAGAAGGATGCCGAGGAGGACAGGCGTATCGGAAAATACAATCCCCTGAACGAAGGCAAGTGGAACTATGAATCTGAATCGGAAAGACTGATACAGAGCATCAATCAAAACACTACTTCGGAGATCGGGGCGCTCTACACGATAGATGATGCTTTGAGAGGATTCTGGAAGAATTAGCATGAGACAGATATGAAGGGTTTTATCGATACAGTACAGAAGAGAATCGGTTTCCTCATTAGTATCATAGGGCTTGCCGTGATACCGGCCAATTTAATCGATCTGATGAACCGCGGCCAGGATTTCCAGGAGGCTCTCAGCGCTTTTACCGTCTGGCTGCTCTTTCTCCTTTTACTCCCCTTTATCTTCAGTATTTTTATCGAGAGTAAAATTTTGAAGATCCTTCAAATCGTCATCTTCTTTATCTCAGGCGCCCTGAATATACTGAGCGCCGGTTATGAGGAGTTTTACGGCCCCGCGCTTTTTCTAGCCGGCTGGCTGTTGATGAGGCACTACGGTTTCCTCGAAACGTTCCCCAGAGCTAAAACCGCTGCGGTACTGGGTGCAGTGGTTGTATTTTCTCAGGTATCCGCCGTCATTCAGCACACCGGAGAGGGGGCGTATGCGGGGTTTACCACTCTGGCCTTCTTCCTCTTCCTGATCGTCTTCATATTGATCCTCTGGTGGGACATGATGGCCCAGCAAAGATTGCTGAAGAAGGAAAATCTCGATCTGAGAATCAACTACGGGAAGCTTTCCAAAAAGATAGAGGAGATAGAGGAAAAACAGGAGCCCTACAATCTCAAGGCAGCCGGGATCACTCCAGCCGAAAGGAGAGTCATCCGGGTCCTCACGGTATACAAGGCCAGCAACCGGGAAATAGCCGAACGGCTGAACATCGCCGAATCAACGGTAAAACTCCACCTTTACAATATCTACAACAAACTCGGGGTGGACAACAGATTCACCGTTATCGATCTGTGCAAGTACAATTTCACCGACTGAATCCCGCCGGATCTTATCTTTAGCGCCGGGAGTGTTTCCCTTTTTATCAGGATCATGTATAAAAAGAAAAGCACTGTGAAGGAGATGCAGTATGAGTTGTCCGAGTCCTTCCCGCCCCGCCGCCTGTTGCACATGTGTTCTGCTCTTTTTCATCTCCGCTTCATTGTCGGCCCAGATCAATCTGATCAACCCTTCATTCCCGGAAGAAGAGTCCTTTACCTATGTCCGCAGCTCCGACCGGGGAAGCGAGGGGGTCTCCGTCGAGATGCGGCTGGTTGAGCCTGTCGGGACCAGCGAATCGGACCGGCCTGCAGCCCGGCCGCACTACGAGTACCGCATGCAGTCCGATTCCAAGGACATGCTCGTCAGACTCTCAGCCGACACGCTGCTGGTCTTCTATTCCGAAGTACGCCTGAAGAACACCTACAGCACCGTGCGCCGGACCAGCGAAATAGAGCAGCAGAACAAACCCGTCGGGCCCGGCGAACTGCTGATCTGCGACGGCAATGGACTCGACGTGAGTCTGCGCGGCTTTCCCTGGAAGGAATACGACAAGGCGGATATCGTATTCCTCAACGGTTCCGACAAATTCAAATTCGGAGCGAAAGTGGACGGCCGGGAGACACTGAGACTCAACGGGACCGCCTATGAATGTTACAAGATGCAGCTCTCCTTCGGCGGTTTTCTCGGTACTTTCTTCCCGAAATCCTACTTCTGGTACTCCGTGAAGGAGCCGCATATCCTCGTCCGGGCCGAAGCTGCAGGCATGATGGGCGAAGACTCCTACGAAATAGAGTTGGTTTCTTACTCCGCATCAGACAATTAGATTCGAGCGGCCGGGCGCCGCCGATGAGGGAGGTTTTATATGAGTGAAAATATTTCCATACGTACCACAATCATGCCGGGAGATATCGGTTCGATTATCAAGATACACGGAGAATACTACCACCGCAACTATGGATTCGACAGCACCTTCGAACCGTACGTGGCAATTCCTCTGGCGGAATTCGTGCTGCGGCAGGACCCGGACGAAAGGATCTGGATCGTCGAACAGAACAGCACGGTGAAGGGAAGCATCGCCATAACAAAAATTGATGAAGACACCGCCCAGCTGCGCTGGTATTTCCTGGATCCGGCTCTTCGGGGACTCGGAATCGGAAGAGAGCTGATCGTATCAGCCCTGACTTTTACGAAGCAGAAAGAATACAAAAAGATAATCCTGTGGACTGTCGACCAACTGGATCGGGCCCTCAGTTTGTATACTAAGAACGGCTTCACGTTGACCGAGGAAAAGCAGCACACCATATGGGGCAAAGAACTAAACGAGCAGTGCTACGAGAAATCACTGCGTTGAGATCGATATACATTCAGGCGCTGCGATAAACACGCCGCGGCACATACACCGTCTCCGCGGATCTGTACGAATCAACTTTTTTTCTTGATATCCTCCCGGCGCCACTCTATGATTAATGAGCAGGTGCATTGAAATATACGGCCAGCAGTCTTTTTTCCCGCAGCCTGATGCAGAGGAGACATCGTGATTACAGCTATAACCAGCGCGGACCGGATCATCGAACTGTGGACGCAGACCTACAACACCCAGGGCAAACCTGACTGGTCCCACATCCTGCCCTGCTATGCCGACGACATTGTGTTCAGAGATTCGATCCAGGAAATACGCGGAATCGATGAGTTCAGACAGATGACCGAACGGCTCGCGAAAAGATCCCAGGAACTGCACATGAATGTCCTGCGGGCCGTTATGCGGGACAGCATTGTCTTCATCGAATGGGAGATGACCATCAGTTACAAGAAGAACCCCCGTTCAGTCCTGTACGGCGCCAGCCGGCTCACTTTGAACAGTGAAGGGAAAATAAAAGAGCAGCGGGATTACTACGACCTGTGGGGTGATATTTTCGACAATATTCCCTACTTCGCTAAATCCTACAGAAAATTCATGCGGAAGAAATTCGGATAGGGAAAAATGAAATGAACCAGCAGAAAAAGTTCTTCAAATACGTCAGGGAGTATCGCTGGGCGAATATCTTCGCCATGATCCGCAACAGCAAAGCCGAGCCGGAACATTGTCCGGATGACTTTCGCAGCCGTCTGGTGGCGATCACCGGCGCCACATCCGGTATCGGCTGCTGGACTGCCCGCAAGTATGCATCCCGCGGCGCCGACCTGTTCTGTGTAAACAGAAATGAAGCCAAATCACAGGCCCTCCGCAGAGAGATCGAGGCCGAATTCGGAGTGCGCTGCGAGTACACGATTGCCGATCTGAGCTGCATGGAAGATGTGCGAAGGGTCGGCCGTGAACTCCTGGATCTGCCCGTTCCGATGGATGTGCTCATACACAATGCCGGAATCTACAGTACCAGGCGGGAGCTCACGGCTGAGGGCTTCGAGAAGGTCTTCGCCGTCAACTATCTCTCCTCCTTTGTGCTGAACTACATGCTCAGGGAGAAGCTGAAGTCTGAAGGCAGGACCCGGATCCTTCTGGTGAACTCCGAAGGACACCGCTTCGCCGCCTGGGGTCTGCGGCTCGATGATCTCAACTGGGAGAAGCGCCGGTACACCGGGCTCCGCAGTTACGGGTCCTCCAAGACCGCACAGCTTTTATCGATGCTGCTGTTCAGCGAATATTTCCGGGGAAGCGGAGTGACCATAAACGCCATGCATCCGGGGGCAGTTAAGACCCAGGCGGGCAGGGACAACGGGCCCTTGTACAGATGGTTCAAGAACAAAGTTCTCGAGAGGAACTTCCCATCTCCCGGGATATCGGCGGAGGCCCTGTATTACCTGGGAGTATCCGGCGCGCTGCAGGGGACCAGCGGGAAATTTTTCAATCTGACCACGGAGGAGGAACCGGCCCCTCCGGCCCTCGATAGAGAGACCGCCGAAGCACTCTGGGATATGAGCGTACAGTTAGGAGGCCTGCATGACCAGGGAGACGTGTGATGTTCTGGTAGCCGGAGGAGGAATGGCGGGACTGACTGCCGCCGCATATCTGTCCCGGGCGGGATACAAGGTCATCCTGACTGAGAAGAACGGAGTCTGCGGCGGACTCGTGAACTCCTTCACCCGAGACGGCTTTCTCTTCGACGCCGGGGTCCGGGCGCTGGAGGACGCCGGCATCATCTTGCCCATGCTGAAGGACCTGGACATCGAGCTCGAATTCGTCAAGAGCCCGGTCTCGGTCGGAATCGATGGAGAAATTCTGCACATTGAATCGGAGGAGAGTGTGCAGGACTACCGTGAACTGCTGCGAAGACTCTATCCCGAAAGCGGGAAGGATATCGACCGCATCATCAGCGTCATACGCCGGATAATGAATGACATGGATGTGCTGTACGGGATCGAGAACCCGGTCTTCAAGGACCTGAAGAACGACCGGGAATACCTGTTCCGGACCCTTCTGCCGTGGCTGTTCAGATTCCTCTTCACCGTCCGGAAGATCAACCGTATGGACTATCCCGTCGAACCCTTTCTGGAGAGGCTAACCGATGATGTTTCGCTCCGCGATATCATCAGCCAGCATTTTTTCAAGAACACCCCAACCTTCTTTGCCATGAGTTATTTCTCGCTGTATCTGGACTATCTGTATCCGAAGGGAGGAACGGGCACCCTGCCCGGCGCCCTCGAGAGAAAGATCTCGGAGTTGGGGGGACGAATCGAAACGGATACTGAGATCCGCGAGATCATACCCCGCGAATCGTGCACGCGGGATGTGCATGGCCGCGAATACGGATATAGGACCCTCATCTGGGCAGCCGACCTGAAGACCCTGTACAGAATAGTCAGCACCGACGGCCTGCCGTCGGCAACCGTCCGGCAGATCGAAAGCGAAGGGAAAAGGCTGCTGTCCAAACGGGGAGGCGATTCCATCTTTACTTTGTTCCTGATGGTGGACGAAGCTCCGGAGAGCTTTCGGCGGATCGCGAACGGGCACTTTTTTTACACCCCCTCGAAGAAAGGTCTCGGCGGGCTGCACCGTCAGCAGCTCAGGGAGATGCTCCGGAACTGGTCCCGGATATCGAAGGAAGAAGTACTGGAATGGCTGGATGCGTTCTGCCGGCTGAACACCTATGAGATATCGATTCCTGTGCTGAAGGACCCCTCCGCCGCGCCGCAGGGGAAAACCGGACTCATCGTCAGCCTGCTCTTCGAATACGATCTAATGAAAAAAATTGAGGTCTCCGGATGGTACGAAGAGTTCAAGCGGGAACTCGAAACCAGAATGGTTGATGTCCTGTCCGGGGCGGTCTTCCCGATGCTGAAGGATAAGGTGATATCCAGCTTCTCCTACACTCCCCTCAGTATCGAACGGAGAGTCGGAAGCTCCGAAGGCGCCATTACGGGCTGGTCCTTCGAGGAGCCGGTCCCCGTAGTCCACCGTATCCAGCATGGTGCCCGTTCAGTCCGGACCCCTATACCCGGTGTTCTTCAGGCCGGTCAATGGGTGTACAGCCCCGCGGGAGTTCCCATGTCGATTCTGACCGGCAAGCTGGCCGCCGACAGGATTCTCAAAGGCAAAATGCGCGCGGCGGCCCCTATCTCTGCGCGGCAATCTACTTCATAGACTGCCGGAGCGAATGAGTCTACGCCATGCTTGCCTGTTTTCTCTTGATCACGAAATACCAGGTAGCCACCATTCCTATATCCGGCTCTCCTTCGATTACTGACTGCAGCTCCTTCGCGGTGGTCACTTTTTTCCCCAGATCGTCCTTGACCGTCTTGCCGTCGAACTCGAGTATTTTCTTCCCCCTTGGATCCCGGACATTCTTCCGATCGATCTGACCAAGCAGGGCGGCATTGTATCCTCGAATGAAGCTGCGGTCGACCTCCGCCAGCTTCTTCCCCGTCTTGTCTCTTAAAAACGTTCCGTCATAGATATATTCAGCCATAACGTCTCCCTCCGGAAGCGGGATGAACCCGCTCCTTTAAACAATATAGCATGCCGCCCAGTCATATTCAGTGGCCACAACAATTTTATAATTGCTTATTGTGCCGCCGGCCAAAGCAGGCTACGATGAGAGTGGGAAAAACACGGGTTGAGTGTTGCCTCTGCCGCTGCTCATAATCCAAAAATACAAGGTGATATATGCCAGAAAAAATAAAGCTTCCCCCGCCGCAGAAGGATTTGGACTTCCCCCTGATGAAGGCCCTTGAGCTCCGCCGGTCGAAGAGAAAATGGAAGGAGGAGCCTGTTGCGATGCAGGACCTTTCCAATCTCCTCTGGGCCGCCTGCGGAATTACCAGAGAAGAGACCAGCAGAAGCAGGAGCCGGAGGACCGCCCCGTCCGCCACCAACTCACAGGAGATACGCGTGTATGTTGCTCTGGAGGACGGGCTCTACCTTTATGAGGAGAAGGAGCATCAGCTGAAGCTGGTCCAGCAGACGGATGTAAGGAAAGACATCGGCATCCAGAAGATGATGCGTTCAGCCCCTGTCGGTCTGATTTTCGTCGCGGATTTTTCCAAGCTGAGATGGTACGTGCGCAAAGATGAGGGGCGTAGGTGGTTCATATCCGGTACGGACGCGGCTTACATCAGCCAGAACGTCTACCTCTACTGCGCGGCGGCCGGCCTGAGCACGGTGGTCCTCGGCCTCGTCGATAGAGACAAGCTGCATGAAAAGATGGGCCTGCAGCCCCACGAGAAAATTATGTACACTCAGGTTGTGGGACCATCGGCATGAGCCCGGCTATATAGATCTCTGAGGAAGATCCATTCCTCCATAGGGAGTCCTTCTGAGCACGAATATTTCCATGCCGGATGTGTGACAGCCGACCGTGCCTCCGTTGAAGGAGCTTTCACAGGACCCGTACTGATTACTGCACATAATGAAACATGATTTCATAAAGTAGAATACTGCCCGAAAAACGGCCGAATCCGCTGGTATAAAATCCTTCCGTTTAGTACTATTTGCCCGGCGGTCTCGAACCTTCAAAGCCGCTAAAACTGAAAAGGCGCCGTCATTGAAAGTCATTAATCGAAATGTACGCTTCTTTTATCTGTTTACACTCATACAGTCCATTGGCCGCGGGATCTGGATGGGGAACATCCTCAGCCTGTACATCGTTATTTTCGCCGAAAGCGGCAATGGATTGTGGAATCTCACACCCAACGAGCTGCTGGGCATAGCATCGGGGATAACGGGACTGGCCCTCGTCGCTATCATCCTGCCCGGGGGCATTGCAGCCGACCGGTGGTCGAGGGAAGGGGTCCTGCGCGTGGCGGCAGTCGTCGGCAGTGCCGGGCTTGTATTCATCAACGCATCCAGGTCAATAATTCACATCATGATCGGCCTCTTCCTGTGGGGCTTGTTTCAGGGACTCAGCCGGCCCGCCGAGGAATCGATCCTCGCAGACTCGCTTCCGTCGGGACTGCGGTCGGCGCCGTATGCACGGGTAAATCTGTACATGCAGTTCGGTATGGCGGTCGGCCCCTTCATCAACCTCATGCTGTTTCTCGTTCTCGGAGATCAATGGGAGCTTGCCATTCTCAAGCAGGTGATTATCGTGGGAACCCTGTTTTCATTCAGCTCCGTCATCATCA
>Ga0272442_10008603_pt1 | contig 12895 bp, 9 predicted proteins | sample SSMForm2O_FD_200262 | JGI IMG/M metagenome (GOLD analysis project Ga0272442, IMG submission 200262) | Marine sediment archaeal communities from Little Sippewissett salt marsh, Falmouth, MA, United States - SSM-Form-2O | ecosystem: Environmental > Aquatic > Marine > Wetlands > Sediment ...
CCACGGCCCCGAGCGGGCCAGCCTGATGACGATCACCGGCGCCACGCTTTACTACCAGGAGGTCAACGCCGACTTCGTCGAGGAGGGGCGCTTCTTCAACTCGGTGGATTTCGCCGGCGCCAAGGACGTCTGCGTCATCGGCCGCGAGCCCGCGAACAACCTCTTCGGCGGCCTGGATCCCATCGGCCGCAGGATCCGCGTCAACGAGCAACAGGAGCTGACCGTCGTCGGCATTCTCCAGAAGCGCGAGAGCATCTTCGGCAGCCTGGGGACCAACTACCTGGTCACGCCCCTGACCACCTTCCAGAAGCACTTCCCCTGGGCCATCGAGACGGCCATCATCGCCGTGCCGGAGGGCAACGAGAACCTCGACCGGGCCCGCGAGGAGGTGGAGGCCCTGCTGCGGATCCGCCACAAGCTGGGCCCCGGCGACGAGAACGACTTCCACGTCAGCACCCAGGACATGATGGTCGAGTTCACGCGCGAACTCACCGGCCCCTTGACGCTCATCGGCGTGGTCCTGGCCTCCATCGGGCTCATGGTCGGCGGCATCGGCGTGATCACCATCATGCTGGTCAGCGTCCAGGAACGCACGCGCGAGGTGGGCATCCGCATGGCCGTCGGCGGGACGCGGCGGGACATCCTGCAGCTCTTCCTGGTGGAGGCCGCGACCCTGACGGGCCTGGGCGGCGCCCTGGGCGTCGTGGCCGGCCTGGGCATCGCGCAGATCATCCACCTGGCCTTCCACGTGCCGGCCGCCGTGCCCGTGCTGTACATCCTCGGCGCGGTCGCCGTCTCGGCGGGCACCGGCATCTTCTTCGGGCTCTACCCGGCCGTGAAGGCGAGCCGCCTCGACCCCATCCAGTCGCTCAGCTACGAGTAGGCCATGACGCTGCGCCCCCGCCAGATCTTCGACTTCTACTGGCCCCTCATGCTCACCAGCCAGATGATGACGCTGGCCGCGCCCATCATCAACCTGGGCCTGGGCCGCAACGCGCAGCCGGAGGTGCAGCTCGCGGCCTACGCCGTGGGCTTCGGCCTGCTGGTCCTGCTCAACTCGCCGCTCTTCCCCCTGGTGCAGACCGTCGCCGTCATGGCCACGGGACCGGCGAGCCGGCGCGACCTCTGGCGCCGCGGCCTGGCCATGGGCAGCGCCATCTGCGCCGCCGAGCTGGTGCTGGCCCTGTCGCCCTGGGGCGACGAGCTCATCGGTCGCCTGATGGGCTCCACGCCGGCCGTGTCCGAGCTGGCGCAGCAGGTGATCCTGATGCAGTGCCCCATCCCCCTGCTGCTGCCCATCCGGTCGTTCTACTACGCGCTGTTCATGCGGCATCGCAACACGCGCATCATCACCCAGTCCACGGCCACGCGCCTGGCCCTGCTCAGCGCCATCATCTTCGGCGCCCTCAACTTCGGCCACCTGCCCGGCGCCGCGCTGGGCGCTTCCAGCCTGACCTTCGGCATCCTCTCCGAGACCCTCTACGTGAGCTGGCGCGGTCGGCGCCTGCTGCGCCGCCGCGCGCCCGGCATCGACGAGCTGCACCTGGACGGGCCCGTGAGCTGGCGCTCCCTCGCCGGCTTCATCGCGCCGCTCATGGTCAGCACCATGACCTGGTCGGCCATGCGCCCCGTGGTCAACGCCGTGCTCGGGCGCGGCGCCGACCCGGACCTGGCCCAGGCGGGCTTCGGCTTCGTCTTCCCCCTGCTGGTCCTCTTCGCCTCGCCCCTGTGGTCCTTCCAGGGCACCGCGGTGGTCCTGGTCAAGGAGAAGGAGGACCTGCCGACCCTGTTCCGCTTCGGGGCCGCCACCATGGCGATCTTCGGGGCGGCCATCGCCTGCTTCGTCTGGACGCCGCTGCGCGACCTCATCGTCCACGGCGCCTACTCGCTCACGCCCGAGCTGGCCGCCTACGTGGTGCCGGGTCTGGTGCTGATCCCCCTGCAGCCCTTCGTCCTGGGCACGCGTTCCATCACCCAGGGCTTCCTGATGGGGCAGCGGCGCACGCGCGTCATCGGCTGGGCCAGCGTCGTGCGCCTCGCCCTCGTCGCCGGCGTCGGCTTCCCCGTGATCAACGCCCACCCGGCGATCAACGGCGCGCTCCTGGGCACCCTGCTGCTGATCGCCTGCGATACCACGGAGACGGGGATCGAGCTGGCCGCCCTGGGCCGCGTCTGGCGCCGCATGGCGCCGGCCCTGGCGCCCGTGCGCGGCGCCGCGGCGCTGCTGCTCCTCCTGCTCGTGCCGCTGCTCTCCTGCTCGCGGACCACGGACGACATGGTGCGGGTGCCCGGCGGGATCTTCAAGATGGGCGACAGCTACGGCGAGGGCGACTCCTCCGAGCGGCCCGTGCACGAGGTGAGGCTCTCGCCGTACCACCTCGCGCGCCGCGAGGTCACCGTGGCCCAGTTCCGCGGCTTCATGGAGGCCACGGGCGGCCTCAGCACCGCCGAGACCGCGGCCGGCAGCGCCGCCGGCGACAGCGTCGCCTGCTGGTGGCGTCCGGGCTTTCCCCAGGCCGAAACCCATCCCGTCGTCTGCGTGAGCTGGCGCGATGCCGTGGCCTACTGCAACTGGCGCAGCCGGCGCGAGGGACGGCGCCCCTGCTACCGCGAGGAGGACGGCCTCATCCTCTGCGACTTCGACGCCGACGGCTACCGCCTGCCCACGGAGGCCGAGTGGGAGTTCGCGGCGAGCGGGGGCGAGCGCCGACGCTACCCCTGGGGAGACGGCCCGCCCGTCGTCGGGGGCGCGCCGGCCGCCAACCTGGCCGACTCGACGGCCCACCGCGCCGGCGCCGCGCCGGCGCTCTGGTTCGGCTACGACGACGGTGCCGCCTGGACCGCGCCCGCCGACAGCCCGCCGCCGAACGCCCTGGGCATCCACGGCCTGGGCGGCAACGTGTGCGAGTGGTGCTGGGACTGGCTGGACGAGAACGGCTACGACGCCGGGCCGGCGGCGGATCCCACCGGCGGCCCGAAGGGCGTGCGGCGCGTCCACCGCGGCGGGAGCTGGGCCGGCCCGCCCGACGAGGCCCGCGTGGCCGCCCGCGGCGGCCTGCCGCCCGACAGCGCCTCGACCCGCGTCGGTTTTCGCCTGGCGCGCACGGCGCGGTAGGCGGCCGCCCCGTCCTCGCCGCGGCCCGCCGGCGGCAAGCGCCCGATCTACCCCAGCATGTCCTTCAGGTAGCGGCCCGTGTGACTGCCACGGCAGCGGGCGACCTCCTCGGGCGTGCCGGCGGCCACCAGGCGGCCGCCCCCCTCGCCGCCCTCGGGCCCCAGGTCGATGACCCAGTCGGCGCACTTGACCACGTCCAGGTTGTGCTCCACCACCAGCATGGTGTTGCCCTGGTCCACCAGGCGCTGGAGGACCTCCAGCAGCTTCTCCACGTCGGCGAAGTGCAGGCCCGTGGTCGGCTCGTCGAGGATGTACAGCGTGCGGCCCGTGGCCACGTGGCACAGCTCGCGCGCCAGCTTGACGCGCTGCGCCTCGCCGCCCGAGAGGGTCGTGGCCGGCTGGCCCAGCTTGATGTAGTCCAGGCCCACGTCGCTCAGGGTCTCCAGCTTGCGCCGGATGGGCGGCACGGCCTTGAAGTGGGCCAGCGCCTCCTGGAGGTCCATCTCCAGCACGTCGTGAATATTGCGCCCCTTGTAGGTGACCTCCAGGGTCTCGCGGTCGAAGCGCCGCCCCTGGCATACGGAGCAGGTCACCCAGACGTCGGCCAGGAAGTGCATCTCGATCTTGCGCAGGCCGTGGCCCTGACAGGCCTCGCAGCGGCCGCCGCGGACGTTGAAGCTGAAGCGCCCCGGCTTGTAGCCGCGCGAGCGCGCCTCGGGCAGGGCGGTGAAGAGCCGGCGGATGTCGTCGAAGACCCCGATGTAGGTGGCCGGATTGCTGCGCGGCGTGCGGCCGATGGGCTTCTGGTCGATCCGGACGACCTTGTCCAGGTGCTCCAGGCCCGTGACGCGGCGCAGGCTCCCGCCCAGGTCGCGCGCGCCGTGGAAGCGGCGGGCGAGCTGGGGATAGAGCGTCTCGCTGACGAGGCTGCTCTTGCCCGAGCCGCTGACCCCCGTCACGGCCACGAACAGGCCCAGGGGTACGTCGACGTCCAGGCCGCGCAGGTTGTTGTGCGTGACGCCCCGCAGGCGCAGCCGCGCCCGACCGGCGGCGCGCCGCGCGGCCGGCGGCGCGATGGCCCGCCGGCCGGCCAGGAAGGCGCCGGTGACGCTGCGGCGGCTGCGCTCCACGCGCGCCACGCTGCCGGCGGCGACGATCGTGCCGCCGCTCGCTCCGGCGCCCGGCCCGAAGTCCACCACGTGGTCGGCCGTGCGGATGGTCTCCTCGTCGTGCTCCACCACCAGCACCGTGTTGCCCAGGTCGCGCAGGCGCAACAGGGTGTCCAGCAGGTTGCGGTTGTCGCGCGGGTGCAGGCCGATGGACGGCTCGTCGAGGATGTAGAGCACGCCCGTCAGGCCGCGTCCGATCTGGCTGGCCAGGCGGATGCGCTGGCTCTCGCCGCCCGACAGCGTGGGCGCCGGCCTTTCCAGGTTCAGGTAGTCCAGGCCCACCTTGCACAGGAAGCCCAGCCGCTCGCGGATCTCCAGCAGCAACTCGCCGGCCACGGCCTCCCGCTCGGCGTCCAGGCGCAGGCCCGCGAAGAAGTCGAGCAGTTTGCCGATGGGCAGCGCGCCCATCTCGTGGATGCCCAGGCCGCCGAAGGTGACGGCGAGGCTCTCGGGCTTGAGGCGGTGCCCGCCGCAGGCCGGGCAGGGCCGCTCGGCCATGAAGGAGGCGTACCACTGCCGCGCCGCCTCCGACTGTGTGGCCCGGTAGCGCCGCAGGATGTTGGGCACCAGGCCGCCCAATTTCCAGTCCCGCGCGCCCCAGTTGCCACCCCGGTCCATGGGCACCAGGAAGTGATCCTGCCTGGGATGTCCCTTCACGGCCGGATCGCCGTAGAAGACCAGGTCCCGGTGCTTCCGGGACAGGCGGCGGAAGGGCTTGTCGATGTCGATGCCGTAGCGGCGGAAGGCCGCCTGGAAGACCTCGCTCCAGTGGCCCTTGCCCTCGATCCAGTTGGCGATCTCGCCGATGGCCCCCTCGCGGATGGACAGGTCCTCGTCGCGTATCAGCAGCTCCGGCACGGGCTCTTCGATGACGCCCAGCCCCTGGCACTGCGGGCAGGCCCCGTAGTGGCTGTTGAAGGAGAAGCTGCGCGGCTCCAGGGGCTCGAAGCTGAGGCCGCACTCGGCGCAGGCGCGCTGGGTGCCCAGGGGGATCTCCTCGCCGCCGGTGGTCAGAACGCGCGCCGTGCCGCCCGATAGCGACAGAGCCGTCTCCAGGGCGTCGTGCAGGCGCGAGGCGATGGTGTCGGTCAGCGCGAGGCGGTCCACCACCACCTCGATGTCGTGGCGGCGCGTCTTGGCGAGCTTCGGCACGTCCTCGACGCGGTGTACCGTGCCGTCCACGCGCAGGCGCGCGAAGCCCTGGGCGCGCAGGCGGTCGAACAGCTCGCGGAACTCGCCCTTCTGTCCTCGCGCGACGGGCGACAGCACCAGGAAGCGCGTGCCCGGCGGCAGCTCGTGGACGCGGTCCACCATCTGGTCCACGGTCTGCGAGCCGATCTCCCGCCCGCAGCGCGGGCAGTGGGGCGTGCCCAGCCGCGCGTAGAGCACGCGCAGGTAGTCGTGGATCTCGGTGACGGTGCCCACCGTCGAGCGCGGGTTGACGCTCGCCGACTTCTGGTCGATGGAGATGGCCGGACTCAGCCCCGTGATGGCGTCCACGGGGGGCTTCTCCATCTGGCCGAGGAACTGCCGCGCGTAGCTGGACAGGGACTCGATGTAGCGCCGCTGGCCCTCGGCGTAGAGGGTGTCGAAGGCCAGGCTGCTCTTGCCCGAGCCGCTGACCCCCGTCAGCACGGTCAGCGTGCCGCGGGGGATGCGGACGTCCACGCTCTTGAGGTTGTGGATGCGCGCGCCGCGGACCTCGATCCAGCGGGCTTCCCGCGCGCCCACGCGGCGCCCGTTGCCGGACACGGCGCGGGGCCTGTCGTCGCGGCGGCCGGCCGCGTCCGCGCCGGCGCGGCGCTTCGATCCGGCGGCGGCTCGTCCGGACTCGGCGGCGCGCTTCGCCTTGGCGGCGCGCTTGGGTTTGACGGCGGCAGGAGACACGTCCCCCTCCCGGGAAGCAGGCGGGCGGATGGCTTGGTTTCGCGACCGCCGGCGGCGGGAGGGATGCCGCCGGCGACGCTTCAGGATAGCTCATCGGCGGAGTGAAGCCAAGCCCGCCGTGGCGGTCGCGCGAGGTCGAGCAGCGCCGGCACCGGGCGCCGGCGCTGCCTCAACAAACGAATCAGGTGTCCATCTCGATGCCGAGGCTGGCGAGCCACCGCTCCGCCTTGCGCATCGCCTTGGACTTGGACGACTCCTCGCCGTCGACGCTGTCGCCCTCGATCTCGAGGGAGTCGTCGCCGTCGCTCCAGGCCTCCCAGAACCAGGCGTCGTCTTCCTCGTTCCAGACCTTGGCGCCCCAGAAGGCGCCCTCGAGGGAGAACCCGTCGCCGTCGTCCACCCAATGATTGGCCATCTCGACCTCTCTCATGACGTGGCTGGTAACGCGGCCGAGGCCGCATCCCTTGCCGGCGAGCCCGCGGTCGCGGGCCCCGGCGTGGCGATCCATCCCGGCGGCGGAGGGCGGCCGTGGCGCGCCACCCGCCTCCGATCTGGCGGGGGATATAGCACCGGCGGACCGGGAATGCAACAGGGACGCGGCGCCGTTTCGCCGGCAGGGCCGCGGAGGAGGGCCGTCGCCGGGAAGCCCTCCCCGGCGGCCAGCGGGCCCCCGCCGCGGGGGCGGCCGGGGGCGCGGGTGGCGGGATCCTCAGGCGGTCTCGTAGGCCCGCGGCGACCAGTAGGCCCACAGGAAGAGGATCAGGAAGGCCAGGTCGGCGAAGGCGAAGGGCTTCCACATGCCGGGAATGCCCCGGCCCACCCAGTAGGCGAACACCGTGCCGCAGTAGGCGATCTTCAGCATGGCGCCGTAGGGGATCAGGTTGCGGTTGCGCGCGGGATTCCGGGCGATCGCCGCGAACATCAGGGCGAAGACGATGAGCAGCAGCGCGGGAAACTGGACGTAGCCGTAGTGGTTGGGCGGCGTGACCACGAACCAGCGGAACATGGCCGCCGGCGCGACGAGGAACACCAGCCCCAGGACGCCGTCGTAGACGGCGCCGATGGCGAACAGGACGCGGACGGCGGTCCGGTTCACGTCGAACCTCCTTCTCGCTGACGCCTCGCGGCGTGCTTCCGCTTGAAGTTGCCCTTGCGCCAGGCCGTGAACTCCTCGCTGTAGATTTTCGCGGCGAGGCGCTTGAAGCCGTCCACCAGCTCGGCGGGCTCCATGGCGGACGGGCGGAAGGTGAGGTCGAACAGGGTGCGCGCCCGCCAGTCGGGCGGCTCGAGCAGGCGCCCGGCCGCCGCCAGGCGGTCGTAGAAGGGCGTGCCGGGAAACGGCGTGGCGATGGTGATCTGGACCTCGTAGAGCTCGGACTCCTTCACGAAGTCGAAGACCTGGTCGAAGATCTCCGGCGTGTGGCCGTCCAGGCCGATGACGAAGCAGCCGTTGACGGTGATGCCGTGCGCCTGGATGGTCCGGATGGCCTCGCGGTAGCGCGGGAAGCGCGCGCGCTTCCAGTCGCTCTTCAGCTCCAGGCCCGGCAGGCCCGTCTCGACGGGGCTCTCCAGGCCGACGAGCACCTGCAGGCAGCCGCTCTCGCGCATCAGGTCGAGCAGCTCTCCGTCCTCGCTGACGGTGAGGTCGGTCTCGGCGAACCAGCGGAGGCGGCGCGCCTTCAGCTCGCCCAGCAGCTCCTTCCAGTAGGCGCGGTTGACGATGGAGTTGTCGTCGGCGAACTCCAGGAAGGGCTGCTCCCAGATGGTGCGGATGCGGTCGATCTCGGCGAGGACGCGGGCGACGGGCTTCTGCTTGTAGCGGTCGCAGAGCAGGACCGAGCTGGCGCAGAACTCGCAGCGGTGCGGGCAGCCGCGGCTCGTCTGCACGGTGAGTCGGTTGTACTTGTCGATGTCCAGCAGCTCGAAGGCGGGCATGGGCGCGTCGGCGAGGTCGAAATCCCCCGCGCCGCCGTCGTAGACGGGCTTCAGGCGGCCGGCGGCGGCGTCGCCCAGCACCTCGGGCCAGCAGGCCTCGCCCTCGCCCACCACCACGGCGCTGCAGTGCTCGAGGGCCTCCTCGGGCAGGGCCGTGACGTGGAGGCCGCCCATGACCACCGGCACGCCCATCGATTCGTAGCGCCGCGCCAGGTCGTAGGCCTCGTTCATCTGCGCGCTGTAGCTGGAGATGGCCACCAGGTCGAACTCGCCCGGCAGGGAGCCCTGCCGCGCCAGGTCGGGGATCTCGAGGTAGTGGATCCGGTGCTCCGCCGGCGTCATGCCCGCCAGGGTGAGCAGGCCGAGGCTGGGCAGCGAGGCGATGGTCTTGCTGCGCTCCACGAAGCCGGGCAGGGTGAGGCCCATCTCGAGGAGGGCCTGGTCCTGGACGCGGATGCCGCTCATGGCGACGAGGCCGATGTTCATGGTCGTAGGATCCTCGCGAGTAGGAGGGCGACGCCCGCGGTGACCGAGAGCGCCGGAACGGCGAACAGGTGGCGGAAGGGCCGGCGCCATGCCGACAGGTAGCAGACCAGGGGCATGGTGAAGGCGCCGACGATGAGCAGCGCCGAGGCGAGGCGCAGGCCCCCGGCGAGGCCGAGGGCGCGGGCGGTCAGCGCGGCGGCGAGGTTGAGGAGGCCGATGCCGAAGAAGGCCACGTGGGCCAGGCGGACCATGCGCCGGGGCCAGGTGCCGTAGCCCCCCAGCCAGTCCTCGCGGTGGAAGAACAGCCCCGTCACGATGCCCGCGAGGCCGCCCGCCAGGAAACCGATCCACGCCGCATGCAGGTTCGCATCCATGGCGGAAGCCACCATACAGAAATTATGACAACTATGCAAGAATTCAACGGCGGCGGGCTGAGCGGATCGTCATCCGTGGCGTGTCACTCGCGCCACTTCGCGCGATGGGACGACCCACACGTCGCGCGGCCGGCGGGTCAGGGCGCGAGGACGAGGCGGCCGGCGGGTTCGGCGACGACCTCCCCCACCACGGCGGCGCCGGGCACGCCGCCCTCGCGCAGGGCCGCGACCAGATCCTCCGCGCGCGGGCCCGGCACGGCCGCCAGGAGCCCGCCGGAGGTCTGGGGATCGAAGAGCAGGTCGGCGAGGTCGGCCGGCACCCCGTCCGCGACGTCCGTCATGCCGGCGCGGAACTCGCGGTTGCGGTGCAGGCCGCCGGGCATCAGCCCCTCCCGCGCGTACTCGCGCGCGCCGGGCAGCAGGGGCAGCGCGCCGGCGCTGACGACGGCGCCCGCGTCCGCGCCCTCGATCATCTCGCAGAGGTGGCCGCCGAGGCCGAAGCCGGTGACGTCCGTGCAGGCGCGCGCGCCGGCCGCGGCGATCAGCTCGGCCGCTCGGCGGTTCAGCGCCGTCATGGACGCCACGGCCGCCGCCACGTCGGTCTCGCTCGCGCGGCCCCGCTTGAGGGCCGTGTTGACGACGCCCGTCCCCAGGGGCTTGGTGAGCACCAGCCTGTCGCCGGCCCGAGCGCCGCGGTTGGTGAGCACGCGGCCGGGGTGCACGAGCCCCGTCACCGACAGGCCGTACTTGAGCTCGGCGTCCTCCACGGTGTGGCCGCCGGCCAGGGCCGCGCCGGCCTCGCGCAGGGCGTCGAGGCCGCCGCGCAGTATCTCCCGCAGCACCTCGATGTCCATGGTCTTGACGGGGAAGCCGACGATGTTCATGGCGCACAGGGGCCGCCCGCCCATGGCGTAGACGTCGCTCAGCGCGTTGGCCGCGGCGATGCGCCCGAAGAGGTAGGGGTCGTCCACGATGGGCGTGAAGAAGTCCACCGTCTGGATGAGGGCCCGCTCGTCGTCGAGGCGGTACACGCCCGCGTCGTCGGCCGTGTCGAAGCCGACGATGAGGTTCGGGTCCTCGATCAGGTCGAGGCCGCAGAGCGCGCGGGCCAGGTCCCCCGGCCCCAGCTTGGACGCTCAGCCGGCCCCGCTGACGGTGCGCGTCAGGCGCAGGTCCTCGTGCTCGTTCACGGTCGCTCCTCCGCGGATCGGTCGCGCGGCGCGCCGGCGCGGCGCGGCGGCGCGAGGCGGTGGCGCAGCGCGCGTTCCAGCGGCTGCCGGGGCAGGCCGCCTAGTCCTCGTCCAGCTCGTAGCGTGGAAACAGGGGCTCGCCGACGCTGACGGGCGCGCCCGGCTCCAGGCGCCCCCACTCGAGCAGCTCGGCGAAGGACGCGGGCGCGGGATCCTGCCCCAGGCGGCGCAGCAGCTCGGCGCACTTGTCCGGCATGACCGGGTGCAGGAGCACGCCCACGAAACGCAGGGCCTCGGCGGCGTGGTAGAGGCAGGTGCCCGCCAGCTCGCGGCCGCCCTCCTCCTTGATGGTCTTCCAGGGCGCGCGCGCCTCCAGGTAGCGGTTCACGGCCCGCGACAGGTTCATCACGGCCTGGATGGCGCCGTTGGGATGGAAGCGCCCGATCTCCGCCGCCACGGCGTCCACGGTCTCCCGCGCCACACCGGCCAGGGTGCGCTCCAGCTCGCCGTAGGCGCCGCGGTCGGGCACCCGGCCGCCGAAGTGCTTCTCGACGAGCTTGACCACGCGGTTCAGGGCGTTGCCCAGGTCGTTGGACAGCTCCGTGTTGTTGCGCTCGACGATGAGCTCCTGGCTGAAGTTGCTGTCCTGGCCCGGGGTCATCTCGCGCATGAGGAAGTAGCGCAGGACGTCGCGGCCGTAGAGGTCCATGGTGTCCAGGGGCCTGACCACGTTGCCCTTGGACTTGCTCATCTTCTGCTCGCCCAGGAGCCACCAGCCGTGGGCGAGGATGGTCCGCGGCGGCGCGAGGCCGGCGGCCATGAGCATCGTCGGCCAGTAGACGGCGTGGGTGGTCAGGATGTCCTTGCCGATCAGGTGCAGGTCCGCCGGCCACCAGTCGCTCTTCTCGTCGCCGAAGCCGAAGGACAGGGCGCTGTAGTAGTTGAGCAGGGCGTCGAACCAGACGTAGCAGACGTAGTCCTCGTCGAAGGGCAGCGGGATGCCCCAGGACAGGCGGCTCTTGGGCCGGCTGATGCACAGGTCGCCCAAAGGCTGGCGCAGGAAGCCCAGCACCTCGTTGGCCCGCTTCTCCGGCACGATGAAGGTCGGGTTGGCCTCGATGTGGTCGACGAGGGCCTGCTGGTACTTGCTCATGCGGAAGAAGTAGTTCTTCTCGCGGATGAACTCGACCTCGTTGCCGGCCGGGCTCTTGCCGTCCACCAGCTCCTTCTCGGTGTAGAAGCGCTCCTCGCTGACGTCGTACCAGCCGGCGTACTCGTCCGCGTAGATCTCGCCGCGGTCCCAGAGGTCCTGCAGGATGCGAAGGACCACGGCCTCGTGCTCGGGCATGGTGGTGCGGATGAAGAAGCCGTAGTCGATCCCCAGCTTCTCCCAGGCGGCGGCGAAGCGGGGACTGACGGCGTCCACGTGGGCCTGGGGCTCCAGGCCGGCCTCGCGGGCCGCCTGCTCCACCTTCTGGCCGTGCTCGTCGGTGCCCGTCAGGAAGAGGGTCTCGTCGCCCATCAGGCGGTGGTAGCGGGCCAGGACGTCGGCCAGGACGGTCGTGTAGGCATGCCCGAGGTGGGGCTCGGCGTTGACGTAGTAGAGGGGCGTGGTCAGATAGAAGCGGCTCATGGCGTTCTCTCCCGCATTGGAGCCGCCAATCTAGCCCATCGGCCGGGCCCGGTCAACGGCGGCACGGCGCCGGCCCGGCCGGCACCCCCGGGCGGCGGGCGCGGCCCCGCGGCGCGCCGCTCACCGCGCCTTGACCGCCCGCGGCGCCGCTGCTAGTTTGCACCAGGCGCCGCCGGAGCGCCCAAGTGTCCCGAACACAAGCAGATGGAGTAAGACATGAGGCCTGCGAGCAAGCGGAGCGGCGCGCGCGTCCTCCCGATCCTGCTGGTCGTGATCCTGGCGCTCGGCGCGGCGACCCTCTTCGGCTGCGCGACGCCCCAGGGAAGCAAGGAGGAAGGCGTGAAGGAGACCGTGGTGACCCTCGTGACCAACCAGGGCGAGATCGTCCTGCACTTCTTCCCGGACGTCGCCCCCGAGCACGTGAAGAACTTCGTCCACCACAGCCAGAGCGGCCTCTACGCGGGCTGCACCTTCCACCGGGTCATCCCCGGCTTCATGATCCAGGGCGGCGATCCCAACAGCAAGGACGAGGACCCGACCAACGACGGCATGGGCGGCTACAGCTACCAGGGCGAGGGCACCACCCTGCCCGCCGAGTTCAACGACCGGCCGCACCTGCGGGGCACGCTGTCCATGGCCCGCGCCCAGGATCCCAACAGCGCCGGCAGCCAGTTCTTCATCTGCCACGCGGCGGCGCCCTTCCTGGACGGCAAGTACACGGTCTTCGGCGAGGTCGTCGCCGGCCTGGACGCCGTGGACAAGATCGTCAACGCCGATCGCGACGGGAACGACCGGCCGCACGAGAACCAGACCATCACCGAGGTGCTGGTCGAGGAGTGGACCACCGCCAAGGTAACGGAGATGCTGGCGGCCCAGAACCCCTAGGCCGCGATCCGGCGCCGCCGCGGCCTGCCGGGTGGCGGCCGCGGTCCATGGCGCCCGGTGCCGCCGCGCGCGGCGCGGCGGGCGCCCCGACAAGGAGGCGAGCATGCATCGCAACGCGCGACCCGTCGTCCTGGCGCTCGCGGGGATCCTGCTGCTGGCGGCGGCCCCGCCCGCGGCGGCCGGCACGGTGGAGCCGGTGGTCGCCCTGCACACCGGCCAGG
>Ga0272442_10008605_pt1 | contig 12894 bp, 5 predicted proteins | sample SSMForm2O_FD_200262 | JGI IMG/M metagenome (GOLD analysis project Ga0272442, IMG submission 200262) | Marine sediment archaeal communities from Little Sippewissett salt marsh, Falmouth, MA, United States - SSM-Form-2O | ecosystem: Environmental > Aquatic > Marine > Wetlands > Sediment ...
GGTGGTCTCGGCCAGCGCCGTGGCGCCCTCCGCCGCGATCGGGGCCAACGGGAACGGGAGCTTCTCGACGTCGGCCGTGATGCGGAACAGCATGTAGCCGGACGTGAGGGCCGTGGCGCGCCCCATGACCCAAAGGAAGGTGGTCAACAGGATGGGGACGTGCCACGCCGAATGCAGCAGGTTGCGCCCGGTGATGGCCGGGGACGTGCGGGGCGGCACGCTCCACTCGGGAAAGAGGTCGGCCAGGTTGAATCCGATGGCCTGCGGGCTCTGCACGAGATATTGGTTCAGGATCATGAATCCGAAGGGGCCGCCGGTCATGGCCAGGGCCGCGGCCATGTAGTAGAGGAGATAGACTTCCTGCCGCCTGAGGGTGGTGAAGGAGCGCCGGGCAATCTCGGTGAACAGGATAATGGTGACCCACTGGGCCGCGGGCCCGAGGCCGGCGCCGGCCACGAGGCTGAGGTAGATGGTGCCGGGCATCATGACGAGGCCGACGAACACGGCACCGATCATCGTGCGGATCGAGAATCCGTCCTCGAAGCGCATTTCGGAGACGGCCTCGGGCGCCAGATGCACTTGATCGCTCATTCGAAGGCGTATTCCTTGCCGCGCGCGGCGTATTCGGCGCGGGTCTGCGGAGTCAGATTGCGCCAGATCAGGAACTGGCCGCGCATGTTGGTCATGAAGTGGCTGTTGGCGCGGCGCCAGGATCCGGCGTCGCCGCTGAGCCGCTCGATATCTACCTGCACGCCGCACACCGGCATGTCTTCGAGCACGTGCAGAATGAACGTCGTGTGTTGACTGACGCCGAGGTCAAACGGCGTCAACCAAAACTGGGCCGTCACGCCCGTGCCCTGGCCGGGGGCGAGGTCGGGCCCGGCGCGTACGTTCTCGACGTAGAAGTTGCCCACCGACACGTCGACGTGGGAATCCAGGTACTCCTTGAGGTAGGCCACCAGCCCCGGCGCTTCCTGGACGGACACCGTGAAGGGCAGATGAAGCGAGATCCTCGCTTCCTTGGTGCGCGGGAGCTTCCAGCGGCGCTCGATATCGGGCACGCCGAGCTCGGTGGCCTGGCGGGATGGGTAGACGGCCGAGAGCATGACCATGGCCATCACCAACATGCATGATCCGACACCGGCCAGGGAGCTGTAGTTCAGTTCGAGAGAGGACATCACCGGGACGTCTACGGCGTGCACCAAGCGCGACACGGTCTGGCCGAGGACGTAGCCGCTCATGACGCCGAGCACGGAGAAGACGCCCGCCTCGACCAGGAACAGCCGGCCGATGTGCGAGGGCGCGATGCCGAGCGCCGTGTAGGTGGCGATCTCCTTGGTGCGCTCGAACACGGATCCGAGCATGGTGTTGAACACGATGAGCCCCGCGATGACCATGAGGACCAACAGATTCCACAATTCGGAAATGCGCGTGGCGTTGCGGCTGCTGAGCAGCTTGGACACGCCGTCCAGGTTGGCGAACAGGATGTAGTCGAGCCGACGCACCAGGCCCTCGAGCATGGGCTCGAGGTCCTCGGGATGGTGCGGCAGGATGGCCACGGAGCGCAGGTCGCCGCCGAGGTTCCCGAGCACGCGCTCGTTCGTGATCGCCACGTCGCGGAACGAATGGTGGATGTAGCGCTGCACCTCCTCGGGATCCGGCGTGCCCTCTTCCTGGAACTTCTTCTCCATCTCGACCGGATCATAGGGCGTCAGGCGCTCGCCGTCTATGTCGACGATCTCGTTCATCTTCTCCCAGTCGAACACGCCCACGACCTCGAACTCCCGCCCCAACATGCGCACCGTTTGGCCGACGAAGGCGTCGGCCAGACGCCGCTTCTCGGCCTGGGTGAATCCCCGCTGTGCATCGGCCGGCTTCTGCTCGAGGAACTCGGCGGCGAAGTTGACGGGCAGGAGGATCTCCTCGCGTGGCTCGACGCCCTCGATCTGTTTCTCGAGCCAACGGCTGTCTCCGAGCAGCGCCGCTTGCACGTCGAAGAATTCCTGCTCCTGGTGTGTGAGGCCCACCAGCGCCGTGACCGGCCGGATGACGTCGCCTTTCCCGATATCGATGAAGGAGCGGTTCAGCACGAGCGCCCCATAGTACCAGCGGCGGGGGGCAATGGAGCAGGAATCCTCGAACTCATTTCTGAGCGACGCGTAGGTCTCGAAGGGGAAGGGCCACCAGTTCTTCGTGCGCAGGAGGACTCCCGGGTAGGGCGTTGCGCCGTCGTCATAGGTGTAGCGTTGGGTGCGCAATTGGGCGGTCACCGACACGAAGGACAGCACGGAGAACGTGAGCACGATCAGGGTCATGCTGGTGAGGATGGTGCGCGCCTTGCGGCGGCGCATGTTGGCGATTCCGAGTTCGAGCGCCAGCGCGAAGCCACTCACGGCCTGGACGCCGGACTCGTGCTCGCCCATCTGCTCGGTCTTGCGCTTCGATACCAGGGCCTCGAGCTTGGACATCACAATCGAGATGATCACGGTCGACAGCGTGGCCACCGAGAAGCCCAGCAGGACCACCATCGGGCTGAGCACGATCCGGAAGGCCGGATGCGTCAGGCGCAGGAGGAAAAACATGCCCAGGAAGAACACGACCACCCCCAGGATGCGAGTCTCGATGCGCCGCCCGGCCAGGAACAGGCGCTCCATGGTAAACGCGAAAGGCAGGAGCAACACGAGGTAGAACATGAGCCCCCGAACGACGTCGTTGGCCATGCCGACCACGTCCGGATACGCACGGGACTCGAGGCCGAGCGCGCGCCGGGCCTCGACGAAGTACTCCTGGTACTGCCGCGCGTCGAGGTGCTTCTCGGCGCGCTCGATGGCCGCGCCCGACAGCTTGTGCAGCGTGTTGACGCGCGCGTTCTCGATGCCGTGCTTTCGGAAGAAGGCCAGTCGCGACTCGTTGAGCCGCCAGATGTCCCGTGCGCTCTGGAGATACGTGCGGTGTATGGCGGGGCTTTGCTCGACGTTGAAGCCTGCTCCGGTGTTGAACAGCTCGCCCTCGGGAGAATCTTCGGGGACGTTGAGCAGGAGCATGCGCTTCTGGGTCATCCCGGCGCTGGCCGTGATCTTGACGCTCTTCTCGGGCTGAATGAAGACCGACGCCGTGGGGCCCCAGAAGCCCCACCAGGCCGGCTCGGGCAACGTGCTGCCATAGACGGGCGGCGCACTGTTGCTGGCCGCCTCGAGCACCTCGACGTTGTTGAGGTTGTTGTAGGTGCGCGGGTCGATGAGGTTGTAGACGTCGAGCGTTTTGCACGGGAAGGCGACGCAGATGACCTCCATTTCCTTCTGCACGGGGAGCACGGTGGTCGGATACTGCTCCTTGCCCATCTGGCCGAAGTCCGGCGCCCAGGTGATGTGGCCGTCCTCGAGTTTGAACACCTCGAAGGCCAGTGTCGATATGTGCGGCGGCACCTCCTCGGTCGTACCGAGGCCGACCATCTCGAACTCGCCGCGCTCGTCGGTCATAGTCACGGGCCGCGTGCAGACGCCCGTGAGGAACATGGCGTCGCCCTGGCAGCGCGCCATCACCACGCCGCCGGAAACCGGCTTGGACGGCAGGTAGCCCTCGCGGGGATCGAAGGAGACGGCCTGCCCCTGGTAGCGGCAGATGCTGCGCGGGAGCGACCGTTTGAGATAGCGCCCTTCCACGTTGAAAGCATTGGGCAGCAGGCACGCAAGCAATTGGACCTGGATCACCACGTTGTCGATATTGACGTGCGTGTCGTTGGGCGTGGCCGTGAAGAAGCGCGAGTCGTTGGCCGTCACGAAACCCAGGGCCGGGATGCCGGCCAGGAGGGCGGCCTCGTGCTCGAGGGCGAGCCCGGTGGGCACGTAGGTGATCCACTCCTTGCCGAGGGTCGGGTTGATCGTGTCTACAAACATCCAATCCGGCGGCCGCTCGAGCGCGTCGCCGATCTCCTTGGCATATTGGGTGGCGCGGCGGCCCAAGTCGGCCACGCGCGGCTTGAGGTTGTTCGCGGCCTGCTGGAAGTAGTGGCCCGTGTAGAACAGGCCCACGCGTTGCGACCCCGCAGAGAGGTCCAGCGCGAACAGGGCCGCGTGGTCCCGGGGCGACACGTCCCGCATCGGCGCGTCGTATTGTCCGACGTTCTCCCACACGTAACGGCGGATGCCTTCCATGGCCTGGAAGTGGCCGGACGTTGCCAGGAGACGCACCGTTTTCTGGAACGGATAGTCCCGGATGAGCTTGCCCAACTCGATGAGGGCGGCGATGCCGCAGGCCTGTTCCGCCCCCGGCGCAAGGTCGGGCACAAACGAGCCGCTGTCGTAGTAGGCTTCGAGCACGACCACTTCGGCTCGATTGTGCGGGGCCGTGCTGACGCCCGGCAGGTCGACCCAGATGTTCTTCCCGTTCCGGCTCTCCCACCGCGCGTCCGAGAACAACGTCGCCTCGAGGTCGTTCTCTTTGAGCGTGCGCAGAAGCGGGGCCGCCTCGTCCGCCGTCATCCAGAACCGCGGCACGTCCTGGTGCGACCGGGTCTGCGTGACCTCGGCCATGTAGCGCGGCGGGCGTTCGTTCTCGACAAAGATGATGGCGCGGGCGCCCAGGTCGATCAGGTATAGCCACTGCGTACGCGCCCCGCTCTCGACGACGACCGTCGCCGCATCGAGGTCCTTGCCTGTGACCGCCGTCAGACCGCCGAAGCCGGCATAGACCAGCCGCGTCTCGAGCCCTTCGTTCGCCACGGCGGCCGGACACACCCCGTTCGGCAGAATCGGATGTAGCGGGAACACGCCTTGTGGCGTGCGCACCTCGGCACGGGTGTGGACCGGCACGGTGACGGAATATTCCTGGACCACGGGCTCGGCCGCGCCCAGGGCGCGGAACTGCTCGAGCACGTATTCGGCCGCTTGGTCGCATCCGGGGGTGCCCGTATGGCGTGACGGGATGTCCGACAGCGCCTCGATGTGGGCCAGGAGCGCTTCGGGCGTGATCCGCGCGGCGACCTGCGCATACACGTCCGGCGTGAGCAGACGCGTCTCGGCCAGGTTCGGATCCTTCTCGGTCTCCGTGGCCCACTTGGACACGTAGAACGTCACCGCCAAGCCGACGGCGGCGATGACCGTCCAACGCGCTATGTACCAGCCTGTCTTCATTGAAGGCGAACCAAGCCCAATTGCCTAAACCAACCGCAGATGAACGCGGATGAACGCAGATGAATACAGACAACAACCCATGTCAGAAGTCTCGGACTACGCGCTTGACTTGCACTCTGAGTGTTCCGAAGCTCAGCAGAAGGCAAAGCGATCTTCCCGTGGCCTTGAGGTAGTTGAGACATTGCGCCAGATGGACGTCGTCAAAAGCCTTGACGGCTTTCAACTCGACGAGCACCTCGTGTTCCACCGGCAGGTCCGCAACGAAGTCCCCTACGACGACACCATCATAGAGCACCTTAATCGGATGCTGCCGAGCGACGACGAGGCCATTCTTGCGTAGCTCATGCGCCAGTGCATTCTCGTACACCTTCTCCAAGAATCACGCTCCCAATGTATTCGACACCGTTTAGGCGCATCCTATGACCCGTTCGGTGATTCTGTTGAGTTCCTCAGCAGAAGCCATCGTTCCCCTCCCTTCTTTCTTGTATTCATCTGTATTCATCTGCGTTCATCTGCGTTCATCTGCGGTTCCATCTTAGTATGGCCAGAAATGATACACCTCGGTCTCCATGATGACGCCATACAGGTTCCAGAAGCTGCCGACCATGAAATCGCCCATGATGAGGCCGACGAACAGCGGGACAATGGGCCGGTAGGCCTTCGCGCCGCCGTACTTCAGCACCAGCACCTTGACGGCCCACGCCACGAAGATGCACAGCCACAATTGCTCCATGGACCAGGACCCGCTCACGGCGAAGCCGACGGGATGAAACGGCCACCACCGGAAGTTCATGCGCAACACCGCCAACACCAGCGAGAATCCGAGCCCGATCAGAATGGCGTAGGTGGGCTGGAGTTGCTCCTTTTCGGGAACCGTGAACCACCGGTTCACCTCCTCCCAGGCCTCGCGCCCGAACCACTCCCCCGGGCCGATACACTGTGCCGCGGCCCCGTACTTGTCGAAGACCCACAGCATAGCCCACATGCCGCACACGATTCCCGCCACAATGGAGAGGAACATGGCGATCAGGTAGCGCCGGTTGTCCATCTTCAGCCGCTCGGCGATGCGGAAGGCCTCGAGCCCGTGCGGCATGGGATGTCCCCGATAGGCCCGATTGAAGAAGTTGAAGAAGGCAAACATGGCGGTATCGCGCGGATAGTTTTTGTGCATGTTGCTCATGCCCATGAATTTCATGATCTGGAGCTGGGGGCCGATGTGGTGCAGGTCGTGTGCCGGCGGCCCGAGCTCCGCCCGCATACGTGTCACGGAGATGGACAGTAGGAAATACAGGCCAAAGAACACCAGCACGATCGACCAGGTCATGCCCGCGCGCAGACAGAACCAGATCAGGAAACCAGCGCCCCCGAGGAGCATGACGCAGGCCAGCCACACCTCTTCGCGTTCCCACGGCGTGACGTCCTCGACCTTGCTGCCGATGAAGATGCGGACCACGCGCTTGAGGTGGTGGCGGGTCACCCACAGGGCAATCAGGGCGATGGCGTAATAGCCCCCGGCCGTTTGCTCCTCGACGAACGGGAAGCCCGGCATGCCGTGGATGCCGATGTGACTGGCCAGGACGCGCTGAAGCTTCCAGAAGATGAAAAAGAACCAGCACGAGAATGCCAGGTCGGTGGGCATGAAGAAGCACATGCCGATGGCAAAGGGGTAGAACGACAGCCATGCCCCGCCCATGGCGTTCCACGGGCGCGCCGGAAAGAACTGCTGGACGTTGTAGATGTGAACGATGGGTATCTTGGGCAACAGCGGGAACAGCACGTTGAACCCATTGACCAAGTCGATGGCGCCGGCGAAGGCGAATCCGATCCAGAACAGCCTGTTGCGCAGCAGGGTGTCGGTTTCCGTGGCCAGCAACACGGGCACCTGGATCACCGGATACGACAGCTTCTCGTTCTCGGTCCACTGCTTGCGGAAGATGAGGTTCAGGCCCCACATGACGGCGCATAGCGCCAGCGTGAACGCCGCCCACCACGCCATGGGACCGAGCCACGGCAGGACATTCTCGGCACGGTACATGGACTCCTGTCCGATGTAGGCGCTTTGCAGGGCGTGCTGGTCTTCCACGATCAGGTACTTTGGCACGTGGGGCAGCACCTCATCGAAGCGCCCCTCGAGCGGGGCGTAGCGCCCGAGGTGGGACAGGATAGGCACGAGGATTTCGAGCATATCGTGACCGCACAGCGCGCTGCTGATGGCCAGCATCGTATAGACCACGAGCAGTTCGGGGGGCGTCAACGCCCACTTTGGCCGCAGCTTCTTGACGAGGAGATTGGCCAGGATCAGAAGAAAGAGGATGAAGATGACGTTGTAGAACAGGCTGATGGTGGTGGGCTCGCCGGAGTACCACGTGATCTCGGCCAGAACCACCCAGAAGCAGTTCAGCGGGATCAGCAATAGCCCGATGATGATGCAGCGAAACGTAACACCCACTCGGAGCACCCCTGCCAAAAATGCGCAACGCGCGCAGAGAACTAAATCTAGCACGTTGTCCCGGATCGCGTCAAACACAGCGCCGTCCCGATCGAAGCCGACTGGCGCGACGGGGCGCCGTTCCTACACAATTGGCCACATGCGGAGCGACCCCATCATCCTCACGACGATCAACGCGCGCTACGGGCACACGGCCTTCGGGCTGCGGTGGCTGTGGTCGAACCTGGGCGCGTTGCGCGAGCAGGCCGCGATCCGGGAATTCCACTTGGGCCAGCCGCCGCTGGTCATCGCCGAGAGCCTCCTTGCCGGCGCGCCGCGCCTCATCGGCTTCGGCGTCTATATCTGGAACATCGGGCCCATCACGCAGGTGGTCAAGACTATCCGAAGCGTTCGTCCGGACGTCGCGCTGATTCTCGGCGGGCCCGAGGCGGGCTACGAATACGAGCGCAGCGATCTGTTCAGCGCGGCCGACTACCTGATCCGCGGCGAAGGCGAAGGCGCGTTCGCAGGCCTGGCCCAGGCCATCCTCGACGGCCGCAGGCCCCCGGAAAAGGTCATCGCCGCCGAAGCGCCCGACCTCGCCCAACTCGTGCTGCCCTACGACGCCTACACGGAGGAGGATATCGCACACCGGACGATCTTCGTCGAGGCTTCGCGCGGGTGCCCCTTCCAATGCGAGTTCTGCCTGTCCGCGTTGGACGCGCACGTCCGCGAGTTTCCGCTCGGGCCGTTTCTGAGCGCCATCGAGCGCCTCGTCGAGCGCGGCGCCCGCCGGCTGAGGTTCGTCGACCGCACCTTCAACCTGCGCGAAGAACGCGTCGAGACCATCCTCGCTTTCTTCAGAGAGCGCTGGCGCGACGGCATGCAGCTTCACCTCGAGATCCTGCCGGAACGGCTGACCGAGCGCACCATCGATCAGATGGCCTGGTTTCCGCCCGCGGGCCTGCACCTCGAGGTGGGCGTCCAGTCCTTCAACCTGGACACGCTCGATGCCGTCTCGCGGCCACAAGACCTCGACAGGATGGAAGGCAACCTGCGGCGCCTGAGGTCGGAGACCGGGGCCTTCCTCCACGCCGACCTCATCGCGGGGCTTCCCGGCGAGTCCTGGGACAGTTTCGGCGAGGGATTCGACCGGCTCCTCGCGTTGCGGCCGCACGAGATCCAGGTCGGCGTCCTCAAACGGCTCAAGGGGACACCCATCGGCCGGCACGTGCCGACCTACGCCATGGTCTTCGCCGACCATCCGCCCTACGAGGTGCTGCAAACCGGCCTGCTGGGCTTCTCCGACATGCAGCGCCTGAAGCGTTTCGCGCGGTATTTCGGGCTCTACTACAACTCCGGCAACTTCCCGACCGCCATCGAGTTGCTCTGGCGGACCCATCCGTCCCCGTTCCACGCCTTCATGGCGTTCTCCGACGTGCTGTGGTCGCGCACGGGCCGAACCCACGAGCTGTCGCTCGCCCGCCTCTCGCGAGAACTGCACCATTTCCTGGTCCACATGAAGGCCGATGGGGCGGACGCCGTCGCGGCGGCCATCGAACGGGACTTTCACCGGCTGCCCGGGCGCAAGGACAAGCTGCATTTGTCCGAGCGGCCGGACTCGTAGGGGCAACGCGGTTCACGGAAGAGGTCCTCCCACGGTGCTGCTTGTCCTTCACCGTCTTGTGACGCCGGGAATCGTCTGTTCCCGTCTGGGCGAGGCTCCGTCCGAGCCGCGCGGGGGCGGGCGGCGGAGGCACGCTCACCGCAGAAACGGCAATCTCGGCATTCGATAGCATCGTAAGCCATGGACAGTGTGGACCTTATGGACAGTGTGGACATCACCTTTTGGGTGGGTCTTCCTGGTGTCCATTTCGTCCACAAGGTCCACCTCGTCCATAGGTTAAAGTGGCGCCACGACCTCAAGTGCGGTTTCTAGGCTCACCGGCCGAGGCGGTAGCTGAGCCAGGCGGCGAAGGCGGCGGGGGCGTGGGTGGTCCGCTCGGACATAGGGCGGAGCGTCAGGGGATGGCTGCCCGGAAAGCCCTCGTGGGTGTATTCACAGCAGAGACGGGCCGCCGGCAGCGCGAGCGGGTCGTGGGCATCGTCGCCTTCCTCGAATTGCGCTGGCAACAACACCTCGTTGGCGGTCCAGGGCTCGCCGAAGAAGAGCGGCTCGAAGGCGCCGTCCACGCCCACCAGCCACGGCCCGTGAAACAGCACGGCCTCAACCGGCCGGTCCGTCAACGCGCCGAGGTCCAAGGGCGACCCGTCGCGCTTCACCAAGCGCGTGTCGAGGGTGAAACGGACGTCGACCTGTTCGCCCTGTCGCAGTCGGCGTTCGAGAAGCAGGTAACCGGACGCATCGGCTACCGGGGACGGCTCGCCGCTTGACGTGATCGCGACCGCCTTCGCCCATGTCGGCCGGCGGATGGCCAGGGCGGTCCCGTCCGAGGGCGTCTGTGTGGCCGTTACCGTGTAGTGCGCGCCGTCTGCGCCCGTGGCTCGTTCGAGCACGACGCCGCGCGTGCCGTCGGACCAGGCCACGTCCTGAAACAGGTTGACGCGCACGGTTCCGCCGCCGTCCACGGTGATCGCCGCATCCAGCACGTCGCGCAACGCGCGCAGGCCGTGCATGGTGCAGCACCACCAGGCGCGGCCGACGCCCGAATGCGGCGCGATGCCGCGGTCAGAGTAGAGTTGATGGCCGAAATCGCCGTTCAGGAACTGGTTGGCGTAGAACTGATTGACCAGACAGCGCTCGGCGCGTTCGAGGTGGTCGAGCCTGCCAGTGGCGCGCCAGAGCTGGAGGCCGAGCCGCACGAAGTCGGCCTCCGAGCAGCCTTCGTCGCGGTCCCCTTTCCCTCCGAAGTACTCCTGGACTCCGCCGTAGACCTGGCAGTCGGCGGAGTGGACGAGGTCGTTGTACAGCTTCTCGGCCAACTCGAGGTGAGCGGCGTCGCCGGTCGCCTCGTGCAGCATGACCATGCCGCGCAGCGTGGTCAGGTAGCCGTGGCTGTGCTGTTTATCGCGTTCTTTGGGCAGCCAGGCCTGGGCCTTGGCCGCGCCGTCGAGGTACACGGCGTCGCCGGTGGCCTGCGCCAACAAGACCAGCCCTTCATTGAGCTGGCTGAAGCAGATCATCCCGGCCGCGCCCAGGTCCTTGACCTTCTCGGCGACGCGTGCGTCGGCGCAGCCGTCGTGCACGCTGAGCAGGAAATCGCCGAGTCGCCGCGATGCCGCCAACACGGCCTCGTCGGGCTCGATGGCGTGGTACTCGAGCAATCCCACCAGCAGTCGGCCGTTGCCCCATAGCAGCGCCATGTGGTCCAGGCCGATCTCGTCCGGGACGTAGCTCAGGTCCGCGCTGCCGAAGCGCCCGTCCTGCTTCTGGTATTCGAGCAGATGGACAACGAGGTCGTCGAGGAACGGTGTGGCGTGATCCGCCAAGGCGCCGATCAGCCGGCCCGAGAGGTCGCCGCTGTAGTTTGCGAAGCGGCGCGGATAGTCCGGGCGCAGCGCCACGTCGGCCAAGACGAAGTCCTCGGTGAACTCAGGGACTTGCCCCTCGAGCATCCGGTCGCGCGCCAACTCGATGCGCCGCTTCAACTCGCCCAGCGGTTCTGCGGCGGCGGGCGACGCCGCGAGCGCCCAAACGGCCACGATCACAAGGCAACTCAACACGGCAAACATGGGGCGTTCCTCCGCAGATTCGAGCGACTTCCCGACGGGGCTCGTTTTCAGGGCGCCTATTGTTCGCCCAGGGCCGCCGTGAATTCAAACGCCCGGTTTGCACCTTGGCACGGCCGCGTCTACCATGGGCGCTCGAACGCAGCTACGGGAGAGAGGGGAATCGCCACCATGCGCACACGAGTCGTTTTGTTTGGGGCCGCGTGTCTTACCATTCTGTTGGCGTGGCCGGCCGCCGCGCAGGAAGTCCGTGCAGCGTCGAACGAGGACGAGGCGGGCGCGCCGGTAGGGACACGCCCTTACGAGATGGATTGGGCGGGGCGCACCGAGCCGGGCCACGCGCAACTGGTCGACTTCGAAGACCTGGCGGGCTGGCGCGTGCGCTGTTTCGACGGGGCCGACGCGCGCCTGTACCGCTCGCGCCAGGAAGTGCTGTTCGGCGCGTACACGGCCAAGGTGGTCTACTCGGGCGAGACGGCCGTGAGCCGCTTCGTGATCGAGCCGCCCGAGCCTATCGCGATTCCCGTCGAGTTCACGGGCGTCAACCTGTGGATGCGCGGCAACAACTGGAGCTTCGTGAATCCGCCCACCACGGCGCGCGTCGGCATCCGCGTGCTCGTTCGCGACGCGAAGGAGGAGGCGTACCGGATCGATCTCGGCGCGAACAACTGCGATTACTGGTTTCTAATGCACCGTACGTGCGTCAGCCCGAACGGAAAGGACTACCTCTACGAGCCCATCGGGGACGGCAATGACGGCGTCATCGATTTCCCGGCACGCTTCGTCGGCATCGAGATCGCGGGCGTCTCGAATGCGCGGCCGGCCAAACTCCATTTCGACGCCCTGTGCTTCTATGAGATGGCTTACGAACCGCTCAAGTTCGCGCCGATTCCGGAAGACCTGCCGTGGCCCACCACGCCGGACACCATCCTGCCGACGGTGACGGACGCGAGCGAGCCGGTCGCGTACGCCTATGAGCCGGGGGACGGTACGCTTGGCGGGCTCGTGGCCGAGGCGAGCGGGCAGCGCTTCCGGCCGTGCTGGCAGGGGGGCGTCACGTTCGAGATCGGCGGGCAGCGCGTGCGGCCCGGCGAGCCGGCCGTCCAGACGCGGCTCGTAGGCGAGCGTACGGAGGGTGACGCACGCCTGTACGACTGGGAACTGACGTACGGCGGCGCGACGGTGCGGTACTCGTACGCCATCCGTACGAAGAACAAGTCATGCATCGTGGACGTCGCGGCCGAAGGCGGGGCCGCGGTCCAGTTCGACGTGGGCCTGGCCAAGGGCCTGCACGACGCCAAGGCCGTCTACATTCCGTATCTGACGCTGGGCAACGATTGGCCACGCGTCGTGTGCTCGAAGCACGGCGGCCAGCCGGTGTTCATGCTCGCGCTGCTGGATTACTACAACTCGGACGCCTCGGAGCTGTTCGGCGTGCCGCGCCTCTCGGGCGACGGCGCCGTGGGTTACAACGGCGGCTCGATCTACAAGCCGACGACCGCGGGCGCGCGCAATCCACTGCGCGAGCGGCTGTTCATCAACGTCAGCAGCGACGTGCACGAGGTGCTGCCCAACATCCCCAATCCGGACTGCGACACCGGAGACATTGCGCGCGCGTATCTTTGGTGCAACATCGGCCACGCG
>Ga0272442_10008606_pt1 | contig 12894 bp, 10 predicted proteins | sample SSMForm2O_FD_200262 | JGI IMG/M metagenome (GOLD analysis project Ga0272442, IMG submission 200262) | Marine sediment archaeal communities from Little Sippewissett salt marsh, Falmouth, MA, United States - SSM-Form-2O | ecosystem: Environmental > Aquatic > Marine > Wetlands > Sediment ...
GTTGTTCGCGCGGCGGATGTGGTACCACGGCATGCGCCTGGCGGCGTGGCTGTTCACATTGGCCGGGCTGCTGCTGCTGGTAACGTGTACCGGCCTGGCTTGGCCGGTCCTCTTCCGCCCCGGCGATGAATCCCTGTGGCAGAGCCTGGCGCAGGTCCTGCCGCGCCTGTTCCAGACCACGACCGAGCCGCATCGCTGGCTGGGGGATCCCGGCACAGCGATGATCTCGTGCGTGATCCCCATGGTCTGGGCGGGAGTCGGTCCGGGGTGCCTGATCTACCTGGCGGCGCTGAAGGGCATCCCGGAGGAGCTGTACGAGGCCGCGGATGTGGACGGCGCCAGCTTCATCGACAAGATCCTCTTTGTGGTGTTCCCGATTCTCAAGCCGCTGATCCTGATCAACTTCATCGGCGTCTTCATCGCCTCGTGGTACGGGGCGACGGGCCGCATCCTGGCGATGACCGGCGGCGGCGGGAACACGGAGGTCGCCGGCCTGCACATCTTCTACAAAGCGTTCATCTATCTGAAGTTCGGGCCCGCGACCGCGATGGCCTGGATGCTGGCGTTCATGCTCATCGGCTTCACCGTCTATCAGTTGCGCATTCTCTCGCGCCTGGAATTCCGGACCACGGGAGACAAGGGCTAGGGCATGCCGATCATCTCGCGAATAGGCCGGCGAACGGTGAAGGTGCGGCTGCTGATCTTCGGCATCTTCGCCATCCTCATCGCCGGCGCTGTGACCATGGTCTACCCGTTCCTCCTGATGGTCTCGGGAAGCACGAAGAGCGCCGTAGACGCCTCGGAGACCCGGGTGATCCCCCGGTTCCTCGTCGACGACGCGGCATTGTGGGCCAAGCACGTCGAGGGCCTGTTCTCCGAATCGCTGGACATGATGCGCCAGGTCCACAACAGTGATGTGCCTGCCTTCGATCAGGTCGAGCCGCCGGCCGAGCCGAACCCGGCCCTCGCCCAGGCGTGGCTCGACTTCCTCCGCGAGAAGGACCCGCCGCACTACACGTACACCATCGGGTACGTCCGGGCCTCCGTCTCTCGCGGCCCGGCGCCCCACGCCCTGCGAGCGTTCAAGAAGGAGCGGATCGAGCAGTTCGACGACGACATCAACGCGCTCAACCGAGCGATGCACACCGAGTTCGTCGGCTGGAACAGTTTCTTCATCCTGCCCGAGCAGCACCTGAAACGGCGCGACAAGCCGCTGGCCACCGAGCTCGGCCTGGCCTTCCGCGACTTCAAGGCCCGACAGGACACCGAGAGCCGCTACTATTTCACGCCCGAGGGGTTCTACCGGGAATACCTGAAGACGCAGTACACCCGCAAGATCGAGGCGTACAACGAGAAGCATGGGACGGAGCACGCGTCGTACCGAGAAATCCACCTCGACCGCCGCGTCCCCGCCGGGCCCGACCGCACGGAGAAAGAACGCGAGGACTGGGTCGAGTTCGTGCGCACCCTCCTGAACCTGCTGTGGGTCCGGGCCGATCCCGAGGCAGCCGTTGCCTACCGCCACTTCCTCCGGGCCAAGTACGGCGACGTCGACACGCTCAACCACAGTTACGGCACGAACTACAAAGACTTCGATGCGGTCCGCCTGATCGAGGAGCCGCCGGACGGCGGACTGGCCCTCACCGACTGGGGAGCGTTCCTCCAGGGCTGGAAGGACCCGGATGCCGTCCGGACGTACCACGACTTCCTCAAAGAGAAGTATCGCGACATCGCCGCCCTCAACCGCGATTACGGGACACATCACACCTCCTTCGACAAGGTCCCGCTGACCCGCGAACCGCCCGCCGGGGATCTGGCCCTGGTGGACTGGTGCGCCGCCCTCGCAGGATGGGAAGACGAGGAGTCCGGGTTCCGCCACTTCCACATCCTTCCCGCCGAGCAGATCCGAGTCCACAGCGTAGACTTCATGTTCCGCGATCACCTCCGCGAGAAACACGGAACCGTGGACAAGGCGAACGAGGCGCTGGGGACCTCGTACTCGGACTGGCTCGACGTCCTGCCCCCGCAGAGAGACGCCCACTACCTCGCGTTCCATCGCAAGAAGGCGGCTCTGCGCTGGGAGCTCGCCACGCGGAACTACGTCACCGTCGCCGACTACATGGTCCGCCACGGCCGCGGCATCCTGAACACGGCGATCTACTGTGCCCTGGCGGTGCTCGGCGCGCTGCTGGTCAATCCGCTGGCCGCATACGCCCTGAGCCGATACAAGCCGCCCTCGGCCTACAAGGTGCTGCTGTTCCTGATGCTGACCATGGCATTCCCGCCGATGGTCACCCAGATCCCCGTGTTCCTGATGCTGCGCAGGTTCGACCTGCTCAACACGTTCTGGGCCCTGATCCTGCCGGGGCTCGCCAACGGCTACTCCATCTTCCTGCTCAAGGGGTTCTTCGACTCGCTGCCCCAGGAGCTCTACGAGAGCGCGGCGCTGGATGGGGCAGGCGAGCTGCGCATCTTCTTGCAGATCACCATGAGCCTGAGCAAGCCGATCCTGGCGGTCATCTCGCTCAACGCGTTCACGGTCGCATATTCGAACTTCATGTTCGCGCTGCTCATCTGCCAGGACCGGAAGATGTGGACGCTGATGGTATGGATCTACGACCTGCAGCAGAACAGCGGGCAGGGGGTGGTCTGTGCGGCGCTGATCCTCGCCGCCATCCCGACGTTCCTGATGTTCGCCCTGTGCCAGAACATCATCATGCGGGGCATCGTGGTACCGGTGGAGAAGTGAGCCCGTCCCGCACCGAGCCAACGATCGGAGCAACGCCGGCAACCGGCCGCCTCCCATCCTGCACGTCCCCGGCCGCGCCGCTGCGACAGAGCTTGCCCCACGGCCGGACGCCGGTAGAATGGTGTCCCCCACGTGGCGTGGATTGCCAAGGAGGTGGACGATGACTCTTGAGATGTCCGATCGGTTTCCGCGTTACACCCACTTCGATCCTACGGTGCCTGTGTGGTGCGTCACGCCGAACGCCGGCCGCACCATCCACCGGTTTTTCGACACCTCCCCGATCAGTCCGTCGGGGCGCTATGTGGCGCTGACGCGGCTGCCACGCGAAGACCGCTTGCCGGTGCCGGGCGACACCGCCGAGGTCGTGCTGGTCGACTTGACCACCGGCGACGAACGCGTCGTGGCGGAGACGCAGGGGTGGGACACGCAGCTTGGGACACAGGTCCAGTGGGGAGCGGACGACAGCCAGCTTTGCTTCAACGACGTGGACACCGCGGAATGGCGGCCGTTCGGCGTGGTCGTGGACCCGGCCACGGGCGACCGAAGGGAGCTGGACGGGACCGTGTACATGGTCTCGCCGGACGGAACCCGTGCGGCCAGCCCGTGCCTCCTGCGAACGGCCAAAACCCAGGCCGGGTACGGCGTCCTGGCGCCGCCCGACGTGATTCCGGAGAACCGCGGCGCCTCGGATGAGGACGGCGTCTACGTCACCGACCTGGCCACCGGCAACCCCCGCCTGCTCGTTTCGTTCGCACGTATCGTCGGAGAGACGGACATCGCCTCCCGGATGGACGAGTATGCCGACGGCGACTTCTACGCCGCGCACGTGAAATGGAGCCCGCAAGGCGACCGGCTCATACTCGTGCTCCGGTGGAAGCCGCACGACCCCGCCCGGAGGATGAGGCCTACCCTGATCACGATGCGGAGCGACGGCTCGGACCTGCACGTCGCCATCCCCGATTCCCTGTGGGGCACGCGGCGCGGGCACCACCCGAACTGGTGCCCCGACGGCGAGCACGTAATGATGAACATGGCCCCGGCCCCGGAAGCCAAGGAGGTCCGGCTCGTCCAGGCCCGCTACGACGGCAGCGACTACCGGCTGATGACCGATGCCGTACCCGGCTCCGGCCATCCCAGCCTGCACCCCGACGGCCGCCACGTCGTCACTGACTGCTACGTGGGCGGCCTCTTCGACTTCGGCGATGGCACCATCCCCATCCGCCTGATCGACCTCCGGGCCGGAACTTGCCGGGACATCGTCCGGATCAACACGGCGCCCGCGTTCCGCGGCCCGCAGAGCGAACTGCGGGTGGACCCGCATCCCGCGTGGGATCGCGAGTTCCGGCGCATCACCTTCAACGCCTTCCCGGACGGAACCCGGCGGGTCTTCGTCGCCGATCTGTCCGAAGCACTGGCTTCGGCATGACGACGCAGCCTACACCTGCCGGCGAACTCATCGTGTGCGGCTGGGAGCGGGTCTTCCTCCTGGAGCTGTCTACGGGGGAAACGGCCTGGAACTGGCGGGCGGACGACCAGCCGTCCATACCCGCCGGGCGGCGGGAGCAATTCAAGACCACAGACGAGTGCAAGCCGGTCGGCAGCGATCGGATCCTGATCACGTCATCGACCAACGGTGTCGCCCTGGTACGACGCCAAGCCGGTGAGCCGGTGTTCCAAACCACCGTTCCGAACGCGCATTCGGCAGAGATGCTGCCCGGTGAGCGCCTGGCCGTCGCCAGTTCGCACGCCGAAGGGGGCGACCGGTTGGTTGTCTTCGACCTCGACCGGCCCGGCGAGCCGGTGTGCGAAGACCGTCTGTCCTGGGCGCACGGCGCGGTCTGGGACGCGGAGCGCGGGCTGCTGTGGGCGCTCGGCGCGGACGAGCTGCGCGCCTATCGGCTGTGCGGCTGGGAAACCGACAGCCCCTCGCTCTCGCGCGCCGAGGCGCTCCAACTTCCTTCCGGGGGGGGCCACGACCTCAGCGCCGTGCCCCACTCGCCGCTCCTCATCGTTACCGTCCAGGAAGGCGTTTATCAGTTCCACCGCGACCGGCGGACGTTCACGCCCGATCCACGGCTCGGCAATGAGCGCGGCGTGAAGTGCGTCGCGGTCCATCCCGACACCGGCCGGATCGCCTACGTCCAGGCCGAGGGCGGCCATTGGTGGGCCGAGCGCATCCGCCTCCTCGATCCGGACGGTGTGCTCCACGTGCCCGGCGAACACTTCTACAAGGTTCGTTGGGCGCCGACCGGCCCGCGCAGCGATTCAGCCGGCGCCGGTTGACACACAACAAGAGGCCGCTATCATCGCCGTTATGGAGGCCAAGGCCGTCCAATTTGTGGAGCCGCGCCGTGTGGAGATCGTGGAGTTCGAGCCCTCCGCGCCCGGTCCGGGGCAGGTCGCGGTCCGAATGCTGGCCAGCTCGCTCTGCAATCACCCGGAGCTTCAAAGCTATCGCGGCGGGCAGCCCGCCGGATACGGCTCGCATTATCCGATGGCGCTCGGCGAGCCGGGCCATGAAGGGATCGGCGCCGTCGCCGACGTGGGCGAAGGCGTCGCTCTCCAGGCCGGCGACCTGGTGGCGATGACCGGGCACGGCGGCGACCCGACACACCGCTCCGTGGTCATCAAAGACGCCGACACCCTGGCCGTGATCCGCCCCGACGGCCGTGACCCGGCCGCGGCCAGCATCCTGGAGATGTTCGGGTGCGCCTACCACTGCGTGCGGGCCGGGTGGACGCAGCCGCCGGGTTTCGACGACGCCCGCGTCGCCGTGATCGGCGTCGGTGCCATCGGCCTGTGCTGCGTCCAGATCCTTCGCCTGTGGCCGGTGCGAGAGCTGCTGGCGCTCGACGTGCGGAGCGACAAGCTCGAGCTGGCGACCCGGCTCGGCGCCACCCGCACCCTGCAAGTCCCCGAAGAAGCCGAGCCCGAAGCACTCGCCGAGGAGCTCGGCACGTTCGACCTCGTCGTCGAGTGCAGCGGCCATCGGTCGGGACATCTCCTGGCCAACGCACTGGCCGAACGGGCGATCATCAACGTCAGCTTCTGCGCGCAGCCCTATCGTGTGAAACAGGCCCGGTGGTTCGCCCGAGGCACGACCGTCTACAACCCGGGGATCCTGTCCAGCGACGAGCTTCGGGCCGTCGCCGCCCTGTACAACCGCCGGCTCATCGATCCGGAGCCGATGGTGTCCCGCCGGATCGCCCCGGATCCCGAGCAGTACGTGGACAGCATCCGGGCCATCGAGCGCGGCGAGGTCATCAAGGCCCTCATCCAGTGGGATGCGCCGTGAAGCTCGCCATCGACTCCTTCAGCTACCACCTGCATCTCGGGCGGCACTGGTTCGCTCCATCGCAGCCGCGGGGCCTCCGCTGGTACTGCGACACGTGCCGAGCGCTGGAGGCCGACGGGCTGCACATCGATCCGGCCCACATCGACCTGGGCCGCGACGCCGACTGGCTGGCCCGGTACGCCGATCGGTACGGCCTGTACATCGAACTGGGCGCGTCGGGTACGTCGCCCGAGGATCTGGCGGCCCCGCTGGCGGCGGCGGAGCGGCTCGGGGCGCGCGTGCTCCGGACCTTCATCGGCGGAACGTGCTCGGACGGACGCCAGGCGACCGCCGCTCGCGCCCGCGCCGCCCGGGACCACCTGGCCCGGGCCGTCGAGGCGGCCGGGCGCCACAACGTCTGCATCGCGGTCGAGAACCACGGGGACCTGTTCCTCGACGACCTTCTGGGCATCCTGGAGGTCGAGTCGCCGTACCTCGGGGTGTGCTACGACAGCGGCAACTTCGCCGCCGTGGGCGAGGACCCGGTCGAGGCGCTGGAGGCCCTGCTCGACCGCGTGGTGTGCACCCACCTGAAAGACGTATGCCCGGCGGCCCGGTTCCCCGACGCACCGGTCTTCGGGCCGCCCGGAGCCCGCCTCCTCTTCTGCGCCCTGGGCGACGGCTCGCTGCCCTTCCCCCACATCGTTGACCGACTGCGTCAGACCAAAGGACCCGACGCGCGAATCACGATCGAAATCCATTCCCCTTATCGTCGGGACCTGGACGAGGCCGAACTGCTCGCGTTCGAGTCGGACAACGTGGCCCGCAGCGTCGCCTACGCCCGGGATGTGCTGGGAATCTGCACCGGCCCGAGGGAGACATGATCCAGGCCGCCGCAGGAGCAAACGTTGCGCTCGGCCCGCCCGGAGCATATACTCCCGTCAGCCAGAAGAAACGAGGGCGCCACCCATGCGAAAGAGCTTGATCGCGGTCGCTGTGCTGAGCGCGCTGTTGCCGACCGGCTGCGCCCAGATCATGGACTTGGCCGGCCGACCGTCGTTGGAGGACGTGCGGCAGCGGATTACGGGCATTGACCTGAAGGGAATTGACCTTGCCTTCGACGTGGACATCAAGAACCCCTATGTGTTCGCGCTCAAGTCGCCACGTTTCCGCTACGCCGTCGCGGTGGAGGGGTCCGAGCTGCTGAGCGGCGACGCGCCGGGCGGCGTCGACCTGCCCGCAGGGAGCGTCGGCACGGTGACGCTGCCCGTCCGACTCGCCTATCTGGACCTGTGGCGCGAGGCAAAGAAGTACCTGGACGCGGAGGAGGTAAGCTATACGCTGAGCGCGGCGGCCGTGCTCTCGGCCATGGGCAAGTCCTACGAGCTCCCGGTCAGCCATCGCGGCAAGATCCCGATTCTGCGGCCGCCCACGTTCACGAACCTCAACCTGAAGCTCTCGGACCTGTCGGTCCGGGGCACGCGCGTGACGCTGGCCGCGGACATCGTCAACCCCAACGCGTTCGACATCGGCCTGAAGGGGCTCGGCTACGAGTTGAAGCTCGGCGACTTCCCGGTCGGCAACGTGGCGGCGTCGACAGGTGACACGATCGGCGCGGGCAAAACCGGGAAACTGGTCCTGGAGGGCAGGCTCGAGGCGGCCGCGGCGGTCAAACGCCTCCTCCTCGGCCGGTCGCTCGGAGTCCCGAGAATCGCTGCGACCGGGACGCTCAAGACCCCGTACGGCGAGGTGGAGATGAAGTAGCTCGATGGCGCACATGCCGCGGCAGCCGGAACCGGAAGTGATGGTCGACGCGCTCGAGGCCGGGGCGTACGGTGCCGCGGATTTTTCCGAGGTCAACGCGGCGTTCGTCGAGCGGCTGGTCGAACTGGCGGGGAACTGCCCGGCCGCGCGCGCCGTCGACCTCGGCACCGGGCCGGCGGACATTCCGATCTGGGTGGTGCGGGCGATGGCGGGCTGGCGCGTGGTGGCGGTGGATGCCTCGCCGGCAATGATCGAGTTGGCCCGTAGAGCGGTCACCGCCGCGGATCTCGGTGAGTCGATCGAACTGGTGCTCGCCGACGCGAAGAACACCGGCCTGCCGGGGCATTCGTTCGACGTGGTCTTTTCGAACAGCATCCTGCACCACATCAACGACTCGGCCGCTCTATGGCGCGAGGTCCGGCGCCTCGCGGCGCCCGGGGCGCTGGTCTTCCTGCGCGACTTGGCCCGCCCGCCGGACCCGGAGGCGGCGTGGGAGATCGTCGATGCGTACGCGGGGGACGAGTCGGACCTGCTTCGTGAGGAGTACTACCGGTCGTTGCTCGCCGCATACACCCCGGACGAGGTCCGCGGGCAACTCGATGCCACCGGTCTGGCGCCGCTCCGCGTCGACATGGCCACCGACCGCCACCTCGACGTCTTCGGGCGGTTTCCGTAGGCGGCGCGATCCGCGCCACCGACCATCGTTCGCGGTCGCCCCCTATTCCCCCTCCGGCTCGGGCGGCGGCCCTTTGCCCTCCATGCGGTCCAGCTTGGTCTGAGCGGTGGCCAGCTCGCCATGCCAGCGCCGTTTCCTGGCGTCGAGGACCTTGCGGCGGTCCTCGATGCGCTCGGCGCGCGTCCGCGCGAGCTTGGCCTTCGCCGCCTTGAGCTCCGCGGCGGTGGCGCCATCCTCGCGGAGGTAGTCGAGCCGCGCCCGGTCGGCGGCGTCAATCTCCTTCTCGGCCTCGAGCAGCCGCCGGTGGGCGAGCCGGAGCTGCTCGGCGGTCCACCGGACCTTGGCCCGCTGCCGCGCCAGGCCGTCTTTCTCGTTCATCCAGTCGGGCATGCGCAGCCCCTTGTCCAACTGGTCACGCGACGGCTCGTGTGTGGCATCGGAGAGCATCAGTTCACGGAGCACCAGTCGGCGGAGCGCGTCGGCCAGCAGGTAGCCGGTCCGCTCGATGGTCTCCTTTTCGATGGGATCCTTGCGGCTCTTGCCGGACCCCTTTCGATCGGCCTGCAACTCTTGGTAGCGGGCGAGCGCCTCGCGGCAGGCGGCCATTCGGGCTTTGTGCGAGCGCCACGCCATGGCGCGGGCAAGCAGGCGGCGCAGCTCGGGGCTGGCGTCCTTGTACCGCTCCTGCATGAGCTTGTAGTGCCGTTCGGCCTCCCGGACGGCGCGTTCGAACGGCCGGAGGCGGTCCCTCATTCGGCGTTCGAGGCGGCGCTTGGAATCGGCGAAGTCGGCCTGGAACGCGGCGCGATCTTCGAAGTACTGGTCACACAACGCCGCCCATTCGACGGCGCTCATCCCCTCGGGTTTCTTACCGGCCTCGATGGCCTCGGCGTGCTTCCCCCATTCCTTGTCGAACGCGAGCTTCTTCTCCGCCAGCCGCTTCGTCTCCTCGAGGTCGACGACGGTCAGGTCCTTGCGGGCCTTCTCGAGCACGGCTCGCATCCGCTCGACGTGCTTCCGGGCTTCATCCAGGCCATCGACGGGCTCGACCGTCCCGATCGTCACCCTCCGCATGCGCGCCAAGTCACGCTCCAGCTTCCGGATGCGCCGCTCGAGCTTCTTGTCGTCGGTGGGCTGGACCTTTGGCTGATCCTTCCGCGGCGCGGGGTCCGCGGGGTCGCCCGCCCCTTCTTTCTCCGGGCGCTCCTTCTCGTCGGGCGGCTTGTTGATGTCGCCCATCTTCTCGGCGATGCCGCCCGCGAGCGCGGCGCGGCCGGCCAAGAGGACCCAACCGAGCAGCGTGATGCAAGCGATGGCTTTCCTCATCGTCCGCCCTCCGTGTTGGCGGGTGGTTTCGGGGCCGCGGACACTTGCCGGAGCGCCGCGGGATAATCGATGGTGACGTAGAACCGGTACTTGCCGCGCCGCACGAGTGTCTTCGCCGGCTTGTCGGGGATCTTGGTTTTTCGGAACGCGGCGCGGTCCTTGCTCGTGCCCAGCGAGGATTCCCCCACGCGGATGATCACGTCGTCCTGACGGAGCTTGGGCGTGGCCCGGTCGAGCGGGCTGTCGGGGATGATGAACATGATCTCCTCGCCCGACGACGCGCCGCAGGCGCGGGCGTACATCATGCCGAGGAGCGTGTAGGGGTCGACCGGGGCGTTGGGCTTCTTCTTCATGGCGACGGCGGCCCAGAGCCGGCCGGTGTCCCGGCAGGGCAACATCAACTCCTTCTTGATCTCGGCCATCACCTGGTCCGCCTCGGCCCACTTGCCCTTGGCCATCAGGACGCAACTCAGGCCGAACCGGCCGTAGTCCTTGTCCTTCGGCTTGCGAACCTTGATGCAGTCCCGGAAGCATCTTTCCGCCTGGTCGAGCCGGCGGCTGTATACCAGCGACCATCCGGCCCACACCTTGGCGGGCAGCCCCCGCAAGCGCCGGGCCTTCCCGTAATAGTGCGCGGCGGTGAAGTAATGCCCCTTGCGATAGTAGACGTTGCCCAGCATGTCCCAGCCATAGAACGTATGGGGCTTCTTCTTGGCGAAGAAATCCTGCATTCGCGGCGTCGGCCACTTCTTGAGAATGCTCTGGATGCCCTCGATGGCGGCGTCCTTGCGGCTGGTCCGCCCCAGCCGATCGCAGACACCAATCGCGGCGTGGAGATCAACCCGGGCGACGTGGGCGCGATAGAGCCAGCGTGCGTACATCATGTTGCTGGTCTTCCGGCCGAACGCCGCTTCGAGGTCTTTGATCGCTTCGTCCTTCTTGCCCAGGGCCCACTTGGCGCGGCCGCGGTAGTGAATCCAATCGGAGGGCGGTTTCTGCCACTTGTAGGCGCTCGATTTGACCTTGGCGTTGTACTCGTCGATGGCCTGCTGGAAGAGCTTCTCGGCGGCGGCGTAGTGGCCGGAGCCGTAGGCGCAGCGCCCAAGGTAATAGCGGTCTTCGAGGCGCCCGTCGACGGTGCGGCTGTCCTCGAAGGCCCATGCCGCGACGCGGTAGTTCCGGGCGCCGAGCGCCGCCCGGCCGATGCGGTGGCGCACGTTCTCCAGGGCCCAGGCGTTCTTGAGCACGTAGCGGAATGCGTTCAGCGCCTCGTTGTAGCGGCCGACCTCGAGGAGGGTCTTGCCGCGCTGGTACTCGACGGCGGCGGCCTTCCCGGGCGCCAGGCGCTTCGCCTCGGCGTACGCCTGCTCGGCCTCGGTGTGCCGGCCTAGCGCGGCCAGCGACCCGCCGATCATCACGGGGACTTCCCATCCGACCGGGCCGCGCCGCGTGGCCTGGCGCGCGTAGCGGAGCGCGTCCTCGTGCTTGCCGCCGCGATAGTGGAGGGTGGCGAGCCAGAGGTCGTTGAACGGCTCGGACGTGCCGAGCCGGTCCGCCTCCTTGAAATGGCGGACGGCGCTGCTCAGCGCCGCCTGCATGCCGCGCTGGAACATGGGGTGCGAGGCGTTCACCTGGAAGTAGTACCGATTCAGGTAGATGCGGCCGACGTGGTGCATCACGTCGCCGTCGTGGCTGCCGGCCTTGACGAGGTCCTGCACGATGCCGGGGATCTTCCAGGGGCGCGGGTTCGCGGCCACCGCGGCGCGGGCGAGCAGCCGCAGCGTGGTCGTGTTCGTCGGGTCGGCGCGGTGGGCATTCAGCAGGTGACTGACCGCCTTGGCGGCGTTGCCCTTGCTGTAGTAGGCGAGGCCGAGCCAGTAGTTGGCCGCCTCGGTCCCGTTGTGCGGGCCCTTGGCCTGGAGTCGCCTGATGGCTTCATCCCAGTTGGCGGCATCGATGGCCTTGACCGCGGCGGCGGGCAACTTCGCGCCTTGCCCGGCGACAGTCGAAGAACAGGCGACAATACATCCCGCGCAGAGCAGCAAACGTTTGACGATCATCGCGGCGTCCTCCCTCCCCGGTTGGTCCTGCTTGACCGGACCCGGCGACCTCCCCTCGGTCGGGCTCGTCGATGCCTTTTCTCTTACCCGCCGAGGGCGACTTTGTCAAATAGAAAATGCCCGGGACGTCAACCGCACAACAGGGCCCTCTTTCCGGCGATGCGCGCGATAAAGTCTTGATCGCCGGTCAAGGCGATGTTATAAGGGCTCCGTTTACAAGGCGACCAGGACGCCCGACCGATGATCATCGACACCCACGCGCATCTCCTTCGGCCCCAAGGCTATGAGCACCGCCTCGCCAAGGCGGCCCGCGAGGCGGGTATCGTGCGGATGGTCCTGATGGGTGGGCCGGAGCAGTACGAGTATGCGTCGAACAAAAAAGTCCTTGCCGCCGCCCAACGCTACCCCGACCTGTTCATTCCGTTCGCCTACTTCCGCCTGGGGCGCGACTATCCCGCGATGGTTGACGAGTTCCGCTCGCGCGGCTTCCACGGCCTCCAGTTCGCCTTGCCCCAATCGGATTACGATGACAAGGAGTACTACCTGACCTATGCGCGGGCCGGGCGGCTGGGCATGCCGACGATCTTTGAACTCGGCCTCCTGCCCAATTCGGGCCGCGACCACTTGTACAACGTGTGCTGCCGGCGCATGCGGCCCGTCGGTTTGGACGCGGTGGCCCGGGCGTTCCCGGAACTGACCATCATTGGCACCCGGCTGGGCAGTCCGTGGCACGAGGAGGCGTGCGACGTGGCGCGCTGCAACGGAAACGTGTTTCTGGACCTGTCGGGCCCGGTCCTCAAGAGAAAGGGCCCGGACTTTTTCCGCGAGATGCTGTGGTGGGGTGAGTCGGACGATCACTCCGGGTCGCGGGTGGAGGGCGCCTGGAAGAAGATCGTGTTCGGGTCCGACGTTCACCACAAGCACCTGAAGACGGTGGCGGCCAACTACCAGACGCTGCTGCACGGGGTCGGGCTCGACGAGGAGGCGCGGACGGATGTGCTCGTGAACAACGCGGCCCGGGCTCTGGGATTGGAGTACTAACCGC